>ERZ778516.3015-NODE-3015-length-10370-cov-3.785070_pt1 | contig 10370 bp, 12 predicted proteins | sample MGYA00510342_ERZ778516 | MGnify/ENA primary metagenome ERZ778516 (study PRJEB29527, sample SAMN07138961) | mouse gut metagenome | material: feces | host: mouse | place: China:Nanjing | collected 2016-01-25 ...
AGGAACAACAGTTTACAGCATACTTTGAGAGTGCTGTTCAAAGACTGATAGAGGAAGAAAATTTTGATATACAAGCCGTATCTACAAACGGAGCTTTTTGGGCAGAAATAGATTTTATGGAAGATTACGAGAAAGCAGTAAAAGAAATACCACAAAGCTTGGCAGCAATATTTGAATAAAAGGATAATTAAAAATGGCACATAAAAGAAAAAATAACTTGTCAGAAGATATTTACATAACAAAAAGAAAGATCAAGGCTTTTGTACAGGGGCTTGCTTATTATATATGCCGTGTTTTTCCGATTGACGGGCAAAAAATAGTAATGTGGACTTTTGAGGGAAGTGGTGGATATGGCTGTAGTCCAAAATATATAGCGGAAGAACTATTGAAAAGGAATCGAGAGGGTAAGGCGGATTATAAAATTGTTTGGCTTGTCGATGATATGGATAAAAAATTTCCGAAAGGTATTCAGAAAGTAAAAAACACATTGTGGAGCAGGGCATATCATTTATCGACATCCGGAACATGGGTAGGTAATTCAAGGACATTTTATGGCACAAAAAAAAGAAAAAATCAGTGTTACATTCAGACGTGGCATGCAACGATATGTATGAAACCAATTGGAATATATCGTGGGATTTTATTCCCTAAAATGGCATATATCGTTAGTGAATATGATTCAAAATTGATAGATTATGTATTATCAGGTTCAACATGGTGCGATCATATGTATCGTAAAGGATTAATATATCAGGGAAAGATTATAAAGACAGGTACACCACGATGTGATGTGTTGATTAATCAAAGAGCAGAAAAATATAGTCAGTTGCGCAAAGAATACCATATTCCGCAAGATGCAAAGATAATGTTGTATGCTCCAACATTTCGAGGAGGCAGTCAAAATACAAAGCGTACAGTTAACACAGAGGAAACAACCATTGATTTTGAACTTCTGCTGGACGCGCTTGAAAAAAGATTTAATGGCAAATGGTATATTTTCCTGCGGATGCATCCGCAGCTTGCGGCTAAAATGGAAAAGCTGAAAACGCACCATGTGTCAGAGCGCCTGATAGATGTCAGCCAAAGACCAGATATGAATGAAATCATAGCTGGTTGTGATGCATTTCTTACGGATTATTCAAGCGCAATATTTGAAGCAAATATGATTGGCATTCCCGGTTTTATTTATGCCGATGACTTGGAGGAGTATATAGCAGATAGGGGGAAGTTGTTTTTTGATATGTATAAGCTCCCGTTTCCGGTGGCGCTTGATAATGATGAATTGATGGAATGTATAGAGCAATTTAATGAGGACGTATATAAGAAAAAAACAGATAGATTTATGAAAAAAGTAGGACTTTTTGAAGATGGGAAGGCTAGTAAGCGAGTTGTGAATTTGATAGAACGAAGGTTAAAAAAGGTATTTGCTGAATGAAGATATAATATACTAAAATTAATTATTTTGCACTTTGATAATTTCATACTTTACATTAACATTAAGAAAATTGATGTAAAGTATGAAATTGTCGTAGTTTGCATCAGTTTTTGATAATACGGAGAGGGAAGTATGCAGCAGGAATCAACAGAGAATTGGATTGACTATATGATTCATAAGGCATTTGAAAATTATAATGGACGTGAAATTATCCTTTGGGGGAAATATGGGGTATCTGATTTGATTAAGGATGGGCTAAGAGAAAAATATGGGATAGATACTGCATTTTATGTTGATAGTGATATAAGCAAGACGGATAGAAGAACAGTTTTATCTCCAGAATGTTTATTTGGGAAATCAGATAAGTATTATGTAATAATTCCAATAGCATTTTATCAGTCTGTTAGAGATAAAATTACAGGGGGGGGGGTATAAACTGGGCTTAGATTACTACTATTTTTGTGATTGTGTTCTGCGACAGGAACCAGAATACTATGAAGATTTACATGGGAATAAAATAGTAGGAAATTATCAGGGGTTAAAATTTGTTTTTTCTGGATTTCATTCTGTAATAGAAATTGAGGAGAATGTACGATTTCAGGAAACGGTTTTTTATATTCATAATGATGCAAAGATAGTAATCAGAAAAGGCGCACAATTTCAGGAAACAGTTTTATGTGTTCAGAATGGTACAAAAACGAAAATTGGAGAAAATGCACGATTTTCAGGAAACGAAATTTATATTTATCATTCTTCAGAAACAATATTTGGTAATGAAACTTATATTAATAAAACAAATATTAATATAGCAGATATGGCAAAACTGAATATAAAGAATGAATGCAATATTGGTAATGCATCTATAAGCATTGGAAAGCATGGGCGGATGTTATTGGAAGAAAAAGTTGTTGTTTGTTCCAATAACAAAACGAGATGGAGTATAGGAGAAGAAGCAAAATTTAAAGTTGGAAGACAAGGAACATTTGCAGGAGGGGAGTGTTTTATATATGGAAATGCCTTATTAAAGATAGGTACAGAGTTTGCTGTTAATGGGAATTATCGGATTGTTGTAGATCCAGGAACATATATATTGATTGGTGATGATTGTATGTTTTCATTTGACATCAGTATGCGCAGCAACGACGGACATTCCATTTTTGATGTTGTGAGTAAGGAAAATATAAATTCTACAGATGATGTTAATAGAAGTAGAAGCATTGTAATAGGGAATCATGTATGGATAGGAGAACGTGCATATATTTTATATAATACGCAGATTGGTGATGGCAGCATTATCGGGGCAATGAGCTTAGTGAAAGGTAGAATTCCTAATAACTGTATAGCAACAGGAATTCCGGCAAAGGTAATAAAAAATGACATTGCATGGAGTAGAGAATACGGAGCAGATGACATTATAAAATGCGGACAAAAGTATATACATTGTACAGAAAGATAATAACGTAGATGAATAGACTATAAAGATTAGAGATTTTTGAAGTAAAGCTGACAGAAAAGAAACACGTTGTATGCTAGGAGGATAAAATGAAAGTAATTATTTGGGGATGTGGAGAGATAGGGAAAAGAATTTATAAACCATTAAGAGATTACCATGATGTGAAAGTTCTTGCATATACAGACAGTATGGAAATACATGGGAAGGGGTTATATACAATGCGCCGTTAATATCTCCAAAAAATATTTGCAAGTTCGAGTATGATTATGTGTTAATCGCCGTTTATGCTTTTGAAGCAAGTGGATGATTTTGAAAAGGAAAGAAAAATTTAAATACATAAAACTATAATTGGGGATACTTGCAGTATTGCGTTAATTAAGTAGAGCACAGATATATAGTAATAATCTATGGGCAATAAAAGCTCTATAGTTTTCGATAACGAATTCTAAGATTAGTATAATTATGCAATAATAATTGAAAGGGTATAATTTAAAGTTTTAAATTGTAGTTTTTAAATAATTAATTGGGGATAACATATGAAGTTTTATAATAAAGGCATACATGATATGATTGAGAGTGTTAAAGATAAAAGAATTATTTTTTTTGGAAGTGGAAGTTGGTTACAGATGATTGACCATACTGAACTTATGAAGTTAAAAGATCATTTTGTATATGTTATTGATAACTATTCTATGGGCGCAATAAATCTTGTGGGAAAAGAATTAAATGTGTATAGACCTGAAATCATAAAAAATGAAAAAGAGTGCATAGTGATACTAACCAGTCCAATTTATATGTATGAGATGTATTGTCAATTGGTCGATATGAAATTACCTGACGATATTGTATGCTATGCATTCCCTTTTGTACAGATGATTTCAAATGAAAATAATAAAAATGTGGATTTATTGAAAAGTGGAAGTCAACAAATACCTAAAATTATTCATAGCTTTTGGTTTAGTGGAGATAAAAAGCCATATTCTTACCAAAAATGTATTGATACATGGTATGATAAATTAAAAGATTATAAAATTATTGAATGGAATATGGAAAATTATGATGGAAGTAAACATAGATTTACTAAAAACGCATTGGAAAAGAAAGCATGGGCATATGCATCTGATTATGCACGCTTAGATGTTTTAAATGAATTTGGTGGAATATACCTAGACATGGACGTAGAAGTTTTTAGGTCATTTGATGATCTGTTATGTAATAAAGCGATTTTATCGTTTAGTAATAATGTATGTATTGATCTTGCTGTCATGGGTGCAAAAAGGAATAATCCGCTAATTAAAAAATTATTAGGCTTATATGACGATATCGATCCTCCAACGGAAAGGAAGGACTTTGTAAAATTGTTTCAGCCTATACTTATAAGAAATACTCTTGCGGAGTATGGAATAAAAATGAATGGCACTACACAATGTGTAAAGGATGTAACTGTATTTTCAAAAGAATATTTTATGCCAATGGATGCGATATTGTACAGGGATTATGAAAAAACAGAATATACTTATTGTGTTCATTATGATAATTTTGGATGGAGCTTTAGCAAAGATAATAAAAAAGAAAAGAAAAAGAGAGATAATAATTTGTTATGGGATTGTGTCATGGTTGATTCGTAGATGTAAATTATGAATTTGAAATATTTTACTGGAAGTAAGCAGCTTTGTCTATAGATAAGAAAAAGAATAAGAAATAACTAGCTATGAAAGAGGAGCGTGTTATGGTAAACATTATAAATTGCTCTATGAAAGAATTTATGCAAAGGACAACTGGACAAGAGTTGATTGCATTCGGTGCGGGAAGGTTGTTGGAAAGTCTGTGTGAGTGGGACGGCATAAAGCAAATCAAATATGTTATTGACAGTGATGAGAAAAAGTCAGGTACATATTTCAATATCGCAGGCAAGAAGATTATGATTTTAGGAAAAGGGAAGTTAAGGGAATTAAAAAGAAATAAGGATGCTGTGATAATTACGGCAACATTGGCTGCTGCTTCTATTCTTAAGGTGTTAGATGCGTGCGAGTATATCGATGGAATTGACTGTTATATCCTTCCGCTTATGATTGATAAAGATGAGGCACAGCAAGTTTTTTATCCCAAAAGAGAGCAGAAAATTCCTAAAATTATACATTATTGTTGGTTTGGTAAAACAGAAATGCCTTCTCGTTTAAAGAAATACATGGAATCTTGGAAAAAATTTTGTCCAGATTACGAAATAATTAGATGGGATGAAAGTAATTATGATGTATCTAAAAATCAATATATGGAAGATGCATATAAGAGCAGAAAATGGGGATTTGTACCAGACTATGCCAGAATAGATATTGTATATCAGTATGGTGGAATTTATCTGGATACAGATGTAGAAATTGTAAAGTCCTTTGATGATTTGCTGTGTTCAGCTTCGTTTATGGGATATACGGACAAGCATGATGTTGCATTAGGACTCGGTTTTGGCGCAGAAAAGGGAAATTTATTGCTTTTGGATATGAGAGAATATTATGAAGGAAAGCGGTTTATTAAGCCAGATGGTGGATTAGATTTGAGAATGTGTCTGGAGTACCAATATCCTGTCTTGGAAAAATGGGGATTTAATTTAAATGGTATACAGGAACAGATTGGTGAAAATGTTATTTATCCGAGAGAAGTTTTCAATCCATTGGGCAGACTTGGGGTAAATACATTATTTACTGAAAACACGCATTCCATACATCACGCTGAAATAAGTTGGGAGTCAGATAAAAATAGATCTGCTTATATGCAAAGTATTTCAAAAATCCAAAAACGAATTGGGCAATAGACTATTTAATGGAGGAGCCATGTAATGAAAATAGCAACGATTTTATTTACCTATAATCGGAGTAGACATACAAAACAAGTTCTTGAAGCATTAAGCAAAAATACTATTTTACCACAAAAGCTTTATATTTTTCAGGATGGGTTAAAAAAAATTACGAATCAGGAGGAGTGGGAAGCTGTCAGCGATGTTATTAGAGATGTTTCGTGGTGTGATGTAGAAATTACTATATCTGAAAGAAATAAAGGATTAGCTAACTCCATAAAATCTGGTGTTAGTAAGGTACTTCAATTATATGATGCAGTGATTGTATTGGAGGATGATTGCGTACCTCATCCGCAATTTATGGAGTATATGATAAAGGCATTGAAAAAATATGAACCATATAAGCAAGTATATCATATAGGAGCATCGTCGGAGCCGGTTGATGTGGAAGAAAACGGAACCGACGCTTATTTTATGGGACGAATTAATTCCTCGGGATGGGGAACTTGGAAAGACAGATGGGAACAGTTTTGCAATGATTATACCATGATTGCTCAAATAAAAAGGGATGAACATTTATATAAATGGTTTAAGCTGTGGGGAGAGGATACAGAAGGTTGCGTGCTTGGAAATATAGATGGTACATCGGATTCGTGGGCTGCATTCTGGGCTCTTACGGTTATGATGAAGAAAGGTTATTGTATGGCACCCTACGAATCATTTATTACAAATATAGGGTTTGATAATACGGGAGTTCATAGTAAGGACTCACAACCTGTTTTAAAACTGCGTTCCAATGATAAATTATTGGAGATTACTTTGCCAGATAAAATAGAATTTGTTAATAATTATCAAAAATCATTTGCAAATTATTATCCGTGGACAAACCCAGTAGTAAAAAATGCGTATTATAAAGAAACAGTATTAAACTTACTAGAGATATCTCAAAAGAAAATAGGAATGGCAAATTATTTGAAAGAACGAAGAATACAGAATATTACAATATGGGGAAGAGGAAGAATAACAGATTATATTATTGAGGCATTAAGGATGGAAATTGAGATAGTAGCGATTACGGAAACCCATCTTACAGGAAGAGAATATCGTGGGATACCATTAATTGATTGGAAGGATCTGCCCCGTAATAGTTCACTGATTATTGTAATTCCCGGATTTGACATAGAACGGATAAAACATATGCTTGAAGAAATTGGATTGGCAGATCGGGCTTTGCCTGTTGGCAGATTAACTGAGAAAGTATTACATAATGAGGAGAAAATTGTTGAAAATGAAAGATCATAAAGTGCTTACTTTATTTTATCATCGGATCAATACGTTAAAAAGTGATTATCATCAATTATGCGTTACGCCTTCAAATTTCAGAGAACAAATGCACTATTTGAAGGAGCATTATGTACTTGTACGTTTTGAGGAAGATTGGAGTTTGCTGGATTCTGATGCAGTTGTAGTTACATTTGATGATGGATATCTTGATAATTTGGAATTTGCGGTGCCAATTTTAGATGAACTGCAGGTGCCGGCAACTATATTTGTAAGTACCGGAACTATGGATCAATCAAAGGAAATGTGGTGGGATGAGTTAGAGTACTTGATGCTAGTTGGAGAGCACATTCCTGTATATTTTCAATTGGAGGATGAAGAATTTGGATATATCTGGGATACCAGCGATCTGCTGCATCGGATAAACTGTTATAGAAGTATTCATCATTTAATGAAAAATTATATTTGTCTGGAAAAACGAGAAAATTGGATGAAACAGTTATGGCATTGGCGTGGGTTGAAAAGAGGTGCAAGAAAAGAGAATTTAACGGTTTCTGAAGAAGAATGCAGGGAACTGAATAAATCGAAGATGATTTCTGTGGGGGCACATACTGTAAATCATCCATCATTGGCAGTTTTGAGCAAGACAGAGCAGGAAAAGGAAATAAAATGTTCGATTAATAGTCTTTCAGATGTTTTAGGGGAAAGAGTTACTTTGTTTTCTTATCCATTTGGCAATTACAGGGCAAATTATAATGAAGATAGTATGGAAATATGTCAGAAATGTGGCATTATAAAAGCGGCATCCACAGATAATTTTCTTTGGAATCCTAAAATAAATCCGTATCAGATTCCGCGAAGGGTAGTTAGAAATTGGAATTTAGATGATTTCGCAAATAATGTAAAAAAATATTGGGAAGGGAATTAAATGCAAAAAGTTTTTGTTTTTGGAAAAGGACGTTTATATAAACAAAAAGAGGCTTATGTCAAAAATAATTATATTGTTTGTGGTTTTTTGGATAATGAGGCGGATAGATCAGGAATAATCGATGATAGGACAGGTCTGCCAATTTACCATCCAGAAAATCTTACACAATTTTTAGAGAATGATATGCAGATTATTTTGATGTCGTATCAGTATGTTCCTATGTGGAAACAACTAAATAAGTTGGGAATAGAAAGTGATAGAATTCTCTTTGGAGTTCAATTTCCGCCGACTTTTGACAGTGATGAAATTTTATTTAGAAATGGTGGTAATTTGATGGCAGAAAGTGAGGGGAATGTCTTTTATTTAAACCATAATCAAAAAATGAAAGTGGAGGCTCATAAGCAGTTACAGCAAATGGTACAGGATGTATTACGAGAAAAATATAGAGAGAAGTATTCTATAATTAATGCAATCTCGCAAATGAGTACAGAACCAATCAGTAGAAAATTTGGTTTAGAACGAGGAGGGGCGATAGACAGATACTATATAGAGCGATTTCTTGAGAAAAATAAGGATTTGATATCAGGAGATTGTATAGAAATTGCTGAAAATACATATACGCTGTGTTATGGAGAAGACAGAGTAACCAACTCCTATATACTTCATGTAAATGGATGGGGAGAAAATGCAATAGAGGGAAATTTAGAAACAGGGGAAGGGATTTTGGAGAACCAATATGACTGCGCAATTATTACACAAACACTGATGTTTATTTTTGATATTAGAAAAGTGGCTGAAAATATTTATAAAATGTTAAAAAGAGGAGGAAATGCGCTGCTCACTGTCGCGGGCATTTCACAGGTTTCGCGTTATGATGCAGAACTTTGGGGAAGTTATTACGGATTTCATGAAGATGCGATAAGAACTTTGTTTGAGCCTGTGTTTGGCAGAGAAAATATTATGGTAGAAACCTATGGGAATGTAAAAACAGCGGTGGCTCTGTTGTGCGGATTGTGTCAGGAAGACTTGCAGGAGGAAGATTTTGACTATAATGATAAGGATTATCCGTTGATTGTTACAGTAGTGCTGCATAAAGAGGAGGATGTAAAGTGAGTTATATTGGGGAATTGAATGCTGACAAAGAAATTATAGATGGCAATAGAAAGATTATAATTTATGGGATTGGTGGTTACGGAGATAAAATCTATCGGAATTTAGCAATTTATGATAAACAGAAAAATGTCATGGCATTTGTTGATAAAAGTCCGGAAAGATACAGGGGGGGGGGCATTTTGCAGCATTCCAATTATCAGTGTAGAAAAAGCAATAAAGGAATATCAGGATACAATTATCTGTATTGGGGGAGAAATGCCAGAAAATATAAAGGATTTAGAATTGCTTTGTGGAATGAATAATATTCATCAAATTGTTTTTAATATAAACTGCAAGTTGTATGGTACAGAATATGGAGGCTTTTATTTGCCTGTGAATTTTAGAATAGATAATTCTATTATATATTCGTTTGGAATAGGGGAAGATATATCATTTAGTGAAGCTGTAATTAAAGCAGGAGGAGTTGTATACGCTTTTGATCCTACTCCCAAAGCAATAAAATATGTAGAACAACATGAAATATTTTCAACCCCAAATTTTCATTTTTTCCCATTTGGATTATCTGATAAAGATGAAAAGGAAGTATTCTATTTGCCCAAAAGACAAGATTGGGTATCTGGATCAGCTATATTACATCAATATGTAAATGGTGAAAATATTGTTGAAGTAGAAATGAAAACATTGCGATCAATTATGAAGGAATTAGGGCATGACCATATTGATGTATTAAAAATGGATATAGAAGGGTCTGAATTTAAGGTAACAAAGAATTTGATGAATCCGAAGTTAGAAACAATAGATTTCAAAGTATGTTTAATGGAAACACATGAACGTTTTTTCGCACCGAAAGAGAGAGAGTATATAGATGAATTATATAGTATTATGAGAGAAAATGGATTTTATGATTTGTATGGGACAGCAAAGGAGCCTACGTTTATTAATGCATAGATATAGGCATTTTGTATTATACAGAGTATTGATTGCAATTTAAAGGAAACGAAAATGAGTATAGCATATATAGGAAATATTTTATATGATGAAAAACTTTTTAAAGATGAAAGTAAAATAGTTATATTTGGCACAGGGGTATGTGGCAAAAAAGTAGCGGAATATCTTATAAAAAATTGCATGAAAGATAATATAATTTGTTTTTGTGATTCAAATGGTAAATTAATAAATAATAATATTATGGGAATTAAGGTATGGAATCCGGTTGAGGTATGCAAAAAATTATCTAGTGCAGAATATTTGATAAGTGGCAAATATTCCCATGAGATGTATGCATTTTTGAAGGAAAAACAGATTGAGAAAATTCATATTTTGGTATTTTAGAAATATAAAAAAAGCGAAGATTAAAATCAAAGAGCAT
>ERZ778516.3018-NODE-3018-length-10362-cov-4.294363_pt1 | contig 10362 bp, 6 predicted proteins | sample MGYA00510342_ERZ778516 | MGnify/ENA primary metagenome ERZ778516 (study PRJEB29527, sample SAMN07138961) | mouse gut metagenome | material: feces | host: mouse | place: China:Nanjing | collected 2016-01-25 ...
TTAGCGGCTTAGCCAAGGCTGAAAAACCTCAAATTTTACCGAATCATTGTATAAGTGGCAGCCAGAGAAAATGCTTGCTTATTTTAATAATCAGTATCGTGGATACACATATGAGAAGATTGAGATAGGTCCAAAGCAGGAGATTTCGTTTGTCACAAAACCTGAAAATTCATGGCAGACTTATGAAGAGACCGAGTTTGGAAAGCTGGTTGAGCCTGAGGTTATAGCAAATGTGACAGATAATAATATGTTCTTCCCTTATCCTGAGAGTGACGTGATACAGAACCCTCTGCTTAAGGCTGAACCGGAACATTATAATTTTCAAAATTAAGATTCAACTACCCGTATCATGAACAGACTATATATATTGCTTGCTGTATTGCTTGCAAATATCTCGCTTCTAACGCTGTCATCATGTTCCGATGATGACAATTCGGGTGGCGCGCCTGAGATCCATTGTGTGCGCACTACCAATCCTGAACTTGCTGACTCTACTTTTACTGAAGCAACTGTAGGGCAGATGATTCTCATCGAGGGTGTCAACCTTGACGGAGCCGTCCATGTGTATATCAATAATCAGGATGTTTACTTCAACAGTAATTACAATACATCTCGCCATCTCATTGTCACCATTCCGAGTGATCTTGTGGTGCGAGGCATGGATGAGACCCTTCCTCTTGAGATAAGGGTTGAGACTACTCACGGCACAGCCGTCTATGATTTCCATGTCATAGCAGGCTACCCGTCTCTTGAAATGTACAAAGCCGATCTGCCTCTGAACCCAGAGGGTATTCCTGAGATGATACCCGGTCAAAAAGTGAAGCTTATAGGTAAATTGCTCCATGAGATAAAGCGCATCTATGTAGCAGATCTTGATACCGTACCTCTGTACGATATCACTGGCTATACCTTGAATGCTGATCGCACTGAAATTGATTTTACGATGCCACTTGACAAGGAAGTTCCTGCGTATGGTATATATGTTGTTGAAGCTTATGCCGGCAATGTCTATTGCGGATTCTCCAAGTCTCCGATGGAGCCTGTGATATATGATATCTCATCCGATATGCCTATCCCAGGACAGAAAGTCGTGATCTATGGTAAATATCTTACCAACCTTATGGGTGTAAATCTCGGTGGTGAGATCGAAATCGATCTCGATGAAGTGGCTGAGAGTGATGATATGACTGAGTTGACATTCACGATGCCTGACAATCTTCCGTCGAAGGATGCCAATGGTCTTATTTCTGTTACAACTCTTGGGGGTAAAGCTGATCTGCCTTTCTATCGTTACGATTGGATATATGAGGATTTCGACGGCAATGGCACATCCATGATGTGGCAGTGGGGTACCAACAGCTATTGGGGTGCCGAAAATAAACCTGCCGACTGTCCTGTCAGCGTATCAACAGGTGGGTTCCTCTACTTTGACAGCAACAATAACGGCTGGTGGAACAATATCAACGTCCATGGCAAGACAGTGCCCGAGGCAATCGATGCATCCACTCCTCTGAGCAGTATTGACTTCCGTTATGAAGTGTATTTACAGGAAGATGCCAATCTGACATCTAACGTCACAATGTTCAACAAGGAAGTCGCAGTTCCTGTCTCCGACCGTGCCACCGGCAACGTGCTTCCCGGCAAGTGGATGTCCGTGTCAGTACCGATGACCGAGTTTGGTCCTGGTTTCTCCACCTGGGGTGAACTGGTGGCAAGCGATGTGCTTGACAATGATAACTTCAAGGTATATCATGCTACAGAGTCAGGCGATAAGATGCACACCGCCTATGACAACTTCCGTTTCTATGTCAAAGAATAATTCTGAAATATAAGTTTATGAAATATATTGCATCAATAAACAGACTTATGCTTATTGCTGGTCTGCTTGCATCCTCTCTTATGGTAGGGTCATGCTCTGATGATGACGAAATGGTGTTTGAGGGTACTCCTGAAATATCTGTCACAAAGGCTGGCAATGTTGTGGATGCCATTGATTTTGGAAGCTATAGCGAAAGTGTGATGCTGACACTTGAGTCGAATGCTCCCTGGACAATCTCGTGCAGCGATAATTCAGGATGGTTGCAGCTGTCCAATATATCGGGAGACCCGACAACAGGAGTGAATAAGAAGCCTCGTTATATCAAGCTGTCGGTATCTCCGATAGGGGAGTCTGATACAAGGACCTGTACAGTCACATTTTCTGCGGCAGGAGCAGTGAAGAATATAACTGTGACACAGCGGGGAGTCAATGAATCCGTGTGGGAGAACTCATTTGCCGCCAACAGGAATATGGGTGTAGGCATCAATCTCTACAATACTCTCGATGCGGTAGGTGACTGGTTCGATCCTGACGATATTGTGGCGTGCGAGACTTGCTGGGGACAGCCGCTTGCCACACAGGGATGGTTCGATGCTGTGGCCGCTTCAGGATTCAGGGCTGTGCGTGTGCCTGTGACCTGGTGGCTGCATATGGATGAGAACGATGTGGTAAAGGAGCCGTGGATGAATCGTGTTGAGGAAGTGGTAAACTATGCTCTCAATGCCGGTCTTTACTGCATACTGAATGTTCATCATGACACCGGCGACGGCGGATGGCTGTGCGCTGACAAGGCGAATATCGAGACCATATCCGCAAGATATGTTAAATTGTGGACTCAGATAGCCAACCGCTTCAACAAGTATGACCATAAGCTCCTCTTTGAAGGATATAATGAGATGCTTGATGAGAAGAACTCTTGGGTTGAGCCTTCAGCCGACGGTTACGAGGCGTTGAACATGATAGCCCAGACATTTGTGAACACAGTGCGTGCTACTGGCGGAAACAACGAGCACCGCAATCTTATTGTCAACACCTATGGTGGCGGCGGCAGCGCGACTCGTCTGAACAATATGGCGATTCCGAAGGATCAGGTGCCTGGACACCTTTTGGTACAGGTGCACAATTATACTCCTGCCAGATTCTCTAATCTTGACGAGTCTCTTAACGATCTTGATGATAAGGACATGCCGGCATGGTCCAAGGAATTTGAAAAAGAGCTTGGTGATGAACTTGAACTGCTTATCGCCTTCTCAAACAAGCATGGTATTCCTGTTGTGATCGGTGAATGTGGTGCATATGACCGCATCCCTGACGCAGAGAAAGCAAAGTATGGAGAATTCATTTCCACTTACTCTCATGGAAGAGCCAGCGTGAGTGTGTTCTTCTGGGGACAGCTCATTGACCGAACCAATTACAATGAGCTTTATCCTCTCTTTATCGATGGTCTTTTGAAAGGTCTTAACAACTAATACGTAACCACACTGACGGTGTGCCGTGGTATATATATACGGCACACCGTTTTTTAATCAGATTGTATATTATGCGTTCAATATCATTCTTGTCATCAATCCTGCTGTCCGTGTCGCTGTCGGCCCAGTCATTCACTCCTATACATAATGGCGTGAAGGCTTTGGTGGACGGCAAGACTATTGAGGTGAGTTTCTATAATCCTGGTGCGGTCAGGGTGGTAAAATATCCGTCTGGAAACAGGTTTGAGAAAAAGAGCCTGTCAGTAATAGCATCACCGGAGGATGATGTCGACACTCGGATGTCACATAACGGAAACAGCATTTCAGTGAGCAGTCGGGATATCACTGTGGATATCAACCGTAAGAACGGAGTGGTGTCGTTTCGCGGGCCTAAAGGTAAAAAGCTTCTGACCGAGGGCAATTACACATCGTTTATGCCTGTTGATGATGCCGGTGTACCGTCCTATCGTGTGCGGCAGCCTTTCCTACTTGATAAGGATGAGGCTGTGTATGGGCTTGGCAATCTTGAAAAAGGCACACTGTCGATGCGCGGTCATCAGCATAACCTTATTCCTGGAAATATCGAGGACGGTATCCCGGTAATGCAGTCGGTAAAAGGGTATTCTATAATATGGGATAATTACTCCCCGACTTATTTTAGCGACACGGATACCGAGACTGTATTTGAGTCGGAAATTGGTGACGGAGTGGATTACTATTTTCTTTATGGTGACGGCAGTATAGATGGGGCTGTCAGGCAGATAAGGAAGCTTACAGGTGATGTGCCTATGTTCCCGCTATGGACTTACGGTTTCTGGCAGAGCCGTGAGAGATACAAGTCGCAGGATGAGATCACCGGAGTGGTGAAACGCTATCGCGAACTGGGTGTGCCTCTTGATGGGATAATACAGGATTGGCAGTACTGGGGAAGCAATTATCTGTGGAATGCCATGGAGTTTCTCACTCCGGGATTTTCCAATCCTCAGGCTATGATGGATACTATACATGCTGCGAATGCTCATGCCATAATATCTATATGGTCATCTTTCGGACCGCAGACAAAGCAGTATAAGGAGTTTGGTGAGAAAGGGTTGCTTTTCGACATCACAACATGGCCCATGTCAGGAATAGCTGAGATATGGCCCTCGCGTATGGATTATCCGTCGGGTGTAAAGGTCTATGATGCTTACAGCGAGGAGGCAAGGGATATCTATTGGAAGTATCTTAAGGGTATTTATGATATCGGTATGGATGGCTGGTGGATGGATTCTACCGAGCCTGACCATTATGGAGTGAAGGAAGAGGATATGACGCGGATGACCGGGCTTGGATCATTCAGGCGTGTGCGAGGGGCATATCCGCTTATGACTGTCGGAGGTGTGTATGACCATCAGCGTGCCACATCCGACAAACAGAGGGTGTTCATTCTCACTCGTTCGGGATGGACCGGACAGCAGCGTTACGGTTGTAATGTGTGGACTGGTGATGTCGCCTCCACATGGCAGATGCTCCGCAATCAGATTCCAGCCATGCTTAATTTCTCTATGACTGGAAATCCCAATGTCAATTCCGATCTCGGAGGTTTCTTCTGTTCGGCTTATGATATTGCAGGCGTTGAGAACGGACCTGCTAAAAATCCTCAGTTTAAAGAGTTGTATGTAAGATGGTTGCAGATGGGGACTTTTCTTCCTATGATGCGTTCGCATGGAGCGGATGTGCGTCGTGAGATCTATGAATTCGGATCAAAGGGAGAGCCTGTGTATGATGCTATAGAGGAAGCTATAAGGCTGAGGTATGCTTTGTTGCCTTATATATATTCCACTTCATGGAATGTGACTTCTCGGGGAGAGTCAATGATCAGACCTTTGGTTGCTGATTTCCCTCATGACAAGGACACTTGGAATCGCGGAGACCAGTTCCTGTTGGGCAAAGCCCTTATGGCTGCACCTGTGCTTGAGGCTCAGTACACACCGGAACATATCTCGTCGATCGATGAGAACTCAGGTTGGGATCGTGCCGAGAAAGCTTCAGTGATGTCTGTTGAGAATGATGTGGATTTCATGTCGGCTTCAACCGCAGAAGTGTTTTTCCCAAAAGGTGCCGACTGGTATAACTTCTTTACAGGCAAGAAATATAGCGGTGGTGCGACATTGACTGTCGATACCGATATAAAGACCATACCTCTATATGTAAGAGAGGGAAGCATCATTCCGTTGGGTCCGGATGTTCAATATGCCACAGAGAAACCTTGGGACAATCTTGAGGTGAGGGTATATGCCGGTGATGATGGGGAATTCACTCTCTATGAGGATGAATTTGACAACTATAATTATGAGAAGGGCATGTATTCTCTGATAAAGTTCCATTGGGACGACAGCCTGCACAAGCTCACTATAAGTGAGCGCGAGGGAGAGTATCCAGGAATGATTCACAAACGAAATTTCAGGATTCGCCTATTCGATAATGGGACCGAAGTTCCTGAAGAGAAGGTGGTGACATATGATGGAAAAACCAGTGTGATAAGACTCTAAAGAGCTATTAAGAATATTTCTATGAGAATAATTTACAGTATATTGATTCTGCTTGCCATTCTGTTGCCTTTTGACGCTGAGTGCACCAGATTATTAGGTGTGAAAGTTGTCGACAAAGATTATCTTATGGTGCATTTCCGTGATGGAGAGGTAAGATACAAGGATAACGGAACAGGTAGAAGTGCTTATCTTGGTCATGCGTATGCAATGGGTGATGACTCGCTTGTGGTGTTCGGGCATCCATTGGATATTGACAATGTACAGAATCCTTCGCTTTGGAAAGTTTCGTCAGTCGACGACAAGGATTTTTCGGTAGCATCCCCTGATGCGGTATGGAGGAAATCCAAGCCTATGAACACTGATTCGAGATTGATAAGCGCATTGGATCATTGGATATTCCTGAAGCTGCCGAAATCAATGAAGCAGGGTTGCAATTATACTGTAAATATTCCACGGTTTCTTGGTGCGGATACTGACTGTGCAACAGTGTGTTTTGATATCTGGAATGCCACTTCCGAATCAATTCATGTCAATCAGATAGGCTATTCCACCGGACAGAGAATGAATGTCGCCGACCTGTATCTGTGGCTCGGTGATGGCGGGCAGCGCGACTATGATTCCTGGATAGGAAAGAGTGTGTATCTCTATAGTCCTGACACCGGGATAAAGAAGAGGGTCGGTGCTGTAAAGAAGTGGAAAACTGCTGAAGCTTCGGTGTATGAGGCCGGTGAGAGAAATCTTACCGGATCGGCTGTGTGGTCGGTGGATTTTCCCGGGTGTCCTGCCGGATATTATAGGCTTGTGGTAGAGGATGTCGGTTGCAGTATGGATTTTAAGATAGCTGAGGATGTGTATTATGAGCCTTTCCGCAATTCGGTGAGAGGCTATTACTATATGCGTCTTGATGAGCCTGTTGACACTCCTCGGGTTGTTCCGGTGCCTCGTCAGCCTCAGTTCATATCATCGGATGCTCCTGATGGATTCAAGATCTATAAGACTGATCTTCATCCCTGGCATCCGGATTGGAAGCAATGTGGTGGAGATGTGTGGGACGAGCCTCATTTCAGAAAAGCTGAGATGTCGTTGTTCTGGAAGCATCGTCTTTCCGGAAATCCTATTGCCACCGGTGTCAGAGGCGGTCATTCTGACGCTTTTGACTGGGACAGGCATCTTGCACATGTGAGCAATATCTACGATATGTTATTACCCTTTATACTCACACACGGAAAACTCTCTGACGACAATCTGGGCATACGTGAGAGTGGTAACGGTATTCCCGACCTGCTGGATGAAGCGCGCAATGAAGTTGATTTCTTTCTTAGCATCCGAGACGGCGATGGTTACTCTCAGGGGGTCACGAATCCGTCAGCCGATTGGTCAGTGATGTTTCAGGCAGGATGTACCACAATGGCTGCCTGGGCTAATGCCGCCAATTGTGCTGTCATGGCTGAGGCGTTCAGGATTAACGGAAATAAGGATCTGTCGGCCTATTATGCCAAGGAGGCTGTCAAGGCTTTCAGATATGCCGAACGTCAGTCTGACCAGCAGCCAGGAGATATACTGTATGTAGGGGATGTGGGGATGCGGACTCGTGACTTCAAGCAGATGGCGGCAGCATTTCTGTATAATATCACTGCTGACAGACGATGGGAAAAAATACTTGTAAGAGAGTCGTGCATAAGGGACAATGCTTCGCCATTGTTTAAAGTGGCGGTATGGAATGACCCAGAATCGGGCTATTGCCAGTTATGGGGGGCTGCCGCTTACATATCCTGTCCGCATAAAAGGCATTTCCCACGACATTATGAAAATCTTGTGTCAAGCATCAATCGCCATGCGGACTCGTATAATGTAAGACATTTCGCGTTGCGTCCGTCGCGTCGTGTCGCCAACGATCCCAGGCATCGGACATCTGAGAATCTGCACCTTGTGATGCTTGCCCATTATGTCGCCAGGGATGAGTCACGGCGTGAACTGCTTGAGGAGGTTATGTATGCCGAAGCAGGCTGGGGGCTTGGGAGGAATCCATCCAATACAGTGGAGATGACCGGTCTGGGACAGAGGTATATCACAGATATTTACTCTACGGGAGGGAATGACGGAGTGCCTGGCACGCATCCAGGACAGACCCCTTTCAATGGTACAGAAACATGGTCGGAGAACAATGGGGGAGACGCACGTATTTTGCTCAATCGGTGCTATCCTTCATGGGCTGGTTGGCCACAGCAGGAATCATTCTTTAGCCAGAGGTATATATGGGTGAATTCAGAGTTCACTCCACGCGAAACAATGCGGGGCAAAATGGCATTGCTCGCTTATCTTTATGGTATAAGAGGATAGATATCCGGAATTTTATTCAACATAACATCGTATATTTATAATCATATTTAAGATAATGAACCGAATAGTATCATCATTGGCAGCATTGATTCTGATGGCTGGAAGCCTGACGGCCAATTGCTATGCTTTATCAACGGCCGACAGGAAAAGTCCTGACTGGGATTTCAATAATCAGGAACTCGGCAAGGAATGGAGTCGGCTCGGCAATACTTCAAGAGAGGTTTATTCCTTGACTGAGCGTGGCGGATTTTTGCGAATAAAGTCAGGTGGCGACACGCTTCAATCGTCGGGTCTCTCATCGCTTGTGGGACGTCCACAGGAACATGGGAATTTTCAGAGTTCCACACGATTTGAAGTGTCAGACGGAGCTACAGCCGGAATGACAGTTTATTTGGCTGCTTCGTCACGTTATGATTTATGCGTAAGTGACGGTAAAATTCATTTACGCCACAGGGTAGGAGAGAATTCCGGTGATAAAGAGCTTGAGGCTGTACCGACAGGGTTTATCGAGGTGAAAGTAAAAGGCACTCCAGAGGAATATAAATTCTATTATTCGGTCGACGGTGTGAAATTCAAGGAGGCGGGCTGTTTCAGTGCCAGTGAGCTTGGTGGAATTAAGCCCAATGCATATATAGGTCTGTTTTCCGAAGGAAAAGGATATGCCGATTTTGATTTCTTCAAATATCGTGAAGTCATACCGGAGGGCTCTCCGAAACTTATATCCGGGAACGGTAATCCATTGCTTGATTTCCAGTTTACGGCTGATCCTACCGCAGTGGAGCATGAAGGACGTCTGTATGTCTATGCTACTAACGATCATCAGCAATTTGAAGAGGTAGGACGAGATGGAAAAAACACATATGAACGTATAAAGTCGTTGGTAATGATGTCAACCGATGATATGGTCAATTGGACTTACCACGGCAATATAGATGTCGGGAATATCGCACCATGGATTATGGCATCATGGGCACCTTCGATCGTGAAACGCAAGGAGAAGGATGGAAAGACTCATTTTTACCTGTATTTTTCCAATAGCGGTTTCGGCACTGGGGTATTGACTGCCACATCACCTGTGGGACCGTGGACGAGCCCGCTTGACAAGAGCCTTGTGGATGCCAACACCTCAGGTCTCGGCAAGTGCAAGGTTCCGTTTGATCCTGGTGCTGTCATAGATCCGGATGGTACAGGTTGGCTTACCATCGGTGCGGGAAACAGTTGTATAATGAGACTTGGAGCTGATATGATAAGTATTGACAGTGAGCTGAAGGAGCTTAAAGCTCCTCATCATTTTGAGGCAAATGAGCTTAACTATATAAACGGAACATATGTGTACACATATAATACGGACTGGAAGGACAGAGGCGACTGGAATGTTGGCGAAGAGGTGCCGTCGATATGTTCGATGAGTTATATGACAAGCAAGACTCCTCTTGATCCAGACAGCTGGAAGTATCATCATCACTATCTTAAGAATCCGGGTGATTATGGATTTGATTACTCAAACAATCACACTCATCTTCACAAATATCAGGGTAAATGGTATCTTTTCTATCATACAATGTCACTACAGAACAGTTTTAATACTGATGGAGGATTCAGAAACGTATGTGTCGATGAAATAGATGTGGATGAGGACAACCTTGATATAGCAATGGGTGATCAGACACTTAAGGGACCGTCTCAGATAAAAATGTTGAATCCGTTTGCCTTGCAGCAGGCAGAGACAACAGCCGCCACGAAAGATGTGAGATTTGTTTCCGGAGATACTCCTGGCAATATGGTGGCTACAACTGTTGGGGATGAAGCTCTCATTATGGTCAGAGGTGTCTTATTCTCTAAGAGACCTCGTCAGTATTTTGCCAAAGCTTCCGGCAAAGGAGTGATTGAGGTGCGACAGGGTGGTGCGACAGGTAATCTGATTGCCACAGTTGAAGTGAATTCCTCACAAAATAAGTTTCATAAGGTAAAACTGACCGGAGTTGTTGGCAATTCTCCTTGTGATCTATGCTTTATGTTAAAGGGTAATGACTTAACATTTGATGCCTGGCAGTTCAAATAACGCCAAAAACATATAAATGTGTTCGTGATAATGCCCCTGAAAGTTTTCTTTCTAACTTTCAGGGGCATTTTTCAGTATCGATCCTGTCAGGAGAATGATATGGATGTTTTAAAGAATTTTATGCGTCTGGTGGTGTGGAAT
>ERZ778516.3019-NODE-3019-length-10356-cov-4.650325_pt1 | contig 10356 bp, 8 predicted proteins | sample MGYA00510342_ERZ778516 | MGnify/ENA primary metagenome ERZ778516 (study PRJEB29527, sample SAMN07138961) | mouse gut metagenome | material: feces | host: mouse | place: China:Nanjing | collected 2016-01-25 ...
CACATTTGCTAAAAATATTTAAAATGAATGTATTCGTAATGTATTGAATTTAAAATGTTTATTGACTCAGTGATGAGATATTAATTTTGAAAAAGAAGCGGTCATTTCGGGTACATAGGTTCCAAGGTCTATGCGCCGGACATTGATGTAAGAAACGAAATGAAAATGCAGGTTTTTATTTAGAAGTGAATACTAACTTCAATTCAGCGTCACTGAGGTTCAGATCTTCCGGGATGAAAAACGGGCGGCCTGGGGCGCCCGCTGTGACTGAATCAGCATCGCTTAGTTCTTATGGTAGCTTGTGACGCGATCAACTTCTTCCTTACTTCCGAGGAAGACCGCAACACGCTGATGAAGCTTCTCCGGCTGCAGATCAAGGATGTCTTCATGTCCGTTTGTGGATCTTCCGCCGGCCTGTTCAATCAGCATCGCCATCGGGTTGGCTTCATACATGAGACGCAGTTTGCCGGGTTTGGACGGATCGCGGTTGTCGCGCGGATACATGAAGATGCCGCCGCGGCAGAGTACGCGATGGACTTCGGCGACCATCGCCGCAACCCAGCGCATATTGAAGTTCTTTCCAAGCGGTCCGGTTTCGCCTTCAAGCAGTTCCTTGACATACTTCTGAACCGGGGCTTCCCAGTGACGCATGTTGGACATATTGATGGCAAATTCTTGAGTCTGTTCCGGAATGCGAATGTTCTCTTTTGTCAGGATGTACTGACCGGTTCCGAGGTTCAGCGTGAACATATAGACGCCGTGACCGACAGTGAGTGTCAGGATGGTCTGAGGAGAGTACATGACATAGCCGGCAGCGACCTGAGAGCGGCCTTTTTTAAGGAAGCTTTCGTCCGTAACTTTGCCTTCGGGGGCCTCGGAGATCGAGAAAATCGAGCCGATCGGCGCGTTAATGTCAATATTGCTTGAGCCGTCAAGCGGATCAAACATGATCAGATATTTTCCGCGGCGGAATTCAGCCGGCGTGCTGAGGGAATGGTCCATTTCCTCACTGGCCATAGCGGCGATGGAGCCGGTCCATTCCACGCCGTCGATGAAGACTTCGTTCGTGATGATGTCGAGTTTTTTCTGATGCTCGCCCTGAACGTTGTCAGTGCCCGCAAAGCCGAGAACACCGGCAAGAGCGCCGTGCGTGACTTTGTCATTAATGTTCTTGCTGAGGTCGGCGACCGCGTTAAGCAGGTCGCTGAGCTGCTGATCGATATTGCCTGCAGAGAGCTGTTCCGCAAGGAACTGCTGTAGGGTTTTGGACAATTTATGTTCTCCTCTAACTAGGAAGTACTCACAATATATATCAAACGGGCTCGTAAAGCGCATTTTCAATGATCTCGCGAACATCGGGAGAGAGTTCGCGGTGGGAATTCACGAAACGAAGCGCTTTGTACATCATACGAGAGAGAGACGGTTCGTAGCGGCGCCAGTTTTCCAGCACACGAGCGAGGCGAGCCGCAACCTGCGGGTTGAATTGGTCGGTTGAGAGGACGCTGTTCACCCATAGCTGATAGCCCATACCGTCGGGGCGGTGGAACTCGGGGCCGCCGCTGCGGAAGAAGGCGTAAAGCAGAGAGTAAATGCAGTTCGGATTCTTCGGCTGGTAGCTGCCGTGCAGAGTCAGCGCGTGAATCTTTTCCACGACGGTTCTCTGTTCGCGGCTGTGGCGCAGACGGGAGTGCAGCGTGAGCCACTTGTTCATGAGTAGCGGCTCTCTCTGCCATTCGATTTCCGCCATATTCAAAAGTTCCTGTGCGATCGGAAGCGAGGCTTCGACAGAAATTTTGAGTGCGGCAAGCTGATCGGTCAGATTGTTGGCGGTCTTGTAAAGCGCACGAATCTGCTGAATTGCTTTCGGGTTGTCCGCAAAGGCTAGATAGCTCAGGCAGACATGCTTGAGCGCGCGCTTGCCGGCGTCGATCGGATTCGGACGGTAGGCGCCGGGCGTCGCCATCTTTTGGACTTTGTCTTCTAGCGTTGCGCGAAGACGTGTGCCGATCTTCTTGCGAATCTGATCAGAGACTTCACGTACAAGCGCCGGCTCAATAAGAATGCGATGCTCGGCGATGTAGTTCTCGTCCGGGAATTTCAGCAGTTCAGCCCGATAAGCAGGAGAGAGTGACTCATCGTTCAGAATATCTTCGAACGTAAAGAGATAGGCTTCCGAGACCGGAATATGGTCGCGGCCCTGGTTCGGTCCTTTCTTCTGCAGATCCAGAATGTACTGATCGATCATCAAAAGTGTCAGACGATCGAAGGCTTCAGCGCGGTTGAAGAGATCCGAGTCATTTCTCGCGAGGAACGCGAGCTGATCCTTCGTGTATTCGATGTCAAAAATAACCGGGGCGGAGTATCCGCGGCCGATCGAGAGAATCGGACGGCTGTTGATGTTTTCGAAAACCCAGGTCTGTTCCTGCTGATCAAAGAGCAGCGTGCGTGTTGTTCCGTCAGGATTGTCTTCGCCCTGCAGCTGCAGTTCGATATCCTTGCCGTCGTCGCCGAGAATACCGATGGAGACCGGAATCAGAAGCGGCTTGGGCGCGGCTCTTCCGGGGAAGGAGCGGTTGCTTTGATGTAGCGTCAGGGTCAGAGTTTTTTCGTTCTCATCCCATTTGCTGTTGACGCTGACACGCGGCGTACCTGCCTGCGAGTACCACAGTTCGAACTGCGAAAGGTCTTCGCCGTTGGATTCTTCCATAGCGGTTAAGAAGTCGCTGCATGTGGCGGCGGTTCCGTCAAAGCGGTTGATGTACTCCAGAAGACCGCGTCGGAAGCCCTCTTTGCCGAAAAGCGTCTGGTACATGCGTACCACTTCCGCGCCTTTTTCATAGACGGTGGTGGTGTAGAAGTTGTCGATTTGTCGGTAGGATTCCGGGCGAATCGGATGCGCCATTGGGCCCGCATCTTCGGGGAATTGGTTAGTGCGCAGATAACGGACGTCCTGGATGCGCTTAACGGCGCGCGCGGACGGAGTGCCGAGCATGTCGGCCGCAAATTCCTGCTCGCGGAAAACCGTGAGGCCTTCTTTTAACGAAAGCTGGAACCAGTCGCGGCATGTGACGCGGTCACCGGTCCAATTATGGAAGTATTCGTGCGCGATTACGGATTCGATGCGCGCAAAGTCTTCGTCTGTAGCAATACGGCTGTCGGCAAGGACGCATTTGGAATTAAAGATGTTCAGACCTTTGTTTTCCATCGCGCCCATGTTGAAGTCGTCGGTGGCGACAATCATGAACCGATCGAGGTCAAGGTCCAGACCGAAGCGTTCTTCGTCCCAGCGAATGGCCTTAATAAGGCTCTGCATGGCAAAGTCTGTTTTGCCCTGATTGGAAGGTTCTGTCCAGATCTGCAGCAGTGCTTCCTTGCCGTTTGCGAGTTTGATGGTCTCTTCCTGCGCGACGAAATTTCCGGCCACCAGCGCGAAGAGATAAGAGGGTTTGGGGAACGGGTCATCCCAAATCGCATAGTTTCTGCCGTCGAGAAGCTCGCCTTGCTCCATCAGGTTGCCGTTTGAGAGCAGAGCTTTGTAGTCTTTCGGCGCATGGATCACGACGCGGTATTTTGCAAGCACGTCCGGGCGATCCGGGAAGTACATGATTCTTCGGAAACCTTCGGCCTCGCACTGTGTGATGTAGTTATTGCGGCTCATGTAGAGACCGGAGAGCTGCAGATTGGTGCGCGGATTGATGCGGGTTTGAATTTCGATTTCGATCGGTTCTGAAATGTCGTGAATAATCAGTTTATCTGCGACAAAGGCGTACTGACCCGGCAGCGAATCTTTTCCGCCGATTTTTAGGTAAGTCATCGAGACATCGTCGCGGTAGAGGATGAAATCATCGCTTTTACGATCGTCTTTCGGAATAACAATCATTCTTGCCGTGACGGTCGTCTGATTCGGTACCAGATCAAAAGTAAGGTGTATGGATTCCACATTGTGGTCGGGAGCGGCGTAATCTTCGCGATGAACGATAGATTCGGTCCCGGCTTTGTTGGTATTGGCTGTCATCAGCTTCCTCTTATATAAGATTTTGCAATTTTAGCGCGTCTGCTTTAGGGCGCAGTTCAGCCGGCTATTTATCTCGCTGACAATTGACGGAGATTTCCGGAGGCAGGATTGGTGTGGAGCATCACAGCGCCGTTTGACTTTCGGCCAGGGCAATTTTCTTCTGCATCGTCGTTTTACTGAGCGACTGTTGAAAATCTTCACATTTTTGTTGTATAGGCAGCGATTTTGAGTATTCCCTCAAACGGTCCTCGGCTTTAGAATGTCGAGAACTTTTTTTAAAGAGGATCCGAATATGTGTACTACTTTTATTGTTGGCGGCAAATGTTCTGCAGACGGTTCATTCATCATGGCCCGCAGCGCGGACAGCTCCGCCCTTAAGGCCCAGCTGTTTCTTATTCACCCGGCCAAGGATTATGCCGCCGGCGAAATGTATCGCACAAAGGATCATAACGGCGCAACGGATTTTGTTTACCCGCAGCCCGCTCACGCGATGCGCTACACCTCCGTTCCGAACTGGCAGACCAAACTGCACGGCGCTGTCGGCTTTAACGAAGTCGGTCTTGCCGTTACGGGAACCGAGTCGATTTTTGCGCGTGACGATGCGCTCGCAATCGACCCGTACAACAAAGAGTCCGGTATTACCGAAGATGACATCATCGATATCATTCTTCCTCGCGCCAAGACCGCTAAGGAAGGCGTAGAGCTCCTCGGCAAGATTATCGAAACTCACGGCGCCGGCGAAGGCTTCGGTGTCGGCTTCTGCGACGACAAAGAAATCTGGTATCTCGAAACCGGTACCGGCCATCAGTGGTTTGCTCAGCGCATCCGTGATGATGTTTACTTTGCTTCCGGCAATCAGGGCCGTCTGCGCTTCTATGATCCCGAAGCTCAGGATCAGCTCGCAAGCCCGACATTGGTTGAGTTCGCTGAAAAGAACGGTTTCTATGATCCGGCCAAAGGTCCCTTTGATTTTGCGGCCGCTTACACCCGCAATGACGAGCGCGACCGTATTTACAATGACCCGCGCGTCTGGCAGATTCAGAAGCTCTTTAATCCGTCTGTGATTCAGCCGGTTGATGACGGCAGAGAATTTGCAGTTTTTATGAAGCCGGAACGCAAACTCAGCGTTGAAGACGCTAAGCGCGTGATGAGAGACCATTTTGACGGTTCCGAACACGATCCGTATTCAAACGGCCTTAACGGTAAAGAACCGTGGCGTCCGGTCAGCGTTTTCCGTACATACGAAGCGCATGTGGTTCAGGTTCGTCCTTGGATGCCGCATGCGATCGGCGATGTGATCTATATCGCTTTCGGTATGGCTGATCTCTCCTGCTTCATGCCGTTCTATCAGGGTCTCGAATCTGTTCCGGAACACTATCAGATCGGTACGGATCAGGCTGACAGCGCTTCTGTCTACTGGAAGTTCCGCAAACTTCAGACACTCGTTATGACGAACTATGAAGTTTATGCGCCGCTCGTTAAGAAGGCGTTTGCCGAACAGGAACAGGCGCTCAGCGCCAAACAGGCCAAGCTGGAAGAAGAATACATGGCTCTTGTTAAGACAGACAAAGAGGCTGCGACAGCTCTGCTGCAGAAGGTCAACCTTGAAATGCTTGCCGAAACAGAAGCTCTGTGTGAAAAACTGACCAACCAGGTCTTCACGCTCGCGACAGAAACGATTCAGAAGGACATCTTCTTTGCCAATCGTTCCAAGAAAGACTAATTAAGTCATCGCATAAAAATCAGCCCGCAAGATTCGCTCTGCGGGCTTTTTTTGTCGGCGAAGAATTCATGCAAACAAAAAACGGAGCTTGCGCGCTCCGTTTTTTGATTAGGAACATAATTATTTCTTAGCTTCAGCGGTTTCCCAAGCTTTAGCAGGATCAGGCCATTTGCCGGTTTCTTTGATAATTTCATCAGCCTGTTTGTAGTTATGGCCGGCGATCTTATGGCACATGACGCAGTTGGTGGGTTTGTCAATGAAGCCCTTGTGCATTGCAGCAATCATCGGTTTCTTAGCGTCATACATTTCAGCAAGATTGTGGCAGCCGCGGCAGTTTCTGAAGTTGTTGCCGGTCATTGTGTCGACCACTCTCTTGGAGAGTTCAGCACGTTTTTCGAGCCACATCTGAGGTGTGTTGAGAGTGCCGCGAAGTTCGCCGAAACCGGAAATGGAACCGGCTTTAGCTTTTGCGAAAAGCAGTTCAACGTAGGCAACCGGGGTCAGCGGACGGTTGGTTTCGTTAAGCAGGTGGCAGTCGGAGCAGCCGGCGGTATAGCCGGAGGGAGTACGGGCGTGCTGGCCCTGTTTCCAGGCGTAAGTTACGCCGTCCATAGAGTGGCACCAGCCGGTACAGAACTTGTCAGTGCCCGCCCACTGGACGACACCGACGGTGGCGGCGGTAAGAAGAATACCGACAACGACACCAATGACGAGAAGCCAAAAGGTTCCCCATTTACTGGCCTGAGACATATGATCAACTCCTTTGTTCTATTGAGCAGTTTTTAGCGCTCTTTACAGCGGTTGTGAGGACGAGCAGATGAGGTGTATCTGATCGTAACCTCATAATATTATTTTAAGGATTATACAAACAAGTATGGCGCTTTGATTATTTCTTAGAATTTTCCCTGATAATTTTTTGAAGAATTAAAGGAGTCATGAAGACGTATTACCCAAAAAGTGCGAGCACAACAGCTTGCTCGGGGATATGGGCGTAGGCGTCTGAACCAACAGATAACCCATTGGATTTATGAGCAAAACCAACGACATTAAACCCATTGGGAAGGCGGATTGTCACTTCGCCTCCTTTTTCTTTGGGAGGAAGTCGTACCACTTGGCCTTTCAGGCAGCAGCTTTTGGGTTCCGCTTCCGGGTCCAAATTAATCGTTGCGCCGGAGGCCTTAAATAAAGCTAAGATTTTGTCCCCGGTCTTAAGGTCCAGCAGTTCCCGGCTTTCTATCGTGATGCTCGACCGCAGGTATTCTCCTTCGCAGATTTTGAGTTTTACCTTGGTCATCGACATTCCGCCGTGCATATCTTCCACAACACAGGGAATGATGTTGCGGATACTCATTTTCAGAGTGTTTGCGGCAAGCGCCGCAAGTCCGCTGCTGCCTTTGTTTTCAATATCGATAATGAGCTGGTCTCTGAGTTTGCTCAGAGCGGCCGCGGCTTCAAGTACGGATTCTCCGGCTTCCGTCAGGCGCGCGCCGCCTCTGGAAGAGCCTCCGACGATTTTTTCAACGAGCGGAACACCCGCAAGCGCGGACATATTTTCAATAGCCTGCCATGCGGCCTTATAACTGATGCCGGCACTTCGGGCGGCTTCAGAAATGCTCCCGCACTGCTTGATTTTGCGAAGCACGTCCACGCGCTTGTCGACAACGTTCTGAGATAAAGCGTTCGAAATATTGAGCATCATAATTAAGACTAGCAGTGTTGTATTTTTTCGCTATTCCATATTAGAATAGCGAAATATTCTATTACTTATTGTACTTGCTTCCATGAAAACTTTCACATTTATCTCCATCGCTGCGCTTATCTTTTGCGGTTCTGCGCAGGCAGCAGATATCAATATTGCTGTGGCTGCAAATTTCACAGCTCCTATGAAAGATATTGCCGCTGTATATGAAAAGGAAACCGGAAATAAAGTTCTTGCTTCTTTTGGCGCGACTGGTCAGTTCTTTGCTCAGATCCGCAACGGCGCACCTTACCAGGTTCTTTTTGCCGCTGATGCTAAAACACCCAAGAAGATTGAAGAAGAGGGTCTTGGTGTTAAGGGAAGCGCAAAACCATATGCTTACGGCAAGTTGGTGCTGTGGAGTGCTGCTCCTGACTTCGTAAAGGAGAGCAAGAAGTTTCTTCTTGAGCCTGCGGTGAAGAGGATTGCGGTTGCCGATCCCAAGCTTGCGCCTTATGGTGAGGCGGCTTACCAAACGCTTGAGAAGTGGGGCATGCTTGACAAGGTTAAAGACAAGTTTGTCACAGGCGATAATATTGGTAAGACCTATCAGTTTGCCAAGACGAGTAATGCAGATGTCGGTTTTGTTGCGCTTTCCCAGGTGTATAAAGACGGTAAGATGACATCCGGTTCCGGTTGGGTTATCCCGTCGGATCTGTATGCGCCGATTCGTCAGGACGTAGTGGTCCTGAACCCCGGTAAGGACAACAAGGATGTTGCCGAATTTATGAAATTTATGGAAACCAGCCCGAAGGTCAGGGACATTATCCTTTCCTATGGCTACGGTCTTGAATAATTAACAGTAATTATGTTTACAGCGGAAGAACTTCTCCCGATCTGGCTGACGCTCAAGCTCGCACTGATCACGACGGTATTTTTAATCGCTGTCGCGACGCCGGTTGCCTGGTGGCTCTCGCACACAAATTCAAAGTGGCGTGCGCCAGTCAGTTCGATTGTGACGCTTCCGCTTGTATTACCGCCTAGTGCTTTAGGTTTTTACCTTTTGGTCGCACTCGGACCGAACGGTCCCTTGGGAAAGCTAACGGAAGCGCTCGGTATCGGCATTCTGACGTTTACTTTTCCGGGACTTGTGATCGGCAGCATTGTTTACTCAATGCCTTTTGCCGTCCAGCCGCTGCAGGCTGCGTTTGAGTCGATCGGAAAAAGGCCGCTGGAAGTGGCGGCGACATTAGGCGCTCGTCCATGGGATGCCTTTTGGAATGTTGTCGTACCGTTGGCGCGTCCGGGTTTTGTGACGGCAGCGCTTCTGACATTTGCTCATACGATCGGCGAATTTGGGGTGGTTCTAATGATCGGCGGGAATGTTCCCGGAAAGACTCAGGTCGTGTCAACCGAGATCTATAGTTACGTCGAGGCTATGGAGTACGGGAAAGCGCATTGGCTTGCCGGTGGGATGGTAGCTTTCAGCTTTATCGTACTGCTCGGGCTGACACTTCTGAATCGCAAAAATGAGCGTGTAATGCTATGACGGAAAATTGTAGCGCATCTTTACTTCTCAAGCGTGCAGACGGTTTCGAGCTGGATTGTTCTTTCAGCTTTCCGAATAAAGGAATCACGGTCCTATTCGGAGAGTCGGGGTCCGGCAAAACAACGGTGCTGCGGTGCGTTGCCGGACTGGAGAGAGCCCTTGGGCAAGTTCGGATCAGCGGACAGCTTTGGCAGGATGATGCGTGCAATATCTTTTTGCCGACATGGGACAGGCCGCTTGGGTACGTCTTTCAGGAGGCATCCCTTTTTCCTCATTTGACCGCAAAGCAGAATATCGAGTTCGCCGTGCGCCGCTCAAAGAGCGAGAATGCGCGCAGGCGAATGGACGAAGCCATCGATCTGCTTGGAATCGGTCACCTCATGAATCGCCGTCCTGCGGAGCTTTCAGGCGGCGAAAGACAGCGCGCCGCGATTGCACGCGCCGTTGCGACAGAGCCCGCAATTATGCTGTTTGATGAACCGTTGGCGGCGCTCGATTTCAAACGAAAAAATGAAATTCTTCCCTGGCTGGAGCGACTTCGCGAGAGTCTTAATATCCCGATGCTTTATGTGACGCATTCGGCCGAAGAGGTTATGCGTCTGGCCGATCATCTGGTTGTGATGGAGCAGGGCAAAATCAAATCCTCGGGAGAGCTACAGTCGGTTCTGACCAACATTGATATTCCGGTGAAAGTCGGAGAAGATTCCGGCGCGCTTCTGAGAGGCGCTGTGGATTCGATCGATGAACAGTGGAATCTTGCCGCGGTGCGCTCCTCAGGCGATCTCATGCTTTGGGTCAGCGCTGACGGCCTGAAGGTCGGCGATAAGATTTCGATGACGATCCCCGCAAAGGACATTGTGGTCTCGCTGGAAAATCCCGCACATCTGTCGGTGCAGAACCGACTCAAAGGCACTGTGTCCGCTTTGACCGATCTTGCTGACGGCTCAGGCGCTTTGATTCAGGTTTTATGTTCGGGTCAGACGATCGTCGCCAAGCTCACAAGAAAAGCCCTTCAGGACTTATCAATCCGGAAGGGCTCTGAGGTCTGGCTTTTAGTGAAGAGCGTAGCTCTGCACCATGTTTAATCTTCCAACACTTTGACTCTGAAAGACTTCGGTCTGCTTTCCGTGTAGTCAAACGGTACCTGAATTTCGATAGTGCCGCCGCCCTTAATGGCTTTTTCTCCGGAAACGACTTTATATTCTCTCGGTTCAAAAATCTTCTGTGTCTTTGCGCCGTCCGTACCTTCGAGCGTTAGCTGCAGGTTCGGAAGTTTCTGTGAGCGCATGTCCTGATTCTGAATCTGCATCGAAAGCATCCACTTGTTGGGGCCTTCAGCATCCACGCCGCTTTTGAGAATAACCGGCGTTCTCAGAGGCGGACAGTACAGA
>ERZ778516.3023-NODE-3023-length-10338-cov-4.456287_pt1 | contig 10338 bp, 3 predicted proteins | sample MGYA00510342_ERZ778516 | MGnify/ENA primary metagenome ERZ778516 (study PRJEB29527, sample SAMN07138961) | mouse gut metagenome | material: feces | host: mouse | place: China:Nanjing | collected 2016-01-25 ...
AACGAGAACAACAGCAACAATCAGATAACCTTTCGCAATGTATATTGTAAGAATGTACCGACCTTGGCGAAATATACCCGTAGCAATACGGCCACCCATGTTTCTCATAAAATCTATAAGGTAAAGTCATACGACCACGGCTTGCAGATGGATGACATGGTGGATATGCCGGAATATGAAACGTTGGTTGATATTGAACCGATACAGAAGATGCCGGTTGCCCAACTGATGGACATCCCTGCACTGCCTGCAATGGCAACATGGGTAAATCTGCGCGAATTCGGTGCAAAGGGAGATGGGGAAACGGATGATACGAAGGCCATCCAGGAGGCTATTGACAAGTACGATAATATCTATGTGCCCCAGGGCTGGTATCGCATTACCGAAACTTTGAAGATGAAGCCCGATACCAAGTTGATAGGCCTGCATCCTTTTGGCACTCAGTTCCGGCTAGACGAAAGTACTGCTGCATTCAGTGGTTTTGGCGGTCCGAAAGCGATGGTGGAATCTTCGGAAGGCGGTGCAAATATGCTGATGGGCATTGGTATCAATACCGGCGGTTATAACTATCGTGCTGTAGGTGTGAAGTGGATGGCAAATGCAGATTCTTATATGAATGACGTGAAGTTTGTAGGCGGGCATGGCGGTTTATGGAAACCTAAACCGGGTGTTGAGGAACCACGTGCCCGGTGGAACAGACCGGCTCGTATCAGTTCTCCCGATAATCCGGTAGCAGCTTCGGGCATGGATCTTGCTTGGGACAACCAGTATTGGAGTCTGTGGGTAACCAACAACGGTGGCGGCACCTTTAAAGATATCTGGACAGCAAGCACATATGCCACCAATGGTTTCTATGCCAACAATACTTCTACTCCGGGGCGTATCTATGCCATGTCCATCGAGCATCATGTAAGAAATGAAGTACGTTTCAGCAAGGTGTCCAACTGGAAGGTGTATTGCATGCAAACCGAGGAAGAGAGCCGCGAAAGTACCGATTGCCAACCGATAGAGATGGACGACTGCAAAGATGTGACCTTTGCAAACTTGTATATGTTCCGCGTTATCCGTGTCAATGAACCGTATCACAGTTCTGTACGTATCCGCAATTGCGAGAACATCGCATTTCTGAACCTGCATAACTATTCTCAGATTAAATATACGAATAACATTGCAGTGTTCGATGTCAACAAAGACATTGACATCCGCCCGTGGGAACTTTCTCGCTTGATTGTAACCGGAAAAGAACCTCATCAGCAATCGTTAGGCAATGAAATAGGTAAGGTGAACCAATTGGCTTCCGATTTGGAATTTGCCGAAGGCATTGCGCGCGACAGTAAAGGTAACATTTACTTCTGCGACCATCGGATGCGTCGTATCTTTAAGTGGTCGGTAGAGACAAACAGCTTGTCGCTGCTGGCAGATTTCCCGTGGAAACCCTCCAACCTGGCTTTTGATTCAGAAGATAATCTATTGGTATTGTTCAGATATGATGCGCAGCCGGGATATCTGATTAATGGTAAGCCGGAGGAAATGCCGGTAATGCCTGATACAAAAGGTACTTCTTTCAGCGGATATGGTAATTCCGCATATACAATGAGAGTCTACTCCATTGACCCGGAAAATCCGGAAGAGACCATTAAACTGTTGCCGCGTGTTCCGATGGGTCAAGTGAAGAACGTGTATAAGGCTCTTTATCCTTCTAACCGTTGGAGAGACTTCCACGATTTCAATGCGGTGTCGGTCTATGTTCCTGAAATGTGCTTCCTGGCACCGGATGGAAAAACTATCATTCCTCATTATTTCGACTTGTCACGTAGTTCTTCCCTGCAGGAAGCCTATCCGGGAAAGCCTTTCTATACCTCTGATGAATATGACCGCAGAATGGTGAAGATGGATGTGGCCAATGACGGCACGCTCTCCAACTTGAGCTATTTTGTGGAGCAGGGCGAATTTGGTTCTGCTGTAGATAAGGAAGGGAACTTGTATGTGGCTGACGGAGAAATATATGTATTTGATAAGGATGGCAAGAAGAAAGGGATGATTCGTGTTCCCGAACGTCCGTCCACATTACAGTTTGGCGGTAAGGATGGCAATACATTGTTTGTCACAGGCCGTTCCAAGTTCTTTGGTGTACGTATTAAATAAGGAAAATCCATATTAAAACAATCTGTGTAATGAGAAATTATCAAATAATGAGATACCTGCTGATAGTCTGTTGGATTATCTGTAATATGTCGTCCGGGTGGGCGGTAGGGGGTGGTTCCGCCTATACGCAAAGACCGGACGATCCGGAAGCATTCTACTTTACCCCGGAGAATTACGGCTTCAAGGCTGATGGAAAGTCCGACGTGACCGATGCGCTTCAAGAGGCAATCAATCAGGTGAAGCGCGAAAAGAATTTTGGGATACTGTTTCTGCCGGAAGGAAATTATCGCATTAGCAAGACGATTCAAATTCCCTCATCCATTCGGCTGATTGGTTATGGGAAGAAACGGCCGGTGATTTATTTGGGAGCCGATACACCCGGTTTCCAGACTACTCAAAATTATATGATATGGTTTACGGGAGGGCTGGCACAAGAGGGCAGGAAGCCTTCGGATGCTGGTGCAGGTACTTTCTATAGTGCGGTGTCCAATGTGGATTTCCGTATAGACAAAGGTAATCCTCAAGCCGTCGCCATTCGTGCGCATTTTGCCCAGCATGGATTTATCAATCATTGCGACATTCGGATGGGTTCGGGAAAAGCCGGCATGTATGATGTTGGCAATGAACTGGAAGACGTCAAGTTCTATGGCGGTGAATATGGGATAATTTCCTCCAGGACTTCTCCGGGATGGCCTATGATGATGGTCGATACTTACTTTGAGGGGCAGAGAAAGGCGGCTGTCTATTCAAAAGAGGTGGGGTTTGCCATCGTCAATATGCATGTGAAGAATACGCCCGTTGCCTTTGAAATGGCAGAGAATCTGGCAGACCGCCTTCATGTGGAGAATTCGTTGTGGGAGAATATTTCGGAAGCCGGTGTCAGGGTAAGCGTGGAGGGAAATACTTTTTCGCAATTGAATCTGGTGAATGTGGATTGCAGGAATGTTCCCGTACTGGTGGACTATGCTCAAAGTGGAAAGAAAGTTGCCGGAAAAGCAAAAATGTACAGAGTCAAGGAGTTTACTTACGGTCTGGTGTATCAGGATTTGAATGATGCTTCTTCTTTCAGGGAAATATGTGAAATAGAGCCGGTGGCAAAACTGCCGGTTACACTTGGCAAGGACCTTCCGGTTCTTCCGGCAATGGAGACATGGGTCAATATCCGAGACTTAGGGGCAAAAGGTGATGGCGAGATTGATGATACGGAAGTTTTTGAGAAAGCTGTCTCTTTGCATAAAAACATCTATGTGCCCCAGGGGTGGTATCGTCTGACGAGAACGTTGAAGCTGTCTCCCGGTACTAAGCTGATTGGGCTGCATCCTTTTGGGACTCAATTTCTGTTGAAGGAAAGCGAGCCTGCATTCAGTGGTTTCGGCATGCCTGTGCCTTTGGTTGAATCTTCCGAAGGCGGCGACGACGTGCTGAATGGCATAGGTATTAATACCGGTGCGTATAATTACCGTGCTGTCGGCTGTAAATGGATGGCGGGTGAGCGTTCGTACTTGAATGATGTGAAGTTTGTAGGCGGGCACGGTACCTTGCGCAAACCGGCTCCGAATGCTTCCGGACAGTCGTCTTACCGCAGGGGCGAGCGTCGAATTAGTTCTCCGTCTTCTCCGGTCATGGAGACCGGTAAGGATATGGCTTGGGACAACCAGTATTGGAGTTTGTGGATTACAAACAATGGCGGCGGGACAATTAAGGATGTTTGGACAGCCAGTACGTATGCTGCCAGTGGGCTTTATATTAGCGAAACGAAGACTCCGGGACGTATTTATGCCATGTCTTTGGAGCATCATGTCCGTACTGAAGCCCGTTTCCATAATGTGGCCAACTGGAAAATTTATGCTTTCCAGTTTGAGGAAGAAGGTCGTGAAGGGCCTGATTGTTATATGGCAGAAATGTCCAACTGTCAAAATATCGAAATGGTAAATGTGTGGATGTATCGCGTAATCCGTGCCTTTATGCCGAAGAGGATAGGTTTCCGCATATGGGATTGCAAGAATATCACTTTCCGTAATATGCACAATTATACGCAGATATTACCAGTCATAGAGTTTCCTATATATGATATGAATAAGAAGTTGCCCGTTTATTCGTGGGACTTTGCCCGTCTCACTGTTTCGGGTAGCGAGAAGAGCCTTCGCCCTTCCTGCACGGTCATGGACAAGCCAGTGAAGCTGGCTACCGGTTTTGAACTAGCCTCCGGAGCTACTACCGATAGTAAAGGAAATATCTACTTCTGTGAAAACCGTCTGAAGAAAATCTATAGATGGTCGGCAGACACGGAGCAGATTACTTTGATAGCCGATTATCCCTGGAAGCCTTTTACATTGGCTACTGATACGCAAGACAATCTACTGGTTATTTTCCGCTATGACCCTCAGCCGGGTTATCTGGTGAACGGCAAGCAGGAAACGGTAGTGCGCTTGCCGGATGATAATCCGATGTACAGTGGTTGGGGTAACAGTGGCTGGAGTGCTTGGGGGTATTCTTTTAATCCGGATAACGTGGATGCTACGATGAAGCCTATGCCACGTGTCGTTACAGCCAGTATGAAGAATATACAGAAAGTCATTCACCCTTCCAGCCGTTGGAGAAGTGACTTTGACAAGGTGGTTGCCAGTATGCCTGAGTATAGTTTTGTCGCTCCGGATGGCGTGACAATTATTCCGGATACCTATGATTTGGGGCGTTCTTGTGCTTTGACTGTTACAGTGCCCGGTCAGTCAGAACCGGTTTATATTGTAAATGAGATGAATAAAACGACTGTACGACTTTCAGTTGGTGCGGATGGCCGTTTGACAAAACAAGGAATAATATGTCCTTATGGTCAATACAGTAATGTGACTGATGCTGACGGGAATGTTTATGTGGCTGATGGGGAAATCTTCGTCTATGACAGATATGGTAAAGAACAGAGACGTATTCAGATAGAAGAACGCCCTATTTCCTTGGCAATCGGTGGAAAGCAGAAGGATATGCTTTTTGTTACTACCTCAAGTTCTTTCTATGGGATTAAGATACGCTAGGTGTCTGGCATAAGTAAAAAAGAATCAGCCCCTGCGGTAGTTTTATATCGCAGGGGCTGAATTTTATATTATAAGAAGGTATCTTTCTCTCTTGGGTTGTTCGGAATATTATTTTTCCAGCAGTTCTTTCAGAAAAGAATCCAGTTCTTCATCCAATCCTTTCAGCAATTCCTCATTAACCAATAAGGTATCATCGTCCATCAGCAGCAGCTCAGCGATTGTTTCTCTATCGTCATCCACCAGTACAAAAGAGAATGGTTTCAGAATCGTCAGCTTGTCAAATTTTCCTTCATTTTTCATGTTACTGAGCAATGAGGACAAGATACGCTCTACATTTTCGTAGAAACCATTTCCCTCGTAGGCCATCCATTCTTCAATGGAAGTATTGGCAAGTTCCTTATCCTCGTCGTCAAAGATAGACAGTGCGCCCGAATTCAGATTTGGTTGCAGATGAATGTCTGTAACGACAGTCTGTTTGCAACCGCAGTTGTACTTGTCGATTGCTTTTTTAAGAGTCTCTTCCAGAAGTGCTAATGACGATTGACTGAGTTTCATAATAACTTTCTTTTCTTAATTGTTGTTCAAAGGTATAAAAAAAACGGTTATCTCTGCATCATTTGACTAAAAATCATCATCAAATCGGTTCATTTGCATGTTCAAGCGTGCCATCCCCTCTTTTCGATTCTTCAATTCGTCTACATACATGCTGATGAAAATATAATAGGAAATGGCTCCATCATGTATTTCACTTGCATTTTGGGGGACTGTTTTGCTTTTTTCGCGGGCAAGGGTTTGCGCTTTCAATGCCCATTCCAAAGCGGTATCTATGCTGTCTTGCATTTCGTAGCCCAAAGCCGCGTTATAGGCGGCATACATTTTCTGCTTCCCTTTTTTTGTTTCGTAGGTCTGCTGCCAGAGTTCTACGGCTTTACCCCAGTTTTCTTCTTTGGCATATATGGCTGCATCACGCATATTGACAGAACCACCACTGAAAAGATAGCGGTTAGCGGTTTTCCAATAGGGTAGCAGATGTTTGACCGGAACGGTTCCTGCAAATTCAGACGCTTGTTTTACCATATCTTCTTCGCTAATGAGACGAGAACGTGCTGACATTTCACTGTTTCCTGTCTCTTCCCAGAAAATGCTGTCATTACTGTTGACAGTTACCATAGGACCTTTGCGGTTAGGCAGATATATTCTGACGGTAGGATATACCTTTACGTCTACCGTACCAAGAAATACACCCCAGCCGGGCATATAGCTTGTTTTGCGACTGGAACGTATTTGTATGTTCTCCAGGGCTATCAGAAAATCCACGTCCAAATTCTGTGTAAGTTCCAGTACCTCATTCCTTGATAATGTGCTTTCGCGAGGATTAATGTCTTTGCTCCGTAAGGCAGAGTCGCATATCACTACTTCCTTGAAATAATTTTCATTAGCAAGGGATTCTGCAAGGGCTTCGGTGGTTATGACGGCATCTCCATTGTAGTAGTTGGTGAGACGTGCCAGCTCGTTCTTGCTTTTTTTCTGTTCTTCCTCACTGACGATGAGTTTGTTGTCCGGTATATCCGGCATGTTGTTGACAACGGCCACACGTTTTAGGGTTGCCGGGAAACTGACTTCTGCCGGAAGCATGTAATCAATGGATAGTTGTTCTACACTCTGGCAGCCGCCTAACAACAGCCCCCCCATTAATAACAGGCAATAGTGATATTTGGTCATGGTCTTTGGTTTTATTCTTTGGAGCAAAAGTACTCTTTTAGCTGAATATTCAAAAGTTGGAATGAATAAAAAATGTGATAATGTGGTGAGAGAAAAAGTGATAGGGTGATAAAAGATACCTGACGGTATCATCTTATCACCCTATCGTCTTATCATTTTATAGCTTTATTGCTTTGGCTTACGCATTCCTTCCGTGGCAATTTTTGTATTTCTTACCGCTTCCGCAAGGACAAGGGTCATTGCGCCCTACGGTCTTTTCGGCACGGATAGGTTCGCGTCTTGGTTGTTCGCGCGTATCTTGTGCCGCAGCGGCCTGCTGGTTCGGGTCGTTCAAATCAACCTTCTGTTCGCGATACTTGCTCATATCCTGACGTTGTTCCGGAGCAGCCTGGCGCACCTCTACCTGGCGGGGAGCCTGGGGAGCCTCAGGGGCTTCAGCCGGAGCCTCCTGTACCGGGATTTGTCCACGCATCAAGATAGAAATAGTCTGATTATTAATCTTATTCACCATGGCATCAAACAAGTTCACAGATTCCAGCTTGTAAATCAGCAGCGGGTCTTTCTGTTCGTAACTTGCATTCTGCACGGAGTGTTTCAGCTCGTCCAGTTCACGCAGGTTTTCTTTCCATGCTTCGTCGATGACGTGCAGCAAGATGGATTTCTCGAATGACTTCACCACCTCCTTACATTCTGTCTCATAAGCTTTCTTCAGATTGCAGGAGATGTTGTACATACGTTTTCCGTCTGTGATAGGGATAAGTATGTTTTCGTACATGTATCCCTGCGTTTCGTATACTTGCTTGATGACCGGATAGGCTATCTGTGCCATACGTTCTGTCTTGCGTTTGAAGAGTTCCATGGCAGCGTCAAAAGTTCTGTCTGCCAGTTTTTCTTTCTTCTCATTACGGAATTCCTCTTCGGTGAAAGGTACTTCCATGGCAAGCGTCTGGAGTACATCCATCTTGCAGTTTTCGTAGTCGGGCGCTTCGACGGCGTTGGCACAACGGTCCCAAATCATGTTCACGATATCCATACCGATACGTTCGCCCATCAAAGCGTGGCGGCGTTTGGTGTAGACTACTGTACGTTGTTTATTCATCACGTCGTCATATTCCAACAGGCGTTTACGGATGCCGAAGTTGTTTTCCTCCACTTTCTTTTGCGCACGCTCAATGGATTTGGAAATCATGCCGTGTTCAATCATTTCCCCTTCCTTGAATCCCAGTTTGTCCATCACACTGGCAATGCGGTCGCTGGAGAACAAACGCATTAAGTCATCTTCCAAGGATATGAAGAATACGGAAGAGCCCGGGTCACCTTGGCGTCCGGCACGACCGCGCAACTGACGGTCTACACGGCGTGATTCGTGGCGTTCTGTACCGATGATGGCAAGACCGCCTGCAGCCTTCACTTCCGGACTCAGCTTGATATCGGTACCACGACCGGCCATATTGGTAGCAATAGTTACGGCACATTTCAGACCCGCGGTAGCCACAATGTCCGCTTCTTTCTGATGCAGCTTGGCATTCAAGACACTGTGCTCAATCTTACGCATGGTAAGCATCTTGCTCAGCATTTCGGATATTTCAACGGAAGTGGTACCCACCAGTACGGGGCGTCCTGCTTCTACCATTTTCTCTATTTCTTCGATGACAGCTTTGTATTTTTCGCGTTTTGTCTTGTAAACGCGGTCGTTCATGTCGTTACGGGCAATGGGGCGGTTGGTCGGGATAACCACTACGTCCAGTTTGTAGATGTCCCACAACTCGCCGGCTTCTGTTTCTGCCGTACCGGTCATACCGGACAGCTTGTGGTACATACGGAAGTAGTTCTGCAACGTAATGGTAGCAAAAGTCTGCGTGGCAGCTTCTACCTTCACGCCTTCCTTGGCTTCGATGGCTTGGTGCAGGCCGTCGGAGTAGCGGCGTCCTTCCATGATACGTCCCGTCTGCTCATCCACAATCTTCACCTGACCGTCGATTACCACATATTCGTCATCTTTCTCGAACATGGTGTATGCCTTCAGCAGCTGGTTGATGGTGTGTACACGCTCGCTCTTAATGGCATAGTTGGTCATCAGAGCATCTTTCTTTGCAAGGCGTTGTTCGTCTGTAAGGTCTGTTTCGTTTTCCAACGCAGAGAGTTGGGCAGTGATGTCAGGAAGTACGAAGAAGGTGGGGTCTTCTACATTGCCGCTGATCAAGTCCACACCCTTGTCCGTCAAATCCACGCTGTTCATTTTCTCTTCGATAACGAAGTACAGCGGGTCGGTCACCTCGTGCATGCGTTTGTTGTTCTGCTCCATGTAGATTTCCTCGGTCTTCAGCATACCGGCCTTGATGCCCTGTTCGCTGAGAAACTTGATGAGTGCCTTGTTTTTGGGCAGGCACTTGTGGCTGCGATACAAGGCGAGGAAGCCTTCTTCCTGGTCTTTCTTGTCGTTCGATGCAATCAGGCGCTTGGCATCGGCCAGGTATTGGGTAGCCAGTCTTTTCTGGGCTTCTACCAGGCGTTCTACTTGCGGGCGGAGCTGTTCGAAGAGTTGGTCGTCGCCTTTGGGCACCGGTCCGGAGATAATCAGCGGAGTACGGGCATCATCAATCAATACTGAGTCCACCTCATCGACAATGGCATAATTATGCTGGCGCTGTACTAGGTCTTTGGGGCTGATGGCCATGTTATCACGCAGGTAGTCGAAACCGAATTCATTGTTTGTACCGAACGTGATGTCTGCCAGATAAGCTTTGCGGCGGGCATCGGAGTTGGGCTGGTGCTTGTCTATGCAATCTACACTCAAACCGTGGAACATGTAAAGGGGACCCATCCATTCAGAGTCACGTTTTGCCAGATAGTCGTTCACTGTTACCACATGCACACCGTTACCGGTCAGGGCATTGAGGAACACCGGCAGGGTAGCTACCAATGTCTTACCTTCACCGGTTGCCATTTCGGCAATCTTGCCTTTATGCAGAACCACACCACCGAACAACTGTACATCATAATGTACCATGTTCCATATGGTATCGTTACCACCTGCTATCCAATGGTTCCGGTAGATGGCTTTATCGTCTTCGATGCGTACAAAGTCTTTGGTGGCAGCCAGTTGGCGGTCGAAGTCGTTGGCTGTAACCACTACTTCTTCGTTTTCAGAGAAGCGTTTGGCCGTTTCTTTTACGATGGAGAAAGCTGTAGGTAATACTTCGTCCAGCGCTTTTTCATAAATCTCCAATATTTCTTTTTCGATTTTGTCGATTTGGTTGAAGAGGTCTTCGCGTTTTTCCAGTTCGGTATCTTCAACGCTGGCTTTCAGTTCTTCTACTTTGGCGCGTTGTTCGGTTGCCGAATCGTGGATGTAGGCTTTCAGTTCTTCTGTCTTGGCGCGTAAGGCGTCGTTGTCGAGTTTAGCTACTTCCGGGTAAGCGGCTTTGATTTTCTCCAC
>ERZ778516.3028-NODE-3028-length-10328-cov-3.493040_pt1 | contig 10328 bp, 11 predicted proteins | sample MGYA00510342_ERZ778516 | MGnify/ENA primary metagenome ERZ778516 (study PRJEB29527, sample SAMN07138961) | mouse gut metagenome | material: feces | host: mouse | place: China:Nanjing | collected 2016-01-25 ...
TTTGTGCCCCGGATTGGTTCGCTGTCACCGTCCATCGTGACATATTCCAAACAGTCATACATCCGTTCAGCCACACCGTTACATTCCCGCTGCTTTTCATTGCTTTCAGGGAAGTATTGGATGCAGAACGGGTTAGTTCGGAAATACCGTTTCCCAAGGAACAGGTCACTGGTTGGGTTCAGGCAGAAAATAAAAAAACAAGGTTCTTCTAAACCCTGTTCGATTTCTTCCATATGGATTTCATAGCTGTCCCCAAATTCACCATTCAGGGCAACACTGATTGCTTCGATTATTGCATTTATCACTTAAAGCATCCCCCTAAATATTTTTTAATCTTGTTTTCAAGCACCTTTGGGGCAATCTTTACAAGTTCCTGTTCCGATATGGTCATCATGAACTTACCCTTGACCCATCCCTTGTGATTGGCTGTCCTGTGTCCGTATTCAACATAGCTTGCATATTCCACCGGGTTCACAATCTCAATGACATAGGTATCACCAAAATGGTGAACGGTTAGTGAATCAACATATTCCTGTGCGGATGCCCGTTTCTGACCAGTCCACCCACGCCTTAATGTTCCCCCCTTCTTTCCACTGGGGTTCACCTTCTTTTTGTACACATCGCCCTTTTTGTGGTTCTTGGAATCCCGCTTTGCGACAACTTCAATTTCATGGGAATAATCACCCACCGGGGTTCTTTTCACCACCATACGCAACAGGCGGGCAGCAAGTTCCTTTGCACATGATTCCACAAAGTCATCCGGGTTTTGCAGCTTGTTCAATTCATCCCTGAACTTTTCCAACCCGGAAATGTTAAAGTTCCCCATCCGACCCATCAGGCGTATTCCTTAAACAGTTCAAGGACAATTTCCTGATGTGTCGGATATACTGCCGGGACACCGCTGCGGGTGTAGTCAGTGGTCACATTGTCCTGTGTCACCGTGATTTTTGACCCTGCCCTGATTGACACATCAGGGGAAACGAACAACTTTGTAACCTGTGTGACGGTTGCTGCGGAATCCGTCTGAACAGCAGATTTCAGTGTTTCAAATGACAGCTTGCAGGGCTGATTCTCCAACACAACCACGGGTTCAGTCTTTGTCAGCTTGGTCTTTGCATCCTTTTCCTTCTTCATTTCCGTGACCGTCAAAGTACCAAAATAGGTTGCTTCAATAGCCTTTCTTGCAGCCCCCTGTGCTGCCCGGATTGCTTTCACCATCGGATTCTTCTGAATGAATTAAATTCAGCCTTTCCATAGGATAAAAGGTAATTGATGAAGGAAGTCAGCCTTTGTTCAGGGGTCAGGCATCCTTCCCCAGTTGCAAATACCGTGTTGGTGTCACCAGTCTGAATCTGCTTGACTGCATACTCCAAATCAAGGCTTTCAAGGTCATTCGGTGCAAAGGTTTTCTTGGAAAGAAGGAACTCACCCACTGCCATATCAACAGCAATGTGTTCCAGTCCTTCCGGCACATCCTGCCAGTTGATTTCATTCTTGATGGTGCTGCGTACTTTCTCAACGCAAAAGGTCAAGGCAAATTCATCATCTGCCTTGACCGCATAACCGAAAGATTTCAGCCTTTCTTTTACTGCTTCTGTACCAAACATAGCACCCGCCCCTTTCAGATTATCCCCTTGAAATAATGCGGGCAATCGGGATTGCCTTGTGGTTGATATAGCTGCGGTTTGCTGCTACTTCCTCACCGGAATGAACCAGTGACCAGTTTGCACCGTTCTTCAACTCTGCATCAGTAGGGGACAAACTAGCCTGTGACTTCTTCTCGTAGGAAATACCAAACGGGGCAAAAACCTTTCTCTGCCGACTGTAAAGGGTATCTTCACCGCCATTCTTGGAAGGGTTGCGGTTCATCTCATAAGGCACTTTCACGCCTAATTCCTCATAGGAAATCGAACCGTTACCCAGTACAAAGGTTGTGTACTCCGTGAACGCATCCACAAACACCACATAGTCACCAACCTTCACTTCCGCATAGCTTTCTGCCACCGGGGTCACACTCGCAGCCTTAATCTGCTTTCCCTCTGTGATGGTTGCTTCGGTGTCAGATACAACCTGTAAAGCACCTTCATCCGTGGATTTCGCCTTGATATAGAAACCTTCCTGTTCACTTGTCGGCATATCGTCATCAATGACAACCAACTTGCCATTCCAAGTATACAGGTCAAGTTCACGCTGCACACCCTGCGGGTCAGTGTACTTCAAATGTGCCACAAGGTTCAGGTTTTCAAGGTTCGTTGCAACATCGCTGTGCATGAAAACCAGTGTGAACTTCTTCTTGTTCGCACCACACGCCTTGTTTGTTGCACTGTTCAGGGTTGTTGCTGACATTTTACCGTCAACCTTTTCCGTCACATCATAGGTGTGGTTGGTGACAAATTCAAGGTTCTTCACCCCGGTCATGGAAAAGATACCCTGCATAACTGCAATGATGGTTGACTGGTCAACACCGTCCCAGTATTCGCCAACCTGTTCAGCGATGTTCTGCATGAAGTCCACCCCGCCAGTGATGTCATAGGAAAAATCCTTTTCAACCCAAGCCTTGGCACGACCTACCACAACAACACCCTGTTCAAAGGTCTTGGTACTGGTTGCAGTGATGTCCGTCTGACCGTCATAGTTGACCGCATCACCGTCAAGCAGCCCACGCATTGCAATACGGGCGTAACCTGTACCGCCCTGACTACCGCCAAGGGTGTCCTTGATGTCAGGATTCCCCGCCAGTGCTTTTGACTTCTTGATTTCGTGCATATGCAGGTTCGGAACTCTGCCGACCATGTACTTGAACGCCTGCGGGTTAAAACTCTTAGAATCAAACTTATCGTTTGGCATACTTTTTCACCTGTCCTTTCTTTTTTACTCGCCCAGTTTAGCATCAGGATTTTCCGCTAAATAGGCACAAAGTTCATCATAGTTCATTTTAGAGGGGTCAACCTCTGCACCGGGCTTCTGCTGTGCCGATGCCCCCGGCTGAAAGCCTTTGAATGTCTGCTGCTGTGTCTGCTGTGTGGCATCAAACAAGAACTTGGTATCATCAGCAGCGGTCAGTTTGTCAATCTGTTCCTGCAAGCCCTTGACATTCCCTTCCTTGTCAAGTTTGGCATCCGTCAAATCCAACAGTGCCTTGACCGCCTTGATATTCTTTGCCTTTGCCCCGGTCAGTGCCTTTTCAACAGCAAAATCAACCTTCAACTGGTTCATTTCGGATTCATGGGTTTCCTTGACCTTGGTGTTTTCAGCCTGTAAGTCTGCAATCTGCTTTGTCAGGGTTTCATTGTCACCCGCTGCGGTTTTCAGCGTTTCAAGCTGCTTGTCACGGTCAGTCACCTGTGTTTTCAGCCCTGAAACCTCTGTCTGCAAGTTCTTTATTTCAGCAGCAGATGCCGACTTCGCATTTTCAATGTCATCCCCATTGATTTTCATGATGCTGTCAGCCTGTTCCTTGGAAAGCCCTAAATCCTCTAACTGTTTTCTTGTCATTTCAATACCATCCTTTCAAATACGTTTTTATACGGGGTTACTCCCACATGATTGTTTGGTTGTTCGGTTTTCTGTCTTGCCAACCCGACAAACAGAAAAGCACCCGGCAACGGGTGCTTTCCCCTGCTGCCATTTAACCCATGACTGGAAGATAATTTCAGACCACCTTGCCCTTTCTGCTAAGTCTTGGTTTTCATGTACCCTTGAACCCCCTTTCTAAACTCATATAAGCCTTATATACCCACTGAAATCAATCCAGTGATATTTTAATTAAGGCAAATAAAAACACCGCCTAAATGACGGTGCTTTCAATCCCAGTGTGTGCCATCCTTGGGGTATAACTCCAAGATGGTGTAAAAGTTCGGTATGTCAGAAATCTGTTTCCCTTCCTTCAATGCTGTCAGGACTTCGATTTTTTCATCAAGCAGCCTGTCACTGTCCAAATCAAAGAACTGCGTCAGCATCGGCGGGAAATCCACTTCAAAGAACAGTTCCCGCACCTTGACCCCTTTTTCAATCAGTTCCCGGTCAGTCATATTCAATCACCCGCTTTCTTCAAAAGTTCAACAATGGTTGCATCCAGTTCAGCAACCAGTTCAGGCTTGTCAGCCCGCAACAGGTCAATCAGGTCAGGTCTTGTCACACTCAATGCTGCATAGTTGGCAATAGTTTCATGAACCCTGCTTTCCGTATACCGATAGTATGATGAACCATGACCATATATCACTTTTCCGGCATCCCGGAAAGTACCGCCTGAAAGTGCATCGTAAATATCTTGAAGGTTGCCGATTCCACCGCCCATGATGTTCCTTGACATATAATCACGTTCGGCATCCCTTGCAGCCACCAGTTTATTATACTGCTTTTTATAGTCCTTATACGAACCCTGAAAAGTCTTGTTGAACATGGAATCATTCAGGTCAGAAATCAGCTTGTCATATTTGCTGTTGACTTCACTTCTCACCCTTTTGTATTCCTGTTTATAGTCGTTGAACAGGTTGGCAACATCGTCACTCATGGAATCGGATGTCTGTTTGAACACATCAACCAGTGGTTTCCTACTTGTGCTGAACCAGTTGTTTGCTTTCTGTGGGTCTTGCCTACCGTATAAGTCCATCAGGTGCATTTCCTCATGCAGCGTTGTGTTCACCTGACCTGCAAGGTCATCACCCTGCAATTTGGGAATGGTCAGCTTTGCTTCTGCCATGTTCCCACTCATGGTATAGGTTGAAGTGGAAACAGCATGGTTCTTTGCATGGGATATTGTGAAGGGGATTCCATTGCTTTCAATGTTTTCCAGTTTACCCATGCGGTTGAACAGGGCAACCACATTTGCATCCGCACCTTCCAAACCGTTCACATAGTCAACAAGTGCCTGTGTGTTCTTCAATTCACCCTTTGCGGTGAAGGAAGAAGGAAAGTTTTCAGCCTTCAATTCCTCTGCAACCTGTTTCACTTCTTCCTGTGCCTTTATTGTATCATCAGGGGTTGCTTCTTGCAATCCAGTCTTGTCACCGTCAACAAAGGACTTCTGCCAGTCCTCATATTTCATGTTTGCGGGTACATAGTAGGTCTTGCCATCCTTATCCCTTGCAGCACGTTCCCCAATGTTGTCAAATTCGTCCCCAAATGCCGGAACAGTAGTGGTTCTGCACCACACATGAAAAGGCGGGGCTGTGACCCCCACTTCCCACTGTGACATAGGGAAAACTTTGCCATCCATTTCCTGACAGATTTCAGAAGTGTGTGAATCAAGGGTTGCCACGATTTCAAACAGTTCAACATCCAGTTCATTGAAGCAGTCCTTTTGTGCTTCACTGCTGAAAAACGCTTCTTCCGTCATGACCAAACGCCCCGCCACATTCTTTGATGTGTTCATCTTCCTTGCAATGGCATCAATGGCTTTCTGCGGGTCTTGACCCAGTATGATGTTACGGGTCAGTTCAGTGTTCAGTTCATTGACCAGTTTTTGACGGTTGCCCCACACACGTTCAGAAAAGTTCTTCCCGTCCACCGCCCAAGGCTTGTTGATGACCTTGGAAATGGTCTTGTCATCCAGTGTGGCAAAGTCCCAACCAACGCCCACGCCCTTCTGAATCTCAAAGGCGGTACGGTAATAGCCTGACTTGTATATGTCCCGCATTGTTGAATCAATGCTGTCAAGCTGATTTCCGAACATTGTTTCAATGCTTTGTTGGGTCTGCAATTTCAGGGCTTCAAGTCTGCTGATGTGATACCGGGCAGAAGCGTTTTCAAGCTGCTTCATCCAAGTACCGTTGATTGCATTTTCTTCACCGTACCTGATGTATTCATTGATGTCCCATTTCAGTTCTTCCAGTTCCCTACTGGTCAACATTCGCCTTGCTTCTTGGATGGTGATGCTGTTGTTGTCTGCAAAACGCTGATACCATGCAGCAAGCTGACCTTCAATCTGCTTCTGTGCCTGTCTGTACTGCCTTTCAATGTCAGCATAGCACTGTATGCCCCTTTGGTTCTGTGACTGTTCAAGCAGTTCAAACCGCCCCTTCCAGTATTCGCTATTCTTCATCTACACCACCGCCCTGATTCCCTTGGTTTGGGTCTGCCGGGTTGTTGGTATACTGACCAAAGGGGTCATACTGTTTCAGCATTTCTTCCTGTTCCTTCTGCTTCTGCTTCTCCAACCGCTCCATTTCAGCCTTGGGGTCATCCACCCAAGGATGCTGACCAATGATGGTTTCATCGGACAGGATGCCAACAGACTTCTGACAGTTATCAATCACTTCTGATTCATTCATAAGGATGTCCCGGTTGAATATGATGGTGACATCCTCACCTTCAAAGTCACCCTTCCCTATGTTGGCAAGGTGTGCATTGACAAACCAAAGGATTTCTTCAAATGCTGCCTGATATTCTGTTTCCGTGTCGTTGGCATCAATGTCAATGTCAGAATACATTGATTGAATGTTCATTTGGTTGGGATTACCTGAAAGCCTGTCATCCTTGGCATCATAACCCATAGCGTTCTCAATCAGGGCTTTCTTGAAGATTTCCAAAATAGCCTTGTAGTTTTCCGCATTGACAGTTATTTCAAGGGTTTCCACCCCGCCCTTTGCACTCTCGTCATACCTGATTTTCACCGCCCCATAGGTTGCCAAGTTCTTCCTGAACTCACCCAAGTTCGTACCGTCATAGTTTTTCAGGACAAGGATGGTGTTCCTTGCATCTTCCTGCATATTGTTTTCAAAGTCCGAAAGCATGACATTGATTCCATCCTGCAATGACTTGACCCTTTTCAGCAGAGGGGTTTCATTCTCATTGCATTTCAGCGGTATCAGCGGGATTCTTGACCAGTTGAACCCCTGAACCTTGCCAGTGGCATCCGTCATTGTCACATGGTAACAGTCGGATTCCCCCTCATTGGCAAGGTCAGGGATAAGTGTACCCCGGTCAAGGATGAACTTGTGAACGCCATCCAAATCATACACTTCCACCTTCTCAATCACCGTGGGTACTGTCCCTTCATATCCGATGACCAAATAAAGCCTGACTGCAAAATCAAGGATGGTGTGTTCGTTGTCCTTCCAAAATGGCAAAATCTCATAAGCCGGGAAAAGCCTGAAAGCAAATTCACCTTCTTCCGTGTAATACGGGTATAGCCAAGCAATCCCGCCATTATATGCAGCCTTGCCACTGTTTTTCAGCGTTTTCATGAACCGCTTGTTGAACACCTTTTTCAGCAGTTCAGCATATTGTTCATTCTGACATTCTATTGCAAAGGGCTGACCGAACAGGTAATTTGCTTTCTGATTGACCATCTTTGCATACTGGTTATCAATGACCCGGTTGTTTGGCAAGTTATCCACCACTTGCAGCTTGCCATCCTCACCTATCATTGTACGCTTACGCTTCAAAATGTCGTGTTCATTGTCATAGTACAACGAACCCTTAATCTGCATCACCCTTTTGGGTGAACCCTTCCACTTGGCAATCTCCCTTTCAAGAAATTCCCTGTCAGTCATCCGGGAATGAACACCCTGCAATATGAAGTTGCTGACCTTCAATGTCAGTGTATCTATTAAGTTGCTGAACACGGTTCAATTCACCCCTTTCATGACATAATAAAATCAAAACCCCTGAAAACGTGATGTTTCCAAGGGTCTGTGTTACTAATTTGTTTCTGTTTGTTACTCAAAGCTGAAAGCATCGCCTTTTGCAATATGCTCCACTGCATACCGCATTGCATCCATCAGGTGATTGAAGTCATCAATGGGTTTGTTCAGCTTCTTCCCGGTCTTGGTGTCGGTGTCCCAAGTGTAGTTGCTGATTTCCGTCAGGAAGTTCACACACCGGGGATGCACAATAATGTGGTAATCTTGCAGGAAGTCAATACCGTTGTTTATGCTGTCCTTGCCCTTCCTTGCTTTCCTGATGCCTTTCAGCCCCAGTTCACGCAAGCGGTCAATGCTCTTTGGTTCAGCAGAATCAGCGGTTATCTTTTCCTTACCATAACCCATCCGGGCAATCTCCCCGGCAATGGCTTCATTACTCATGCCGGGTCTGTACATTTCATCAAAGACCCAAATGGTCTTGCTTGACTGGTCAATGAACCCGCAAAATAAAGCACTGGGGTCATTGGTATAACCAAAGTCAAGGCCAAACACGGACTTGACCCCTGAAACAGCCCTGACTTCATCAATGCTGAACAGCTTTTCTTCCCAGTTCTCATATACAAGCCCATCAACAATACCCCAATCACCAAGACCCGCCACTTTGTAACGCCTTGGGTTCTGCTTCTTCATGGTTTCAAAAACCTTCAAGTCAGCAGCATCCAACCATTCATTGCAAAGGTAGTTGGTTGTCATGGCAAGGGTTTCTTCATCCGGCTTGTCAAAAAAGCGTTTCTTTATCCAGTGGTGTTCGTTCCAAGGGTTCAATGTCAGGGTGACTTGCTTGAACAGCCCTGAACCTTCCGGCACTGCACCACGGATTGATTCGTCAAGCATATTGAAATCATCTTCTGAACTGATTTCATACGCTTCTTCTATCCACATCCAACATAGGCAGCCAGTTTCAACCGTGATACTGGTTACTTTCAGCGGGTCATCAAGACCCCTGAAATAAATCTTCTGACCTGTTGGCTTGTAGGTCATTTCAAGCGGTGATTCCTTTATGTCCCAAAAGGCATCAACCCCAAGGCGGTGAATAGCCCACCTTAGTTCAGTGAAGCATGAATCCTTTAATGTCCTGAATGTTTTCCTGATGACAAGCGTGTTTGCATCAGGGTACTTCATCATGTTGGTTATGTACCAAAGGGCAGTTGTCTTTGACTTCTTGGATGCTCTTGAACCTTTGCATACCCTATATCTGCCTTGCCACCGCCAAAAAGTACCATAACCCTTTCCGACTATTTCAGGCAGCTTCACATTCACCTTGCCGGAACTGGTCAAGGTGTACTGTGCAGGGAACAGGATTCTTTTCTGATAATCAAAAATGTGCTGACTGCTAATCTTCAAGGTCATCACTTCCTGAAATCACAATAGGTTGTGTGATGTTCACATCCAGTTTGTCATTCCACATACCCAAGTGCTTACCCAACAATTCCAGTGCTTTCAGCTTGGGGGAAATCTTCACTTCCCTTTCAACGCTTGACCCGGTATCACTTTCAGATTCCTTGTATTTCATGGATTCGATACAGGCAAGGTCATCTTCCGTTGCACTGCTTTTGATTCTTCCCTGATTGTCAACAATATCAGTCATCTTCACAAAGGCAATCTTGGCAAGTTCTAAAACAACCCTGTCCTGATTCACCCCTGTCCTTTTTGACCGTTCTGCCATCGCTTCACTGATTGCCTGTTGAACCTTAACAATTCCTAACATCCTTGAACCCTGAACATCCGCTGTTTTTGCTGAATATCCGGCTCTTATGGCTGCTTGTGTTGCGTTCAGGTCAATCAGGTATTCATCAACAAAACGCTGCTGTTTTTCTGTCAATTTTGCCATCCGGCAACACCTTCCTTTCCTTTTTCCCTCAAAAACCTATCAAAAAGACCCCTGAAAGCAGGAGATTTTAGCACCTTTCAGGGGTCAGGTCATTATCATGTGTTTTTCACATACTGGTTCACAAATAGGAATTGCAGAAGAAAAAGCATTTTCTTCTGCAACCTGAATTTGTCAAGATACACTTTATCATTGATTTTTATAGAATACAATACAGACCGTTGTATGATTTTGTCACATAAATAAACACTCTATGACAGGTAATACAGGTTTGCATAGGTGCTTTCAAAGGCTGCAAGTGCCTTTTTATGTACATTCCTGATATACTGGTATGACATTTTCATTTCATCGGCTGCAACCTTCAAGGTCTTGAACTGCACATAGACCTTGAACAGCAACTGTATATAGTGCGTGTCATGCAGCCCCCTGATTTCTGAAATGATTTGCTCCTTGGCATCGGCAAAGCGGTCAATCTCCGCATTGATGTATTCATTCAGCGTGACATACCTTGTCACCTGACCGCCTAACTTGTCCCCGGAAATGGAAGTCTGCACCCTGTCCTTGCTGTAATCAATACCGCCCGGATTGCAAGCATCCGTTTTCATTTCCTCTAACCGTTCTAAATCCTGATTGATTTTGATGTCTAATTCCTCTAATTGCCCTAAGTATTCCCTTGCAGACAGCTTCTTCTTCCCTTCACTCATGCTTTCACCTTGCCCTTTCACTTGGTATCATTCGGTAACGGTTTATTTTTATACAAAAAACCCCTTGAATATCTTGTATTTACTGGAAGTATCACTTGGTAACGGTATCTGTTAATGTCTATATTCTTATATTTTTACTTTTTTCTATTT
>ERZ778516.3030-NODE-3030-length-10323-cov-10.575867_pt1 | contig 10323 bp, 10 predicted proteins | sample MGYA00510342_ERZ778516 | MGnify/ENA primary metagenome ERZ778516 (study PRJEB29527, sample SAMN07138961) | mouse gut metagenome | material: feces | host: mouse | place: China:Nanjing | collected 2016-01-25 ...
AAACGCTTCTACCTGTGACAGTGTAACGGCATCTTCTATTCGGAAATTCCCGACTCTCGTGCGCTTCAAGTGTGCCATCGCGGCGCCGCAGCCAAGCTGTTCTCCAATATCCGCACACAATGTTCGAATATATGTTCCTTTCGAGCAGCTTACCACGAACCGAACCTCTGGCACCTTCATCTCTAAAATGTGAATAGCAGGGATATCGACATGGCGCGGCTGCCGCTCTACCTCCTTGCCCTCTCTGGCAAGCTCATACAGTTTTTTCCCATTGACTTTCAAGGCAGAGTACATCGGCGGAAGCTGTTCATATCCGCCGACAAAGCGCATGATCGCGCGCTCGATGTCAGCTTCGCCCGCTGTCACCGCGGACTCGCTCAGAATGGTACCGCTCAGATCTTGTGTGTCCGTCGTTATGCCAAGTCTTAGAACTGCCTCATACTCCTTGCTCTTGTCCGTCATCAGGTCGCAGAGCTTTGTCGCACTGCCAAAACACACAGGAAGAACCCCGACTGCGTCAGGGTCCAGTGTTCCTGTGTGTCCTATCTTTTTCTGCTTTACAATGCCGCGGAGTTTCGCCACAACATCATGCGAGGTGTAGCCAGCCTCCTTATAGATATTCATTATCCCATTGATCATGCCATATCCTCATATGCCTTCATTTGAAGTTCAATCTGCTTCGAAATGTTATTGATCGCGTCATGAAATGTTCCATTGATATTACAGCCAGCAGCCCTCACATGACCGCCGCCGCCGAAAAATGCCGCGACCTTGCTGACATCTACATACTTGCACGAGCGCAGGCTTACTTTGTACTCAAGATTCCCTACCTCATACATGAAAATAGCACACTCAATCCCCTTGGTGATGCGCAGTTGGTTGACGATTCCCTCCAAATCCTTAGAGGCAGCACCATAGAAATCAAGTGTCTTTTTGTCAATGGCACTGACAATGCATTTGCCGTCCATGAACATGATGCTCTCAAGAAGCGCCCTGCCTAAAAGCTGGTTCTGTGCATAAGTCTTTTCATAATAAGTCTTGTCGATCACCGCCGGAAAGTCAAAACCGTACTCAATCAGCTCTGCGGCAATCCTGAGTGTCTCCGGCGACGTATTGGAATATTTGAAAATACCTGTATCGTGCGCAATGCCTATGTAGACTGCCTTGGCAATCTCCTCGTCCATATACTGCTTCTCAAACAGATTATAGACAAGCTCTGCCGTGGAGCTGAAGCCCGGTATCACATAATTCACATCGCCGCAGCCCCGTTCATTGCTGATATGATGGTCAATATTAATACGTTTTTTCGCATTGGCAAAAATCTCCTCCGCCTCACCGAGCCTTGATTTCTCACAGTCCAGTGCGAAAAATACATCCACCTCGCCATCGACAATATACGAACTGTCAATCTCGTCAAATCCTTTGATGCACGCAAATACGCTTGACGGCTCTTCTAACGCCACTGTCACCTTCGCCTGCGGCAGCGCCTTCTTTAAATACAGATACATCGCCAGACAGGAACCTGTACAGTCTCCATCTGGCCGGATATGGCCTGATATAAATATTCTCTTTGCAGTTTTACATTCTTCTAACAACTGAAATTTTTCCATAATCATCACTACCCTTATATGTTTCCCTTTACATTGAATATTTTACTGTCCCTGTACATAATACACAAAAGTATCTGGGAAGTCAAATATTCCCAGATACTTTTTATTTTTTATTCATGATTTTCGTGTTGTTAATTTTCCTCAACATGCCGCTCGTCATCTATACGGTTGATCTCATCTATTTTTTTGGACATAGACACCCCGTAAGCAATCGACTGATCCAGGATAAACCTGATCTCCGGCGTGTTCCGCAGATTTATCTTTTTTGCCAAAAGACTTCTGATATAGCCCTCTGCGCTCTTCAAACCCTCGATGGTATCCTTCTGAGAATCCTCGTCACCCAAGACACTGACCCACGCTTTGCAGGTCTTTAGATCAGGCGCTACCTCCACAGATACCACCGACGTCATCGGGTGAATCCGCGGATCTTTGATCTCACTTCGTATCACCTCAGCCAGAACACGATGCACTTCCCCGTTTACACGGGTATTTTTGACACTGTCCTTTCTCATTTTCCTGTTCTCCGTTCATATTTCACTCTTATTTATACTGCAATTTTTACCGTGGTACTTCTACCGTGGTACCTCTACCATAATATAGGCCTCTACAATGTCCAGCTCCTGCATACTGTCAAAACCTTCGAATACAAGACCGCACTCAAAACCTGCCTTGACTTCTTTGACATCGTCCTTAAACCGCTTGAGTGATGCAAGCTCACCTTCGTAGATCTGTTCCCCTTCGCGGGTAATCCGAATCTTGCAGCCTCTCTGGAACATACCGTCGAGAACATAAGAACCAGCTATATTGCCAACGGCTGACGCCCTGAAAATCTGCCGTACTTCTGCGTGGCCGATCACCTTCTCCTCAAATACAGGGTCCAGCATTCCCTTCATCGCTGCCTCGATATCCTCGATCGCCTGATAGATTACCTTATACAATCTCACATCGACGCCCTCGCGCTCAGCAGTCGCCTTTGCCTGTGTGTCAGGGCGCACATTAAATCCGATAATAATCGCCTTTGATGCCGATGCGAGGCTGACATCGGACTCATTGATCGCGCCGACACCGCCGTGGATACACTTCACAACAACCTCTTCATTTGACAGTTTCATAAGACTCTGCTTCACGGCCTCCACACTGCCCTGTACATCTGCCTTAATAATCAGATTCAGTTCCTTGAGATTTCCTGCCTGAATCTGCGAGAACAGATCGTCGAGGGACATCTTAGCCTTAGTATCCTCAAGAAGCTTTTCCTTATTCTGAGCCACAAAAGTCTCCGCATAATATTTTGCTTCCTTATCATTCTCATGCGCAATAAAAATCTCTCCGGCATTGGGCACATCGCTCAGACCTAAGATTTCCACAGGTATAGACGGGCCTGCCTCTTTGACGCGCCGTCCTTTGTCGTCAACCATTGCACGCACTTTGCCGCTCGCGGCACCTGCCGATACAAAATCGCCAACCTTTAAAGTACCCTTCTGCACCAGAATCGTAGCAACTGGACCGCGTCCCTTATCCAGCTCTGCCTCGATTACAAGTCCTCTCGCACGTCTGTTTGGATTTGCTTTCAGTTCAAGCACTTCCGCTGTCAGAAGAATCATCTCAAGCAACTGCTCGATTCCTTCTCCGCTCTTTGCAGACACAGGCACAAATACTGTACTTCCGCCCCAGTCCTCCGCGATCAGACCGTACTCAGTCAGCTCCTGCTTCACCCGCTCAATATTCGCGCCGGGCTTATCAATCTTGTTGACAGCGACTATAATCTCAATGCCTGCGGCCTTCGCATGATTGATCGCCTCCACAGTCTGCGGCATAACACCATCATCTGCTGCCACGACAAGGATTGCGATATCTGTCGAATTTGCGCCACGCATACGCATCGCCGTGAACGCCTCATGTCCCGGCGTGTCAAGGAACGTGATCTTCTGTCCATTGACATTGACGGTATACGCACCAATATGCTGTGTAATGCCTCCTGCTTCCTTGTCTGTCACGTTTGTTTTTCTAATGGCATCCAAAAGAGAGGTCTTACCATGATCGACATGGCCCATTACACAGATGACAGGAGATCTTGGCACCATATCTGCTTGATTTTCGTCATCTTCTTTTAAGAGTTCTTCAATGACATCAACCTTTACTTCCTGCTCGCAGATAATGTCATACTCAATCGCAATATTCTCTGCGGTCTCATATGGAATTTCCTGATTCACCGTCACAATCTGTCCTTGCAGGAACAGCTTCTTAACAATCGCAGACGGCTGTATCTTCATCTTGTCAGCCAGCTCTTTGATTGTAAGGCTCTCTGGCAGCGTGATAACCTTAATCTGCTCTTCACTTGCATCTTCCGCCTTTTTCTCAGGCTTGATGAACTTACCGGGCTTATTCTTGCCCTTGATATTCTTAATATTCTCGCTGTCCTCTTCATAGATCAGATCTTTGCGGTTCCGCTTATCCTTCTCCTGACTGATGCGGCGTTTCTCCTCATCTCTATGCTTCTCGGCATCTTTAATCGGGCTTTCCGGCACAAATCCGCCCTTAGCACCCTTGTTGCCAAATCCGCCTTTATTGTCTCGCCCGCCATTAAATCCCTGTCCGGGTCTATTGCCCTGACGCTGACCGTCACGGCGCTGGCCGTCATTCCGGTTATTATCACGGTTATTGTCGAAATTACGCTGGCCGTCGCGGCGCTGACCATCGTTTCGGTTATTGTCACGGCGCTGGCCGTCACGGCGCTGACCATCGTTTCGGTTATTGTCACGGCGCTGGCCATCGTTTCGGTTATTATCCCGATTATTATCTCTATTGTTATCACGGTTATTGTCGAAATTACGCTGACCGTCGCGGCGCTGGTTTTCACCCCGGTTATTATCCCGATTATTGTCAAAATTACGCTGACTGTCGCGGCGCTGGTTTTCACCCCGGTTATTATGCTCACGCCCATCATTTCTCTGTGCTGGTTTTGATTCCTCCGCCTTTACAGCAGGCGCTTCCGGTGCCTTCACAGGAGCTTCCGCCTTCACAGCAGGCTCCGGTGCCTTTGCAGGCGCTGCTGTATTCGCGACAGCCGGTGTGTTTGCAGCCGCTTCCTTTTTGGGCTGTTCGGTTTTCACAGCCTCCACTTTGGCAGGCTCTGCCACTACAGATTTCTGTACTGGCTTCTCCACAACAGCTTCCGCCTTGGGTTCCGCTGCCGGCTTCTTTACCTCAGTGTTTGGCGTCTTGCCCTGCGGTGCCGCCTTCTTTTCTGAATGCGCAGCTTTTCTAGGAATCTGTGCGCCTCCCGGCATCTTGGAATTGTGAGGATTGCTCACAAATATTATGCTCTTTTTCTTTTTTACCGGAGTTCCCTCACCAGTCTTGGCAGGCGCCTTCGTAACTCCCGATGCTGCGGTTTTCTCTGTCGTCTTAGGTGCCTCTTCTGACTTAGCAGGTGCTTTCAGCGTTTTCCTCACATCTTCTACCTGTCGGTCCTCTAATACACTCATGTGGCTTTTTACCTCTATACCTTTATTTTTTAATAATGCAAGGATTTCTGCGCTCTTTACGCCGATTTCCTGTGCCAGTTCATACACTTTCATTTTTGCCATATTACTCCTCCTCACCCTCACGATTCACAGATTGATGACTGTTCCAAATGCTTCATTATAGATTTTGCGAAGTTCTCATCTGTAATTGCAAGAGATGATCGCATAGCCTTACCGATTGAACGCCCAAGCTCCTCTTTTGTGCCAAAAAAATATCTTGGTACTTCGTAAAACTCACACATATTGGAAAACATCTTTTTAGTATTATCCGATGCATCTTCCGACACAATAACGAGCCATGCCTTATTGCTCTTAACACTCTTGTCAGTTGCAAATTCTCCACTCACTACCTTGCCTGCCTTCATTGCAAGCCCCAGCATGGAATATACCTTCTTTGAGTACTGCTCATTCAAATACTTCTATCTCCTTTGTCAGACTGTCATATATTTCATCAGGTACCGGCATCTTGAAGGCCCTGTCAAGTCCTCTTGACTTTCTCGCCTTCCTCATACATTCCGGGTCAGGGCATATGTATGCACCTCTGCCATTCTTTCTGCCTGTCGCATCCAGAATGATGCCCTGCTCGTCTGTGCGAAGCACCCGTATCATTTCCTTCTTGCTCTTCATCTCGCCGCAGCCGATACACTGTCTCATCGGAATTTTTTTTGCCATTTATGCCTCCGTCTCCTCCTCTATGCCATCTGGATCTGCCTCAGCATCATCGCTGTATTCTCCCGCGGCTTCAGTGTCATACTCGGATTCACCAGACGCATATTCTTCGGATACAGCGTTGTCGTAGCCGCCCTCTTCCGCGCCGGCTTCGTCATATGCAGCGTCGTCGTAGTCCTCCTCTGCATACTCGCCCTCTTCGTACTCCTCCTCATAATAGACATCGCCATCCTCATCAAACATGTAATCCTCATAGCGGAAGCCCTCTGCATCTTTTGCCTGCGTCTCGGATTTAATGTCAATCTTGTATCCTGTAAGCCTTGCCGCAAGTCTTGCGTTCTGCCCCTCCTTACCAATGGCAAGAGAGAGCTGGTAATCCGGCACCACTACCTTTGCTGTCTTTTCATCCGGGTCTGCAAATACCGCTACGATCTTGGCCGGCGAAAGTGCATTTTGTATAAAGTTTCCGGGGTTTTCGTCCCAGTTGACAATGTCAATCTTCTCCCCGCGAAGCTCCTCAACAATCGCATTGACCCGGGCTCCGTTCATACCGACACACGCACCCACCGCATCGACATTGGGATTATTCGTCCTGACTGCAAGTTTGGTACGGCTTCCTGCCTCTCTGGCAATGCTCATAATCTCTACTGTGCCGTCCTTAATCTCTGTCACTTCTGCCTCGAAAAGCCGTTTTACAAGCTCGGGATGTGTTCTGCTGACTAAGATTCTAGGTCCCTTTGGCGTATTCTTGACCTCCAGAATATACACTTTGATGCGCTCTGTCGGCTTGAACTCCTCCCCCTTTACCTGCTCTGCCTCGTTGAGCACCGCATCTGCTTTTCCGAGGTTAATACTGATATTTCTGCCGATATAGCGCTGCACGATGCCTGTGACAACATCCTTTTCTTTCTCAAAAAACTGATTGTATACGACACTCCGCTCCTCCTCGCGTATTTTTTGTAAGATGACATTCTTTGCGTTCTGTGTGGCGATGCGCCCGAACTCTTTTGATTTGATTTCTATATTAATCGTATCCCCGATCACGGCATTTTTTGAAAGCTGAATTGCATCATCAATACAGATCTGTGTGACATCGTCCTCTACTTCATCATAGGTTGCTACGATATCCTTTGTGGCATATACCATAAAATCACAGGTCTCCCTGTCTATCTGGACAGTGATATTGTCTGCCTTTCCAAAATGATTCTTGCAGGCTGTCAGGAGGGAATTTTCAATTGCCTCGAACAACGTCTCTTTGCTAATCTCCTTCTCCTTCTCAAGAATATTCAGCGCTTCCATTAATTCCTTATTCATTTTTCCTTTACCCTCCTAAACTAAAAATCCAGTGTTAATCTGATAATCGCGATATCAGATTTGGCAAAGACCATATCCTTTGTCTCTGAGCCACTCTCCACTTCTATCGTAACGGTTTCCTTGTCAAATGCTTTGAGGATACCAACAAATTCTTTATGCTGCTCAACCGGCTTGTAGGTCTTTACTTCTACCTCCTCGCCAAGACTCTTTTCAAGGTGTCTGTCCTTTCTCAATGCCCTGCCTAGTCCCGGGCTGGACACTTCAAGAATATACGCGTCCGGTATAAAATCCTCCTGATCCAACTGGTCAGAAAAGGCACGGCTGACAGTCTCACAGTCAACAATACTGACGCCCTCCGGCTTATCAATGTATGCCCTCAGATACCAGTCGCTTCCTTCTTTCACATATTCCACATCATAAATCTCGCAGCCGTTTGCCGCCACTATAGGTGCAAGCAACGCCTCTGCCCGTTCTTCATAGATATCTTTTTTCGCCATTCACTCACCTCTTATATGACTTCCCATGAAACCTGAAAATGCGCCATATTTCTTGTTATCATGAACAAAAGAGTGGACTCACAAGTCCACTCTTTATCATCTAGCATTCATTTAACTTATTACCATTCTAACACCGTACTCTGTAAAATGCAATAACTTTTTAGAACTTTTTTCCTCTTAATTCATAGGAAGTTTATAGACCTTCTGCTCCTGACCATCTAATTTCGGTGTTGACCTGTCCTTGAGTGTCTGGTAAGGTCTCAGCTCAGCGATACTCTTGTACGCGGGTCTGATAATCTTATCCACATTAATCAACTCCTCCATGCGGTGTGCACTCCAGCCGACAATACGCGCTATCGCAAAGATTGGCGTAAATAATTCCATCGGAATATCCAGCATACTGTACACAAATCCGCTGTAAAAGTCCACATTCGCACTGACACCCTTATAGATTCTGCACTTCTCTGCGATTACCTCCGGCGCTAACCGCTCGATCATCGAATACAATTCAAAATCCTTGTGGTGCTTCTTCTCATCGGCAAGACGTTCCACAAAGGATTTAAACACCAAGGCTCTCGGGTCAGAAATCGAGTAAACAGCATGTCCCATACCATAGATCAAACCGCTTCTGTCAAATGCCTCTTTGTTCAGCAGCCGGTATAAATATTTCCGCACCTGCTCCTCATCGGTCGTATCATCCACATTTCTGCGGAGATCCTCCATCATCTGTACCACCTTGATATTCGCCCCGCCGTGCTTTGGTCCCTTGAGGGAGGAAAGCGCCGCCGCGATTACTGAATATGTGTCAGACCCTGCACTGGTGACAACTCTTGTCGTAAAAGTAGAATTATTGCCGCCGCCATGTTCCATGTGAAGTACAAGCGCCGCATCGAGCACCTTCGCCTCTGTCGGTGTGTAGGACATATCCGGACGCAGCATTCTGAGCAGATTCTCCGCAGTAGAAAGCCTTGGATCGGGTCTATGTATATACAAGCTCTCGTCGCATTCATAGTGATTGTAGGCATGATAACCATACACAGAAAGCATCGGGAACACACTGATGAGCATAAGACTCTGCCGAAGCACGTTATCCAGTGACATATCAGCCACACTCTCATCATAGGACGCCAGCGTCAGCACGCTCTTTGTCAAGGAATTCATAATATCATGGCTTGGCGCTTTCATAATGACATCCCGCACAAAATTCGTAGGCAGTGTCATACTGTACCCCAGTGTCTTTTTGAACTCCATCAATTCATTCGCAGTTGGAAGATTGCCGAATAATAACAGATACGCACACTCGTCAAAACCGAACCGGTTCTCTTTCTGAAAACCTCTTACCAGATCAAAGATATTATAACCTCTGTAATAAAGCTGCCCATCACACGGAACGCTCTTCCCGTCAATCTCCTCCGATGACTTGATCAGCGAAATATTTGTAAGCCCTGATAGCACTCCTTTTCCGTTTTTGTCACGCAGCCCTCTTTTTACACCATACTCATCAAACAAATCTGGCTCAATGGCGTTGTTGTCCACACATACCTTTGAATACTTATGCGTAAACTCCTTAATACTCTCGTCACTCTTTAATCCCATTCACAACACCCTTTCTTATTATATTTCTCAATTATAGTATGTCTCATTAAATATTATACTTTAAATTAAGGAACATCACAAGCGCATAATCGTGAAAAATTGATGAATTTTTATAATTCGATGAATGGGCTGCATATACAAATAAACTTGCAATCACAATAGACACTCTATAAAATATAGAAAAAGGAAGGTGATCAAATGAATGTAATGCCGATAGAAGATATGAGCAAGACCTATTTAGAACATTCGATGGTTATTCATAACTTTGTTATCAAAGTTGGAAATCAAATAAAAGATAGTCTTTGTCGTGTATTCGGGGATAGCGTTCAATATCAGTGGCGTGAAAATGACGATAAGGTAGTTATCCCAGATGTATCAATTATTTGTAATATGAGAGACAGAAAGAATGTTTCTTTTACTGGCATACCACGTTTTGTAATGGAAGTATTGTCAGATGCAACCGAAAACTATGACCGAAACGAGAAAATGGATATATATAGAAAAGTCGGTGTTTCTGAATATTGGATTGTGGACTGGAGAAAGAAACAAGTTGAAATCTATATGTTTGATTGGAAAGATGATAATACAAGTTATTCATATCTTTACAAAACAGTTACGATAGAGAATAAGGACAATTTACAAATTGTGATGTTTCCTAATTTGCATATATCGTTTGATGAACTATTTGATCTTGAATAGGGTTAATTTATAATTTTCCCCTATATCATAAAAGGGTGCCAAACCGATAGACTTTGCACCCTTTTTATTTGCTACTATTTAATTCTACTCTTTGATCTTGTCTAGTTCCGTAAGATTAACACCCGCCGTTGTTAATATCACTTTTAATTCAATGTAGCGTTTATGCATTAATTCATATGTTTCAAGATCGTTATTCTTTTTTGCTGATAACATCCAGTCTTGTAGCCTTGAAAAATCAACTACAGAATCTCTAATAATATCCGACATACTAGGCATATATATTCACCTCCCAATTATGAAACACATTATTATATCATCTCTAGTATAGCATAACCGGACAGCAAAGTCTATCAATTTTCTAACACTTCACTATTCTTCAGATGGTATACCTAAAGAATCAAACTTGTTATTGTA
>ERZ778516.3031-NODE-3031-length-10323-cov-3.140339_pt1 | contig 10323 bp, 7 predicted proteins | sample MGYA00510342_ERZ778516 | MGnify/ENA primary metagenome ERZ778516 (study PRJEB29527, sample SAMN07138961) | mouse gut metagenome | material: feces | host: mouse | place: China:Nanjing | collected 2016-01-25 ...
AGGCCCGCCCAGGAGCACAGATGCTTGGAAGATTCAAACTGGTTCATGTCAACGCCAATTTCCGAAATGATTCGGATAGCGGTCATCCTGTCGCGGATGCCCGGAACAGTCATAATGAGATCAATCTGCCGGTTATACGGTTCTGCAAGCCGGAAAATCAGATCTTCGAGGAGTTTCCTGCAATGGTCAATGTCCTTCATATGCTCCTGAATGATTTTCAATTTCTCAGCCTGCCACGGACTGAATGATCCGTCTACCGCCGCCTGTATGTCTTCTATTGGCGACTTGCAGCGGCTGTGGACAAACGGCGCAACGTCAAACTGCTCGCCCGGATGTTCCAGCATGAAGTCAATGATAGCGGACGCGCTCTTGCCGAACACGTTGCTGAACACACTGTCAAGCTTCAGGTTGGATACGGTAAGGCAGTTGTGGGCGCGGTTCTTCTCACTGGTCGCGTTCCAGGTCAGCTTCATCAGATAGCGGCACAGATCGCGAAGCTGACGGATACGTTCCGGCGGGATGAAACTGCCGCTGACAACATCATGCTTGAATAAGTCGGCAATCCACATGGCGTCCTTTTTGTCCGTCTTTTTGCCCTTGATTGCCTTGACGAACTTCGGATGCGTAACAACCACATGGCAGGTCTTTTCAAGAATGTTATGTACCGGAATCCAATACTTGCCTGTTGATTCCATGCAAACGTCCCTGCAGCTGTTCTCTTCCAGCCATGTCGCGCACTCCCGCAACCCGCCCGTATAGGTTGAGAACCGCCGCGACTGGTACTGGGTAACCCCCTGTGCATTGGTGGACGCGATACACGCAATCACAAAATCCCGGTGTACGTCCATACCGCAACAGATGGGGTATACAATTTTTAATCTTCCCAAAAGCACACCTCCAAATACGATTTGAAGGTGCGGACAGTGACTGGATGCCCGGCTAAACACGAGTAACGTCTTTACACAGATAAGTTCTCTGGCTTCTGTGACCTCTCTGGGCACTTATCCAACTCATTGGTGCATGAAGGAGCATCCGGCGACTTATATGAACGCGGGCTCGCGTTTCCGCTCGCCACTTACCTCCGCGTGCTCTGTAGTGTGTCCGTACCTTCATGCTTTAAGTATATCCCTCAAACTACTGTGGCACCATCTTTGTTTCATCCCTCTTTGGTGCCAGAAAGGAATAGTCATATGAACTATTTGGCAACAGTGTGGATGGCTCCATCATCTGGAATGCGGTGATAGAGGCTGGAAAAGAGTTTGGACTGCGGCAATTGGGCATGAGAAGCCTGATGATCAATCACTTGCAGGCTTTCTTCCCTACTATTTGGGTAGATTTCATTCCCGCCGTTATACCCGGCGCCGAAGCGCTTCATCGTTCTCCTGTAGATTATGGCTGGGAGCGGCTGGTTGACAAGACGCGGGACTTCCCAGGTAAAAACACTATTCTGGCTGAGGCAGCCGCGCCTAAAACAAAATGCGTAACTCTGGAATGGAATACTGCGGATTGCATTCAAATCTTCTCTTCCCTGTTTGATACGGAGAATGAGCCGTTTGAGCAGATGCCGCTGCCAGTAAACACCTCCGACTTTTCCGCCGCCTGCCCACAGTTTATCTCGGCATTCAGCAAAGATCATGAAATGATCGGGCTGGTATCCAACCGGGGGTATAGCTGCCAATTCAGAAAGGTCATTTCCCGGGCCAATATCAATGCGGCATATGCGGAGGAAGGAGCTGAAGTTTATGTGCTTTACGGTTCAGAGGGTAAACGCCAGATGATGGTTCGGACAACGGTTGCTCAAACGCCTTATAAGGTGGATAAAAGGAAATAAAATCAGCACGATTTTGCAGTGTTTATCACGAAAAGGGCCGTACCGCCCAAAATGCGGCGTTGGCGGTTTTCCATTGTTCAGGTTTTATATCTCTGCAACCAGTTCCCTCTCAAGATCCTTTACTGCAATTTTCACCGATGTTGAGTGTAACAGGCCAATTATTAAGAGCAGGCTTCTCCACCAGAGGGAAGCCTGCTCTTATATAGAGACAATTATTTTGTATCTCCGTGTATTTGTGGGTGGTCTAGCCCTATCAGCCATAATGGATCTACGTTCAATGCATCAGCAAACAAGGGAATTTCATAATCAGGCACGATACGAAGCCCCATTTCAATTCGGCTAATCGCCTTCTGTGTTAACGAGTGTCCGTTCAACTGAATCTTTGCAGCAAGGGCTTCTTGGGAAAGGCCCAAACTTTCCCGGACCATCCGCACACGCTCACCGCAGATATTGCATTTACCCTCTATCATCAATAAGCGCATGTCATTTTTTCGGATCATTCGGCGGCCCTCTGCGTTTATCAGACGCACAGTCTGTGATCATTTTGTCAAATGTCTTTTTCAATAGAAAGGAATTGAAATATGTTACCGCGGAAAAACCAAAAGTCAGCCAAAACAGTAATCCCCAGCGGACAGTCGTTTCAGTATAAAAGGTCAACGCAACGCTTGCAGCAACCAGCATAAACATGGACAGCGTCCTTGGAAATGCGCTCAGCGATATGGCCACAGCGTTTTGTATGGTTCCTCTCACAGTATTATGAAATTTGGCTAGGATTGCAAAAACATAGAGAACGACCATTACAAGAGCAACGCTGGCTATTATACTCAGGACCTTCATGACTGTGTTGACGTATCCCGCACCATTCCAAACCAAGCGAATATCGTATGTAAGCAAAAAGGCAAACACTATGAGAATGATCCAAATGATCGTTGCCTGCCGGAAATTCTGCTTGAAGGACCTGAAATAGTCTTTTGATACTGCGCCTTCCTCACCGGACACCATCCGTAATGTCACATAATGGAGCGCCGTCAGGGACGCTCCAATGGTGAAGATAGGAATGCAAGTGGTCAGGAAGAGGAGATTGAGGATCATCACATCCGCAACTTTGCCGAGAAAACGCATCAGAGGACTGTTCATATTGAATAAATTGCGCAACAAATGCACCCCGCTTTTTCGTCGTTTCAAACAAAAACTGTTGACGCAAGCAGAAAAATATAGTATACTGATTTGAATCATACACAATGCTGAATTATATTGCAAGAGGACAAATTATAGGCTTTTTTCTGATTGCTGGAAAAACCCCGGAAGGATTTGTGAATTTGGTGAGGTGTAAATGTGAAAAAAATAGGTGCGCTGCAACATCATATGGGAAAAAACATGGCAAGAAATCTAAACGATCTGAGCCTTCGGAAAAAGCTTTGGTATCTCTACTATTTCTGCATCCTGATCCCCATTATCCTCACAGATGCCGTCATCCTGTTCAGCCTTTTCCATGCGGAACAGGCTGAACAGGATCGGGAAATGTCCGCTGCGGCCAGCGCCGTGCAGTACTCCATCACCAGTTTTGTGGAGAGTTCCACCGTGGTTGCCAGAGGGATCTACCTTGACAGCTCTATCCAGGAATTTCTCAGAACACAGTTTCAAGGACCGGAAGACTATTTTGCACAGTATCAGGCAGTCATTCGTAACTCGGTGCTTCACGGAATTTCCGGTATCGACAACACCGTCATCACGATTTACGCTGACAATGAAGGTATCGTCAATGGCGGGGGCTTTTTAAGGCGTTCTAACGTGGAGGACGAGGAGTGGTTCAAGCGATATGCGGAAAGCAGCTACGATACACAGCTCGAATTCTATTATGCCCCCAATGATACGCGAACGGCGATTCTTCTTCGCAATCTCAATGGCCACACAAAAGAAAAAACGGCCTGCTTTTTGAAGATTGAGTTGGACTATAGCCGCCTGGCCCAAAACATCAGCAATATGAATTGCGCGTTTCCTGTCTACATATGCGTGGACAATAAGGTTATCATATCAAACCAGGAGTCCAATAATCTTAGGGAGGCGTTTCCCGTCTTCACACGGTCAGACAGCGCTGCCCTGGAGCAGGAATTGGATCTGTACGGATCAAATATAAAGATTTATGTCATGAGGCGGGCCAACAGCGTGATAGCCGCTTTGCTGGAGAACTCTGTTTTGATCGTGCTGCTGCTGCTGTTCAATATCCTGTCGCCGCAGTTGATCATGAATCTGCTGGAAAAATCCATCACCAGCCGCATCTTCCGGCTTGGGGATGTGTTCAACCAGGTGGACAGTGATGAACTGATCATGATACCGGAGGAGGGCGGCAAGGATGAGATCGGGGTCCTTATGAGCAATTATAACCGCATGGCAAAACGGATGAATGATCTGATCGATCAGGTTTACCGCAACCGCCTGCGGGAGCAGGAGATGGATATTGCCCGCCAGAATGCGGAGCTTCTGGCCCTGTACAGTCAGATCAATCCACATTTCCTTTTTAACGCACTGGAGAGCATACGGATGCGCAGTATCCTGAAGGATGAACACGAAACAGCTGATATGGTGGAAAAGCTGGCCATCATGGAGCGGCAAAACGTAGATTGGTCCACAGATACCAATACTGTAAAAAGGGAATTGGACTTCGTAGAGGCATACCTCTCACTACAGAAATACCGGTTTGGCGACCGGTTGTCCTACCGGATAGAAATTCAGGAGGAATGTGAGGACATCATGATCCCAAAGCTCACCATCACGACATTTGTTGAAAACGCATGTGTCCATGGTATCGAAACCAAAATGCGTCCCGGCTGGGTATTTGTACGCGTATACATGGAAAAGGACACCCTCTGTGTAGAGGTAGAGGATACCGGCGGAGGGATGGAGGAGAGCGAGGTGGAGATTCTTGTCGAGCGGATGCGCGGCGCCTGTATCGACATGCTGAAGGAGAAAGGCCGGGTAGGGATCGTCAATGCCTGCCTCAGGATACGGATGATGACGGACAGCACTGCAGATTTCTCTGTGGAGAGTGAAAAGGGGGTAGGGACGGTCATATTGATACGGATTCCCCTTGAAAAAACAGAAAGGGCTGTACAGACATGCTGAAGGTATTGCTTGTTGATGATGAATATGTCATTACCCAGGGGCTGAGTGTCCTGATCGACTGGGGCGCTGAGGGCTACGAAATTGCCGCTGTCTGCTCTAACGGTCAGGATGCGCTGGCCTATCTGCAAGAAAATCCTGTCGATTTGGTGATTGCCGACGTGATGATGCCGGCGATGACAGGACTGGAGCTGCTGGAGAAGGTGAAGCGGGAGAAAGTGTCGGATGCCAGCTTTGTTATTCTCAGTGGCTACAGCGAATTTGCCTTTGCCCAGCAGGCCATGAGATTTGGGTGTATTGATTATCTCTTAAAGCCGATTGAACGGGACGATCTTCTCACCATACTGCATAAGTTCACGCATATGTCGGAGGATGCAAAGCGGGATCAGCAATATGAGCAAGCCTATCTGACGCGTAAACTGATTGCCCTTCTATATGGCAGAAGCGCGGAAGCTGACATTGCGTACATCCGCTCCAATATGCATCTGTCCGCCGGAGTTCGGTATATTGAGATAGAAATTGCCAACGTTGAGGAGTTCGATGAGGAAGAAACAAACATGCATACACTTCGCGAGCAAATACACCGCAACTGCTGCCAGATCCTCCAGGGGGACTCCAACCACTGTGTTCTGGAGATATCTCACCGCCGTCTCAATTATGCTGCCGGATTCATATATTGCGACTACATGGCCCAGGAACGGAATCTTACAGAAGTACAGTATATACAGATGATACACCGTCACATTGGTATCTCTCTCCAGCGGGAGATCCGTCTGCTTGTGGGAAAAAAGGTTTCGGACATCGAAATGATAGCCCAGTCCTATGAATCTGCGGCATCGCTCAGAAATCTTGAGGCGTTCCGGAGTCAGAAGCACATATATCTCTATGAGCATGAGCTTCAGTCCCATGAGGAAAAAAACGTTCTCTGCAAAAGGGAACTGGATGCGCTGATCAAATCCATTGAACTGGGCGATCATGACAGAATAGAGGGGCAGGTAGAGGCCCTTTTCCACCGGATGCAGTCCAAGGGCATCCGGCGGAAAGGCATCAACGTAAATTTCAACTATTTGCTTTTCCGGTTGGTTCATCTGGCGTCAAATATCGATAGCGAGGCGGATCAGGAGGAAATCTTGCAGCTCATCAGCACAAGCGCGGTGGAACAGGGATTTCTGCGGGGGAGCAGCCGGCATCTGGCCCGCTTTGCCTATGAATACTCCGATTATCTGGTACAGCTCCAGCGCAACGAGTCCTCCGGCATCCTTGGAAACATTGAGCGGGAGATACTGGAGAACTATGCCGAGAATCTGACACTCCAGGAGCTGGGGAAGAAATATTTCATCAATAGCTCCTATCTTGGACAGATATTCAAAAAAGCCTATGGACAATCCTTCAAGAACTACCTGGCACTCCAGCGAATTACGGAGGCCAGCCGGCTGCTTGTCTGCACGGATAAGAAAATAGGCGACATTGCGGAGGCAGTGGGATATAAAGATATAGACTATTTCATATCAAAATTCATTCAAATCAAGGGCTGTACCCCCTCGCGCTTCAGAAGAAACCGAGTATAAGGAGAGATATTATGTTGACTTTACCGAAAATCTTTGCATCCGGTATGGTTTTGCAAAGACAAAAGCCCATACGTATATGGGGAAATGCCGCGCCAGACGAACTTGTCACTGTTTGTATGCATCATGATAAAGTCTGTGGTACTGCGGACAAAAATGGGGCCTGGAGGATAGAACTGCCCGCTTTGGAGGCATCATCAGCAGAAACGATGACCGTTTCCACTGGTAAAGAACGGATAGAACTGACCGACATTGCCGTTGGAGAAGTATGGATCGCCGGGGGGCAATCCAACATGGAGTTTTGGCTGCGGTATGAAAAACATCGGGAGCAGGAACAAACAGATTACCCGGAACTCCGATTTTATGATGTGCCAAAAATCGCTTATGACGGACAGGACCAGGACTTTGACTACTCGCAAATGGCTGTTTGGAGGAAAGCCATAGGAGAGGAACGGGGATTCTTTTCTGCTGTGGGATACTATTTTCAAAAGAAGGTGTCCCTGGAGCTTGATGTCCCTGTGGGCATTATCGGCTGCAATTGGGGTGGTACGGCATCTTGTTCCTGGATGAGTGCCAGAAGCGTAGAGATGGCCGCGCCGGTGTGGATCGAATGCGCAAAAGAGGCATTTTCCGGCATCGATATGACCGATTATTGGGAAAAGCAGGCCCGCAATCCGGAAAATGCCGCCGGAGACCTGTTCCACTGCGATTTCAATCAATTTATGCTGCCGTTCACACCAAAACCGAGGGAGATTGATGCGTTCCTGGCAGAACGCCCGCCAGCAGATCCGGAGCTTGCGGCTCTACCTCCGCCCCAAAGTATTCCGGGGACGTTGTACGAGCATATGGTGAAAACAGTAGCGCCTTTCCCAATCCGGGGTGTCCTGTGGTATCAGGGCGAATCCGACGATGGCGGCGGCCGGGGCGGTCACTATGGGGACATGCTGACCGCTTTGGTGCGGGATTGGAGGGGAATTTGGCAGGATGATTTACCCTTCCTGATCGTGCAGCTTCCGGGATGGGAGTCCTGGTTCGGATTTGTAAACGAAGGGTTTCATGTGATCCGCCAGTGCCAGCAGGCAGTGGCGGATGCCGACGCAAACATTTACCTTTGCTCCATATCCGATGCCGGAGAACGTCTGGATATTCACCCCAAGGACAAAAAGGTGGTGGGTGAGCGGCTGGCGCTTCTGGCGCTGGGCCATATCTATGGCCGGGACATTCTGTGCGACCCGCCAAGACTTAAGAACGTTTTCCGGGACGGGGAACGAATCATTTTCACCTTTACCGGCGCGGGGACTGGCCTGTGTATGAAGGATGAGAAAATAGCGGCCCTGGAAATCCGCAATAGCCGCGGCCCCGTCGCTTACAGCGCGTACATAGATGGAAGTACCATCGTTGTGACTCTTCCTGAAAATACAGGAAAGGTAACGGTCGATTTCGCAAGAACGCCCTGGTATCTTGTCAACCTTTATAACAGTGCCGGTCTGCCGGCTATTCCGTTCTCCGTGGAATGTTAATGATATAGCCGGCTAAACAACGGAAATCATCTTTGCCATTTGACAGGTTGGTTTCCGCTGTTTTTTACAAATTGCAGGGAGAGATTTGGGAGAGAATTTGTCAAGATGTGGAATTTGCCCGGTCCTTATGTGGAGTTTATCGGTTGCTTAACCGTTTTTCGACAAATATAATATTAATATCAACGCTTCTCCGGAAGAGAGGGGCGGTAATAAAAGAGGAGGATCAATATGAAAAAGGCAACCTGGCAGCGAGTAGCCGCAGCTTTGCTGATAGCTGTCATGCTTCTTGGCGTGACTGGCTGCAGCAAGGACGAAGACGGAGACATCATCCAATTCACAATGTTTGGGGCGATGCCACAGCCCGAAATCAATGATGACAACGAGATCATGAACCTCATCGCGGAGAAGGTCGGCGTGAAAGTAAAGGAGACCTGGCTGACCGGACAAACTGCCGCTGAGGCGATCGGCACCATCATCGCCGGCGGTGATTATCCCGATTTCATTGACGGCGGCGAGGCCATGATGGCCCTGTATGATGAGGGCGTGCTGGTGCCCTGGGACGATTATCTGGAGAAGTATCCCAACCTCAAGGCGCTGTTTACCGATCAGGAGTGGGATGCCCTCCGTCAGGATGACGGCAAGATCTACTGGGCCAACCAGTTCCAGAACAACTACGGCGAGAACCGGGCGACCACCCATAACGACGAGGCGTTCTGGATCCAGGTGCGGGTCCTGGAGTGGGCCGGTTATCCCGAGATCAACACACTGGATGAGTACTACGATGTACTCACGCGCTATGCCGAAGCGAATCCCACCATGCCGGACGGAACCAAGGTCATTCCCTATACCATGCTCTGCGATGACTGGCGGTACTTCTGTATTGAGAACGCCCCCCAGTTCCTGGACGGGTATCCCAACGACGGCTCCGTCATCGTGGACAAGGAGAATGTCAAGATCGTGGACTACAACACCACGCCTACCGCCAAGAGATATTTCACCAAGCTCAACGAGGAGTACAAGAAGGGTACAATCGACATTGAGTTTGCTACCCAGACCTATGATGAGTACATCGCGAAGCTGTCCACAGGCGCGGTGCTGGGCATGTGCGACCAGTGGTGGGACTTCTACGGTACGGTCAACGATACGTTCAAGCAACAGGGGCTCGACCTGCTGGGCTGCAACTATGTGCCCCTGGGCCTGACCATTGACGAGGGCATGGAGAACCGCTGGCACACATACGGCGATACCCTGAACGTTTCCAGCGGCATAGCCGTTACCACCAGCTGCAAAGATCCGGATGCGGCTTTCAAATTCATGAACGATATCCTGGATCAGGAAATCCATGATCTGCGCTTCTGGGGCGTAAAGGACGTCGACTATCTGGTGGACGATGACGGCATGTTTTACAAGACCCCGGAGATGCGTATGCAGTGGGCCGACAAATCTTATCAGGCGTCCCACCGGTGCCTTTACGCCTATTTCCCCCAGTGGCGAGGCACAAGCAGAGACGGTAAGAATGCCATGATGCCCGAGGAGCAGACGTCTGAGTTCTTCAGCGATCTCGCCGAGCCGCTTCGGAAGTGCTTCGAGGCCTACGGCGCCAACAACTACCCCGATATGATCGGCTCCGTTGTGGAGGAGAACGCCCCCTGGTTCCCCATGTACTCCTACTCCAATGCCATGACCACCGCTACGCCGGGCGGCGTTGCCTGGACCAAGATGGGCGAGGTCAAGCACGAGTGGCTGCCCAGAATCGTTATGGCCGAAGATTTCGAGGCTGCCTGGGAGCAGTACATGGCCGCCTACAATGCCGTCAACCCACAGGACTTCCTCAGCGAGATGCAGGAGGAGCTTGACCGCCGCGCCAGCTGAGCTCCCTGTCTCAGGCGAGAATCCAGTATTATGAGCACCCATTCTACATCCCGGCAGGGAGGACCGCGTACATCGCGCGGTTCTCCCCGGAATCAATAAGCCGTGTGAAAGCGGTTTGAGGAGGTCAGAAATGAAAGCAAAACGCATCTCGTGGAAAGAGATAAAGCGCCAGAAATTCCTGATGATTTGTACTGCGTGCTTTGTTGTTTACGGCATCATTTTCTATTATCTGCCCTTGGCGGGCTGGATTATGGCATTCCAGAACTATAAGCCGAAGGACGGTTTCCTGGGTTCGGAGTTCGTTGGCCTGGAAAAGTTCCGGTTTCTTTTTTCCGATGCAACCTTCCTTCAAGTAATCCGTAACACGTTGGCCATGGGTATATTGAACCTGGTGGCAACCTTTGTTATGGCAATC
>ERZ778516.3033-NODE-3033-length-10320-cov-4.243449_pt1 | contig 10320 bp, 10 predicted proteins | sample MGYA00510342_ERZ778516 | MGnify/ENA primary metagenome ERZ778516 (study PRJEB29527, sample SAMN07138961) | mouse gut metagenome | material: feces | host: mouse | place: China:Nanjing | collected 2016-01-25 ...
AACATTGGCCATAAAGACTCTGTCCCAGCTGATCGACGCTAAGTACAGCCGTATACAGTTCACCCCTGATATTCTTCCGGCCGACGTGATAGGCACTATGATATATAGTGTGAAGAATGAAACCTTCCAAGTGAAGAAAGGCCCGGTGTTTGCTAACTTCGTTCTTGCCGACGAAATAAACCGCGCTCCGGCCAAGGTACAGAGCGCACTGCTTGAAGCCATGCAGGAACGCCAGGTTACGATTGGCGACAACACTTTCCCTCTCGACAAGCCTTTCCTTGTAATGGCTACCCAGAACCCTATCGAGCAGGAAGGCACTTATCCGCTGCCCGAAGCACAGGTCGACCGTTTCCTGATGAAGGTTGTCATCGGCTATCCAACCAAGGACGAGGAACGCGAGATTATACGTATGAACATAGCCCGCGAACAGCGCCCCATCGTGCCGCTGCTTAAGCCACAGGAAGTGATCGAGGCTCAGAAGGTGGTAGAGCAGATATATGTGGACGAAAAGATAGAACGCTACATCGTCGATATAGTGTTCGCCACCCGCACGCCGAAAGAATACGGACTCGAAGACCTCGCGTCGTATATCTCGTTCGGAGCATCTCCCCGTGCGTCTATCTCGCTTGCTCGTGCGGCACGCGCCTATGCATTCCTGCACCAGCGCGGATATGTTATCCCTGAGGACGTGATTTCGGTATGCCACGACGTGCTCCGTCACCGCATCGGGCTTTCGTATGAGGCCGAGGCGAACAATTTCACAACCGACATGATTATCACCGATATCCTCGACAAGGTACAGGTGCCCTGACAGATTTAATTCCTCCAAATTCAAACTTTCAGGATGGATTCAAATGAACTTATAAAAAAGGTTCGCAAGATAGAAATAAAGACACGCGGACTTTCTCAGAACATTTTTGCCGGCGAGTACCATTCGGCATTCAAAGGTCGCGGCATGATGTTCTCGGAAGTTCGTGCCTACCAGTACGGTGACGATATTCGCGACATTGACTGGAATGTGACGGCGCGCCAGAACCATCCCTATGTAAAGGTATACGAAGAAGAGCGGGAACTTACCGTGATGCTGCTTGTCGACGTGTCGGCAAGCCGTAACTTCGGAGCCGAAGGAATGGAGAAGCGCGACATGATAGCCGAAATAGCAGCAACCATAGCGTTCTCGGCTATTCAGAATAACGACAAGATAGGCGCTATCTTTTTCTCTAACAAGGTTGAAAAATTTATCGCACCCAAGAAAGGCCGCAAGCATATTTTGTTCCTTATCCGCGAACTTCTCGACTTTACTCCGCAGAACAACGGAACGGACATAGCGGCAGCTGTGAGGTATTTCAGCGACGCGCTCAAGCGCCGGTGCACGATGTTCCTCATAGCGGACTTTATCGACGAAAGCGACTACCGCACGCCCCTGAACGTGGCGATGTCGCGCCATGACGTGATGGCGATTCAGGTCTATGACAAGCGCGACAGCGAGATGCCCGATGTGGGGCTTATGAGGGTGCTTGACCTTGAAACAGGCGCTACCCGCTGGATAGACACCGGTTCGTCGGCCACACGCAAGGCATACAACAAATGGTGGTACGACAGGCAGCAGAAGATGGTTACCACTCTTCGCAGCTCGCGCGTTGACTATACCAGCGTTGCCACAGACGAAGATTATGTACGAGCCTTGATGGGCCTTTTTAAAAACCGTTCAACAGTATGACCGGCATGAATAAAATAGCAGCGGCCTTTTTGATGCTGGCGGCAGGATTCTCTGCTGCCGAGGCTCGTCCGTCGTCGGCAGTGACAGTCAAAGCCGAAATCGACAGCGCGCAGCTTACCATGGGCGACCGCGCCCATTTGCTTGTGACTGTGGACATGCCCGATGCCGTTACGTCAACGGCCCAGCTTGTCGATTTCCCCGTGCTTACTCCCGGCAAGGAATATATGGAGTTCCACGGCGTCGACGTGGTGGCTTCCGACAGCGTGAGTTCGAGCAGCAACGGCCGTACCCGCATAAATTTCGACTTCACCATACAGGCGTTCGATCCCGGCACGGTTACTATACCGCCTTTTGCCGTGGTGGCATCTCCCGGTGCCGACACTGCTTTCTCCACGGTGGTTGCTCTGAAGGTCCTGCCGGTCGATGTGGACTCGTTGCAGACCATTCACCCTATGGCATCGGTCGCCTCGCCCCGGAGCAGGTGGTACGACTATGTGCCGGACTGGCTTTTCTGGACACTCCTTGCGGTGGTTCTTGCCGCAGCCGGAGTATGGGCATTTATGATGCTGCGCCAACGCAAGCAGATAATAGAAGAGCAGAAGGCCGCTCCCGTGCCTCCATACGATTTGGCAAAATCGAGGCTCAACAGCCTGCGTTCGCGAAAGCTCGCCGAGAACGGCCACGAGAAGCAGTACTATACCGAGCTTACCGACATTCTGCGCCAATACCTGCAAGGTCGGTTCGGCATAAACGCTATGGAAATGACGTCGACCCAGATAGTTCGCGCGCTACGCAGCAATCCGGAAACAAGGATGACTGCCGACGAAATGCGCGCTGTGCTCTCGATTGCAGATTTCGTGAAGTTTGCCAAGGTGCGGCCTATGCCTGATGATAATGCCAAAGCTTTCGCCAAGGCAGAGAGCTTTGTGGAGCAGACCAAGCCCAAACCCGAGCCTGAGCCTGAAGAGGCGGGGGAGGGCACGGCTGCATCTCCTGCTAAAGTAAAGAAACAATAATTCTACGATTTACGATGCAATTCGCACATCCTCATATACTTTGGTTATTGCTCCTGCTGATTCCGCTTGCCGCATGGTACGTGTGGAAGCAGCGCAACAGCCATGCCACGATGTCGCTGTCGTCTGCTTCGGCCTTTGCCCGAATGCCGCGAACATGGAAACAGTATCTGCGGCACTTCCTGATAGTGCTAAGGCTTGCCACGATAGCCTGCATCATAATAATGCTTGCGCGCCCGCAGGTACGCGACAGTTGGCGCACAACCTCTACCGAGGGTACCGACATAGTGCTGGCGCTTGACGTGTCGTCGTCGATGCTTGCCCGCGACTTCGAACCGGATCGTTTCGGTGCTGCCAAAGAAGTTGCCGCACGGTTTATTTCAGGGCGCGAGGCCGACAACATAGGCATTGTCATATTCGCGGGCGAGAGCCTCACCGGCGTGCCTATGACGGTGGACCGCGCACAGCTTCTCCAGTACCTCGGTAACCTTGGCATGAATGTGCTTGAAGACGGCACGGCCATAGGCGACGGCATTGCCACCTCGCTCAACCGACTCAAGGAAGGCAAGGCCAAGAGCAAGAGCATAATCCTGCTCACCGACGGCAGCAACAATACCGGCGTGATAGCCCCTGTGACGGCTTCCGAAGTGGCCAAAGAGCTTGGCGTGAAAATATACACCATAGGTATCGGCACCAATGGCAACGCCCCGTACCCGGTACGCACGCTTACAGGCCGGATAGAGTTCCAGCCGCAGCCGGTGGTTATCGACGAAGCCACTCTTAAGACGGTGGCCGAAAGCACCGGCGGCAAGTATTTCCGCGCCACGGGCAACCGCGTTCTTGAAGAGATTTTCTCTGAAATAGACGCTCTCGAAAAGACTCAGATGGACGTGCGCCACTTCTCGCACACCGAGGACAACTATATGCTGTGGGCGTGGCTCGCATTCGCATTCCTTGCCTTGGAGCTGCTCCTGCGGTACACCGTACTCCGTTCAATTCCATAAGTTCAACCTATGTTCGACTTCGCACACCCAACATACCTGTATTTATTGGCAGCGATACCGCTGTTTGTTCTCCTCTTTATGGCGGCGAGGATTTCTCGCCGGACAAAGCTGCGCCGTTTCGGACGTCCCGACGTCGTGGCGCGGCAGATGCCCGATACCTCGCGCTATACACCGGCAGTGAAACTTACTTTGCAGATGATAGCGCTTGCCGCTTTGGTGATAGTGCTGGCACGTCCGCGCGCCGGTGCCAAGGAAGAGCAGGAAACATCGGCCGGCATAGAGGTAATGATAGCTTTCGACGTGTCGAACTCGATGCTTGCCTCGTCAACCGACCGTCCAGACGGAGTGCCGAGGCTTGACCGCGCGCGGCTTCTGCTTGAAAAGCTTGTAGACAGGCTCGACAATGACAAGGTGGGTCTTGTGATTTTTGCCGGACAGTCGAAGATGCAGCTTCCGCTGACGTCTGATTTCTACACGGCAAAAATGTATCTCAACGAGCTGAATCCCGGGCTTATAACCTATCAGGGCACATCGATAGCCGAGGCTATCAAAATGTCGATGAACGGTTTTTCTCCGGCTGAAGATATGCATAAGGCCATTATTCTGATCACCGACTCCGAGGATCACGAGGGCGAGGCAATCGAAGCTGCCAAGCTCGCGGCGGAAAACGGTATTCAGATAGACGTGATCGGACTCGGAACAGAAGGTGGCGCCATTCTTCCCGGATTCACCGACTCTCAGGGGCAGCCGGTCGTTACCAAGCTAAATGAGAATCTTGCCCGCGACATAGCTGCCGCAGGCGACGGCATATACGTCAACGGTGCTTCTCCGGCGGCGCTTTCCGACCTTGCCGCCCAGCTCGACAAGCTGCAGAAGTCGGAATTTCGCACTATCAGCTACAAGGCCGGTGCTGAGCAGTTCCCGACTTTTGCAGCCATAGCGCTTCTGTTCTTGCTGATTGATATATTTGTGGTCGATCGTAAGATAAGCTGGCTGCGAGGTATAACTTTCTTCACAAAGGACGAAAAATGAACAAGCTACACGCAATATTCATAGGCTTTGCCATGCTTGCGCTGCCTGCGGCGGCACAGCTTGAAATGCCCGACGACGAGGCGGCTACTTCTATGCAGCCGGACGTTTCGACAGAAGCGGCTCCTCAAAAGCCGGCAGGGCAGAAGCAGTCGAAATACTATACCCCTTCGGTTTCGTACAAGGCCGAGCGTAATGCACTGCGTCGGGGAAATGCCTTATTCAAGGACGACAAGTTCCACGAGGCGCTCGAGCAGTATCAGAAAGCGATAGATATCAACGGTAGTTCCATTCGTGGCAGATATAACAAGGCTGTCGCCCTTTTGCAGTTGCAAAGCGACGACAACAAGGGCACGGAAAACGACCCGCGTGTGGAAGCCGCAAAAATTTTTGCTGAACTGGCTGACGATGCTAAGAAATTTGACAGCGAAATAGCGCAGCACGCATATTACAATCTTGGCAACATTGCTTTCAATGACGAGAAATACGACCAGAGCATAGCCTTCTACAAGGACGCCCTGCGTATCAAGCCCGACGATATGGACGCGCGTGAGAATCTGCGTCTGGCCCAGCTCAAGAAGCAGGAACAAGAGCAGAATCAGGATCAGAACCAAGACCAGAACGAGCAGGACAAAAAAGATCAGGAGCAGCAACAGCAACAACAGCAACAGCAGCAGGACCAGCAGAATCAAGAGGAACAACAGCAGCAACAGCAGAAACCGATGACAGGTTCGGCCCAGCAGATACTCCAGACTATGCAGAACAAGGAAAATGCCACCCGCAAAAAAGTGCAGCCTCAGGAACAGCCGGCAGGCCGTCCTCAGACAGACAAGCCTTGGTAATGCAGCCTGATTTTTCAACGGAGCTTTCTTTAATTTAGATATGGCGAAGAAACGTTTTATACTATTTATATTACTGGCATTGACAGTCTGCTGCGTATGGGCGCAGCAGCCTTCTTTCTCGCTCCTCACTCCGCGCAATGTGGTGGAAGGCCGTAATTTCAGCCTTACTTTCCGCCTGAGCGACGGCGACGCCAATCCGCCGTCGGCCCCCGAGCTGGAGGGCTGTACCTTGCTTTACGGCCCTGCAATGTCGACGATGCAGAGCACGCAGATTATCAACGGCAAGATGTCGTCGAGTTCGTCGGTCGATTATTCATTCACTTATCGTGCAGACCGTGCGGGTACTGTTGAGGTACCTAAGGTAAGCGTGTCGTGCCAGGGACGCACCCTGAGCTCGCGTCCGGCGTCTTTCCAGATTCTTCCTCCCGACAGGCCATCGCAGGGCGCGGCGCAGGGACAGCGCAATCCGCGTGCCGACGAGCCGTCGTCGCAGACTCCCGGCAGGGTGTCGCCCGACGACCTTCTCGTGCGTGTGTTCTTCTCCAAAAACAGCGTATACGAGCAGGAACCCGTGGTAGCCACTATCAAGGTATATACGAAGTACGACATATCGTCGTTTATGGTCACCACGCAGCCGGCTTTTGAGGGATTCCTTACCGAGGAGCTGCCAGTGAGCCTCGAATCGAGCATGGAGCACTATAACGGCCAGAATTACCATACGGCGGTGCTGAAACGCCTGCTGCTATATCCGCAGAAAGCCGGCAAGCTGAGCGTAAACTCGGGTAAGTACGATGTGACAATAGTGCAGTACGAACAAGTGAACCACGGCTTCTTCCGCACGGCACGTCCCGTCGAAATGGCTGTGACCACATCGTCGAATGCCGCCTCGCTCACAGTTAAAGAGCTGCCCGCGCCGAAGCCCGCAGGATTTACCGGCGCCGTGGGTCATTTCACGGTGGAAACATCGCTCGATCCCGAACTTATGCGGACTAACGAAGCCTCGACCTATACCTACACCATAAAAGGACGTGGCAACATAAAATTCCTTGCGCCTCCGGCAGTAGAGTTCCCGGCAGGTATTGATTCGTATACCCCCAAGACCGAGATCGATGCCTCGCTCATCGGCGGCGGCACCAATATGGCCGGAACATACCGCACTGAATATACCATAGTTCCGCAGGAAGTGGGCAACTATACCATACCCGGAGTACCATTGGTGTATTTCGACGTGGAAAGCGGCGAATATAAGACTGTGGAGGTTGCCGACAAGCCAATAAAGGTATTGCGCGGCTCGTCGGCGGCACCGGCGGTTTCGCAAGAGGCTCTCGACAGTTCTATCGACGACATACTCCATATACGCCGCAGCGATATGTCGGAGCAGGTGGCAGACATAAGCTACACTGTGGAAAGCCCGCTGTACTGGTTTATGTATATACTTGCAACAGCAATCCTCGTGGGAGTGCTTGTGGTATACCGCCGCAACATACGCCTCGAGGCCGACGTCGTAGGGCGCAAGCTCGCCAAGGCAGGCCGCCTGGCCTCCAAGCGCCTCAAGGACTCGAAAACGTTTATGGACTCTCATCGCAACGATGAATTCTATGCCTCTATCGCCAAGGCTCTTTGGGGCTATATAAGCGATAAACTTTCAATATCTCCCTCGGGTCTTACCCGCGACAATGTGGCTGATAAGCTCAATGCCTATGGCCTTTCGGGAGAAGATGCCGACAAAGTTCTTGAAATCCTCGACAGGTGCGAGATGGCAAGGTTCACACCCAATTCATCTGATGCGGAGATGGCCGATATATACGCAAAAGCCTCCGAAGCAATCAAAAGCATTGAAGACGTAAAAAAACGATGAGAACATTATTCGTTATAATATTGGCTTTAGCCGCTATGGCGGCGCATGCCGCGAGCCTCGGCGAACAGGCCGACTCGGCATATAATAAGGAAGATTATCGTAGCGCGATAGAGCTGTACCGAAGCTCTATCGAGAACGAAGGCCGGAGCAGCGACATATACTATAATCTCGCCAACGCGTACTACCGTGCCGACAAGCTCGGTATGGCGGTGGTGAACTATGAACGCGCCCTAAAGCTCGACCCGACCAATTCCGACGCCCGCGCCAATCTTGAATTTGTGCGAAGCCGCATTCAGGATCGTCCGGAGGACGATTCGGCATTTCTGTCGAATGTGCATCACTCGCTCCTTTCGTCGATGAAGGCTAATTCGTGGGCGTGGTTTTCGTTCGCAATGTTCGCGTTGCTTCTCGGAGCAGTGGCAGTGTATATATTCTCTACGAATGTGGCATTCCGCAAGGCCGGATTTTTCGGCGGCATAGTGCTGCTGTTTGTGTTCGCCTACTCGCTTGTAGTGGCGTTGCAGAGTGCGTCGATAGCCAAATCGCACGAAGAGGCCGTGGTAATTACCCCGTCGACCCAGCTCAGCTCCACACCCCGCGCCTCGCGCACGGCTTCCGACAAAGTAGTGACTATCCACGAGGGTACCAAGGTGGAGATTATCGATTCTATCGCCACTCCCGACGACCCGGTGTCGCCGAAATGGTACAATGTGAAAATAAACAACAGTGCCAAGGCGTGGCTCCGTGCCAGCGACGTGGAGCGGATCTGACCTCCGATAAATAATACAGACTGAGTGGGTGTTTGGCATATGCTGTTAAACACCCACTTGTTATTTATGGGTCGGATAAGCTCTATTTGAATGTAGTTTAAATATTTAGCCTTGTTTGACTAAAAATATGTTGTAAAACATATACACTTTTTTGTCGGATAGTTTGTTTAGTTAGAAAAATGAAACTAACTTAGCGAACAACAAAAACAAAACACAAAGTCAAACCTAAAACAGAACCCGAATATGACCAAGACCATCACCTTCAACGAGCTCCGTCGACTCAAAGACCGCCTTCCCGACGGTTCGATGCATCAGATTGCCGACCGTCTTAACACTACAGTTCAAACCGTCCGCAACTACTTCGGAGGTAGCAACTACGACTTCGGTAAAAACTGTGGTGTTCACATCGAACCGGGTCCCGACGGCGGCATTGTAGTACTTGACGACAGTACTATTTACGATATGGCTGTTGAAATCCTTCAGAGTCAGGAAAACGAATAATCAGCCGGTATGGCACGAACAGGGACCGCGGGATGGAAAACCCCGCGGTCCTTGGTTAGAAGCACTTTGAATTGAGCCTTGAGGCTCTTGATTGTTAACCATTTTTCAAGCTTTATTCCACGATGCGATACATTACCGTTGCAATCCACACCTACGAAAAAGCCATAGCCCTTCGCAGTCTTTTGGAAAGCGAGGGCATAAGCGTGGAACTGAACAATGTGAACCTTGAGGTTCCCGGCTTTTCTTCGGGGGTGCGTGTACGTATCCCTGAACACGATTTGCCGCTGGCGCTTCGCATTATAGAAAATAAGGAGCTTTTTGCGCAGCCTGCCGGCGAGCAGCCGGTGGAGCACACCTATTTGGTACCTGTCGATTTCAGCGAGAAATCTTTCAAGGCAGCCGAAGTGGCGGCGCATCTTGCCGCGCAGAAAGGTGCGCGGCTTAAATTTCTGTACAGCTACATAGACCCCTATGTCGACGGCAATGTGCAACTGACCGACACCCTGAGCTATGAGATAGGGGAGAGAGGCGCGCGTGAGGCTCTCGGCGCCAATGCGGAGAGCCTGATGCGGAATTTCGCAGAGCGTTTTCGCGGAGCTATGAAGAGCGGGCTGATACCGGTTGTGGGATTTGGCCACAAGGTTGCCGAAGGCGTGCCCGAAGATGTTATTGCCGACCACGCCCGTGCCGAATTGCCTTCGATGATAATAATGGGCACAAGGGGTATGGAGAAGAAAGAAGCCGAGATGATAGGAAGCGTCACCGCCGAAGTGCTCGACGAAGGCCGCTATATGGTTCTCACCGTGCCGGAGCCTCTCGGCGTGGAGCAGTCGCTGAATCCTGCCAATATACTGTTTTTCAGCAATCTTGACCAAGACGATATATTGGCGATGGACGCTCTGTACAGGCTTTTCGGTGACTGCAAGGCGAAAGTCACCATAATCCACACGCCTAAGCGTTCGCGATTCAGCGACAGTTCCGCAGGGAAGGCTTTGCAGCGTCTTGGAGAGTATTGCCGCGAAAATTTTTCGCAGTATTGTTTTGTGACTGTGCCTGTATCCCGGTCGGACGGCGACAAGGAATTTGCCGCCTTGCAGCAGAATCACAATTTCGACCTTGTTGTCGTTCCTAACAGACGCCGCAATGCCTTCAGCCGTCTGTTCAATCCCGGTCTGGCCCATAAGTTGCTTTTCCGCACGGATATACCGATGCTCGTTATCCCCGTGTAATGGGGCGCGATAGGGCGATGTTATACTATTTTAAACATAAGCATCTGACAATAAAAGCTATTGTTTAGTTGCGAGTGTCCGCAGCGTCTAACTTGTCGATGTTTTCGGTAAGTTAGACGATGGGTTGTTTTTCTTAAGCCAAAAAAGTCGGTTAAAGACGCCTGTTACTTTCTGCGTTTGATTTTGTCAACGAGATACATAATGCCAAAGTATATTGCACCATATGCGACCATAGAACCAAGAATCACCCATATAAGCCCTGGACAGGCACATTCGGCGATGATTATTATGACTATTGCCCACAGAATTATCCCTATCATAAGTTTAAATTTAGTTTGTAAAGTTAGTGAAATT
>ERZ778516.3034-NODE-3034-length-10315-cov-3.930409_pt1 | contig 10315 bp, 8 predicted proteins | sample MGYA00510342_ERZ778516 | MGnify/ENA primary metagenome ERZ778516 (study PRJEB29527, sample SAMN07138961) | mouse gut metagenome | material: feces | host: mouse | place: China:Nanjing | collected 2016-01-25 ...
GAAGCCGGAACCTATGAAATCGAGGGCAAGGATATCTATGCCATGGTTCAGGAAATAACCACACAGCCCATGGATGTGCGCCGTGCAGAAAAACATGATATCTATGTTGATGTCCAGTGCATTATCTCCGGCACAGAACGCATGGGTTATGTACCCTATACCGGTGCTGAAGAGGTTGAGGAAAACCCGGAGGGCAAAGATATCTGCTTTTTTAAGAATTTAAGCAGCGAAAACTATATCGATGTTCCTGCCGGCGCTTTCTGTATCTTCTTCACCAACGACATTCACCGCCCGGGGGCTGCCGCAGGCGAACCGGCAGCGGTAAAGAAAGCTATTGTGAAAATTAAGGAAGCTTTACTGTAACCCGACAGTCGAATAAAACCGTGGGCTGTGCCAGTCAAACACCCAATTAAACAAAAACTCAATAAAACAAAAACCCGCCCCTGACATGGATAACATATGGATTCATTATCCAGTCAAGGGCGGGTTATCGTTTTGTGTCTACAGGTTTGTGTTCACAAAAAACACTTTGGCCTGCGGGGAAATATCAACTATTATTTGAAAATTCCAAATATGCCCCCTTCATCGGTGCCGCTGCATGTTCACTGAACAGACGCAGCGTTCCCGATTTATACTTGCGCGGCTTTACTTTCCATGTTTTCTTTCGTTCAATAAGAATTTTTTCTATCTCTTCCGGCGTTTTTAGTTTTCCTTTCACACCGACAATGGCTAAAATCCTTTCTTCCACATCGATCTGAATCAAATCTCCCTCTTCCACCAGGGCAATCGGCCCCCCAGCCTGTGCTTCCGGGCTGCAGTGTCCGATAACCGGCCCGGTAGAAGCGCCGGAAAACCGGCCGTCCGTAATCAAAGCGATGGAATGCCCCAATTCTGCATCCGAACTAATGGCTTCACTGGTATAAAACATCTCCGGCATCCCGCTGGCTTTCGGCCCCTCATAACGGATAAACACGGCATCACCCTTCTGCACCTTATGATGGAGCACGGCATCCAGACATTCTTCCTCACTGTCAAATGGACGTGCATATAAAACTGCCTTAAACATTTCCTTAGGGCATGCCGTGTGCTTAATCACGGCTCCCTGGGGCGCCAGGTTTCCTTTCAGAACAGCAATGCTCCCATCGGTTCCAATCGCCTGCGCATAAGGACGGATAATATCCTCCCGGTTTACTGAAATTCCATACTTTTGGTTTGCCTCGTCAAGCCATTTCTGGCAGCGTTCATAAAAACCGGACCTTTCCAGTTCCTTAAGATTCTCCCCCAGGGTCTTTCCGGTCACTGTCATTGCATCCAGGTGAAGCATCGGCTGAATCTCCCGCATAATTGCCGGAACACCGCCGGCATAGTAGAAAAATTCTGCAGGCCAGCGCCCTGCCGGGCGGACATCTAAAAGATAATGCGCACCGCGGTGCAGCCGGTCAAAAGTATCTCCGTCAATTTCGATCCCGTATTCATGAGCAATCGCCGGAAGATGGAGCAGGCAGTTGGTGCTTCCTGAAATAGCCGCATGAACTAAAATCGCATTTTCAAAGCTTTCCAGGGTCAGAAAATCCTTAGGGCTTACTCCTTTGACCGCCAGTTCAACTGCCTGCTTTCCTGCCCGGTAAGCATAGTCCAAAAGATCCGGGCTGGTCGCCGGAAGAAGGGCTGAACCAGGCAGGGACAGTCCCAGGGCCTCCGCCATTATCTGCATGGTGGATGCCGTTCCGATGAAACTGCAGGCACCGCAGCTTGGACAGGCATTTTCCTTTGCCCAATTTAACGTTTCCTCTTCAATCTCACCGCGTTCATACTTAGCACTGTACATGCCGAACTGTTCAAGTGTAAGAAGGTTCGGACCCGCACTCATTGTTCCGCCAGTAACCATGATAGCAGGGATTTGCGCACGGGCCATTCCCATTAAATTTCCCGGCATTCCCTTATCGCAGCTTGCAATAAATACACCACCGTCAAAGGGGGTCGCATTTGCATGAATTTCAATCATATTGGCAATCATTTCGCGGCTTGCCAGGCTGAAGTTAATCCCATCTGTTCCCTGGCTTTCCCCGTCACAGATATCCGTACAAAAATAACGTGCACCGTGTCCACCTGCCTCATGGATTCCTTTAAGCACTGCTTCCACAAGCTGATTCAAATGTGCACTTCCCGGATGGCTGTCGCCGTATGTGCTTTCAACAATAATCTGTGGCTTATCCAAATCTTCCCTCGTCCAGCCGCAACCCAGACGGAGAGGGTCCATTTCTGGTGCAAGCCTGCGCATTTTCTGACTGATTAATTCCATCGCTGCATCCCGCTCCTTTTACTTATTCATTCCAAAACATCCAATATTAAACATGATTCCTTTATTTCAAAACATACCATCCAACCTTATTTCACCAAATAGCCGCCGTCTACCGGAATCACTGCCCCGTTCAGATAGTCGCTGGCAGAAGAGGCAAGGAAAAGAATCGGTCCCTTCATATCTTCTGGTGTCCCCCAGCGCGCTGCCGGGATTCTCGCCGTACACTCATCTTTTCTGGCCTGAGTCATATTTGCACACATTTCAGTATCCATATAGCCGGGGGCAATTGCATTACAGCAAATGCTGTGATCCGCACAGTCGGAAGCAATACTTTTGGTCAGCTGCGCCACAGCACCCTTTGCTGCTGTATAGGCCGGAACCGTCGTTCCTCCAAAGTACGAGGACATCGAAGCAATATTGATAATCTTGCCCATGGTTTCCTTATCCCTCATAACCTGAATTGCCTTCTGGCACATAAACCACACATGGTTTAAATTGACATCAATCACTAATCTCCACATATCCTCCGGGAACTCCCAGGGTTCATACCGTCTTTGGATACCGGCTGCCGGAATCATTACGTCCAGGCTCCCGTCCAAAAGTTTCATGGCCTCGTCAAACATACGGTCAATCTCCGTTTTTTTGGATAAGTCCCCGGCAACGCCATATGCCTTATAGCCTAAGTCTCTGTACTCCTTAACAACAGAGGCCAGCTTTTCTGCCTGCAGATCCATTAACACAACCTCAGCCCCATTTTCCAAAAGCCCCTCAGCCATCCCTCTGGATAATCCCTGTGCACCTCCGGTAACAATACATTTCTTTCCTTCTACACTAAATTCCTTTTTGTAATCAAATGCCATAACATGTTCCATCCTTTCTCTATTTTATCTTTCTATATGGTTTTGTCAAAGAAAAATTTCTTCTCATGGAAACCAAAACACTATGGTGTCTGCAAAGCCCCATCCCTGCGCCTTGTCTGAGTCCATGTGGTCACGGTATTCTCACATGGGTATTTTTCTGCCTCTTTTTCATTCAAATCCACACCCAGTCCCGGTTTATCATTGGCATACACATAGCCGTCCTTAAACTCAGGAAGCCCTGGGAACACTTCCAGTAATGCCCCATGCGGCCCTTTAAGTTCCTGAATCACAAAGTTGGGCGGTTCAATTCCCGACCATTCCTGAACACCGAAATTCGGAGCTGCAAGATCAATGTGAATATTTGCCGCATGAGCCAGCGGCGACATGTCCCCCGGACCGTGCCAGGCAGTCCGAACCCCAAACTGTTCCGCAAAAATCTGCAGCTTGCGTGCCGGGGTAATTCCCCCAATCTGGCTGATATGTACACGAATAAAATCAATCAGGCGTTCGGTAATCAGCGTTCTCCATTCCACCGGATGATTAAACAGTTCCCCTTCGGCAATGGGGGTGGAGGAGTTCTTACGGATATCACGCAGCCATTCAGTTCTCTCGATAGGCACCGGGTCCTCCAAAAACAGCAAATCGAACGGTTCTAACGCCTTCGCCAGTTTCACTGCTTCTGCCGGGGCAATCCGCTCATGGACATCGTGAATCAGCTGAATTTCCTCCCCCAGCCGGCTTCGTATACCCTCAAACAGCTTTACCGTATCGCGGATGTATTTCCGCCCGTCCAGATAAACTCCGGGTTTAGCGCCCACAGGAGCCGTGGACGGCGTCTGACCATAGGCTTCCCCGCCGTAGCCGCCGCACTGGCATCGAATAGCCGTAATACCCATTTCCTGAAAACGACGGATATTTTCACATAATTCTTCCAGATCTCTGCCGTCTGCATGGCGGTATACCGGAATCCCTTCCCGGCATTTTCCGCCAAACAGCTGGTACACCGGCATATTTGCCATCTTTCCCTTAATATCCCAAAGCGCCATATCCACACCGGAAATCGCATTATTTTCAATTGGTCCGTTTCGCCAATAACCATTCTGATGCATTAATTGCCAGAGTTCTTCAATATCTTCTGCACACCGCCCCACAAGAAGAGGCTTTAAATACTCTTCCACCACAAGTTTCACTGCCAGATGGCGGTAAGCAAAGGTCGCACACCCCAAACCGTACAGTCCGGGTTCACTGGTTTCGACCTTAACCACGACCAGATTAATCCCTTCCGGCGCGGTACAAATCACCCGAATATCCTGTATTGTCACTGCCATAAACTTACTCCTGTCTGCATCCCGGCTGGTACTCTTCCAGATCCGCAATTGCCTTTCGGATGCTCTCCTTCGTCACCAGATACGGTGTATGCAAAAGTTCCTGATTTGCCATCGTCACTTCCAGCACATCATCCAGCGGATCATCCTTCTCCAGTTCCAAATCCGCCAGACAAACCGGGAGTTTAATGGATTGACTCAAACGGTAAGCCTGATCAAGCTTTCCCCAATCCTTATCCAGCAAAAGATTTACCAGTGTTCCATAAGACACCACCTCACCGTGAAGATGCCTTTCTTCAATATGTTTCCGGCTGGTCAGCCCATAAAACAGGGCATGGGCCACTCCTCCGTTATAATGCGGATGCACCGACACGGAAACAATCCCCGGAGATACAATAATATTCAGCAGTGTATTCTGCAGTTCTTCACTGACCACACCCTGCCCTGCATCCTCCATCGCCTTCTTGGCATCCTTAAGCATAGGATAAAAACACATTGTTCCGGCAGTAATCCCCAGTTCACTTCCGTAACTCAGCGCTTCACCGGCTTTCGCCGACCAGGCCGACTCCACATGCTTTGCCATCGCATCCCCAATCCCAGCCCATAAATACTGGATGGGCGCAGCAAGGACAATCTGCGGATGAATAAAGCAATGCGCCGGAACCTGTTTTAATTTGGGAATATCCTTAAAAGAACCATCCTGATGATACATAATGCTGATTTTAGTCACCGGGGCACAATTAGATGCTATCGAAGGAATCGTAAACACGGGTTTTCCCACAACATCTGCTGCCAGCTTCACCGTATCAATGCACTTCCCTCCGCCTACGGCAATGATCATATCTGCCTCACTTACCTCCGGGCTTTCCGCAATTCTCTCCATATTTTCATACGTCGCCTCATGCCCGTAAAGTATCTCCCCCGTTACCAAAAGCCCTGCCCTATCAAGCGCAGGAAGCACATAATCCTTTGACGCCTTCCAAGCCCTCTCTCCATGGACAATCACAACCTTGCTCCCATACCTTCCCATTTCCACAGAAAACGCATCAAACGCATTATTTCCAATCGTAAACTGCGGAAGATAAATGGATTCCATTTTATTCATCTTCTATTCCTTTCTCTATCCAAAAACACGCTCCAGCATTCCCAAATCACCTCTCGATAAATTAGTTCAGCATTGCCCTTTCCGGATCAGATACTGCCAAATCGTAACGTCTGCTCTCATGGGAATGTGCTGCCAGCACCCAAAAATAGGCATTTCTCGTTCCCGGTGAAGCTGCTGTGGGATGATAGCCCCTTGGTGCAAGTACCATAGTTCCACTGCACACCGTATGCGCGACAACATCATGAATGCTTCCCGGTTCCACATAGCTTAAATGCAGTCCAAAATGCGGCGGTTCCATAGCAAAGTAACAATAAACTTCTTCCAAATCCTTCTCGTGCTGATGCGGAGGCCAGCTCGTCCAGGCCCCGTTCTCGCTCCAGGTCAGCCCCGCCAGAAGGCGTGAGGAGGGAACTTCCGGGTTGACCGTCATAAATACTTCCCGGCTTCCCACGCCCTTTCCGTGAATCTGATGGATTTCTCCCAGAGGAAGTTCACGGTCGAATGCCCGGAAAAACGGCTTTCCATAGCCCTCATCTACTGCTGCGCCGACATAAAAGCAGCAATCTTCCTCTGCTGTGACAGTAACCTCCATATTTCCTGTGACATAGAAGGAATCCAACATCTTACAATTAGCTGAAAAATCCCTCCAGGCCACCTTTGCTGTTCCCTTTACACAGGCAGCATTCATCTCCTTATCCCTGGTATGCAGGGTAAAGGACTTACCTGCTGCCAGGTTCAGACGGTAAACATAAACCTGTTCACAATCGGTCTTTCCCGGGGCTATTACCTCATGAAATCCTTCTTCTTCGGGTGAAACCACCTTCCACTGCTCCATCCGTTCCTTCGTTATCTTTCCTTGAATCATTGAAACACTTCTCCTTTTTTCGCTGACTTCCTTCAACAGGTTAAATTAAAAATGTACAAAATGTCTTTGAGAACACACATAACAGGAATACAGCCACATAGCCGATTAAAAATGGAATTTCTGCCTTGGCGATATCGCCCATTTTCAGCTTTGATACGGTAGACGCCGAGAAAATATTGACAGCAACCGGCGGCGTCATCGTACCCACAACATTGGAAATACATACAATCATACCAAAATGAATCACATCTATCCCCATACTCTGGGCAATTGGCCAAAGTACAGGAACCAAAAGAACGGCAATCGCTGTCCCCTCCATAAAGGTTCCAAAAATCAACAGGATAACTGCCACCACAAAACAAAACAGCGTGGAATTTAAATTCATGGCAATCACAGTATTAACCAATGCCTGCGAAGCTCCTGAGAAGGTGAATACCCAGGAAAATGCCGTGGAAGCAGCGATAATAAACAGAAGCATCGCTGAGCTTTTTGCTGAATCCTTAAGAATCGGAACCAGGTCTTTTATGGTCAATTCTTTATAGATAAACAATCCGGCAATGGTTGCCCAGACAACAGCAATTGCTGCGCTCTCTGTCGCCGTCAGCATACCGGAATAGATCCCACCCAGAATAATAATGGGTGTCATTAGTGCAGGAATCGCATCAATAAAAATTTTAAGTACTTCTGCCCCGCTTCGCTTAACGTTCTGTTTGGGCCATTTTTCCTTATTCGCAAAATAGATTACCTCTGCCATCAGCACGACCATAATTGTAATGCCAATCATCATACCCTGTTTAAACATATTTCCCACAGAAGCCCCTGTCAGAGTACAGTAGATTACCATAATGATACTTGGCGGAATAATCGGCCCCAGGCCGCCGGATACCACCAAAAGCCCTGCTGTCCGGTCGCCGGGATAGCCCAGCTTTACCATATCCCCATAAAGCATTGTACCAATTGCAATAACCGTTGCCGGAGCCGAGCCGGAAAGCGCTGCAAAGAAGGCACAGGCCAGCACCAGAGCAAGACTCATCCCGCCCCGCACATTACCCACAAGACAGTTGGCAAAATTTACAATTCGCTTGGAAATTCCGCCCCGCGTCATTAAATTTCCTGCCAGCACGAAGAAGGCAATTGCCATAATCGAGGTGGACTGTAAACCGCCGAAGATTCTCTGGGCAATAACCGTAGAGGAAGCCGATAATCCGCCAAAAACCACGGAACAAAGTGAGGCCACACCCAGGGAAATCGAAACCGGAACACCGATAACCAGGCAAACGGCAAATGCAATAAATAAAATGATTCCTGCACTCATGACGCCACCTCCTCATCCTTTTTTGCCATCCCCATCAGTTTTTCCACCAGCTCAACCGCCTGAATTAAAAAGATCAGGCCAAAAGCAAGAACCAGAGAAAAATACATCACGGACATGGGAATCTTTAATACTGGCGTAGTCTGCCCGGTCTGCATCTGTTTTAAAAAGAGCGCAAGCCCCGCCTTAAGCATCACAAACGCAAAAATCTCCAATACAATCTGTGCAATCAAATCCACAATCTTTCTTGCCATACCATGAAGCTTGTCCACAACTGCTGTCACTGCCACCTGTGTACCGTCCCGCAGCCCGACCTCAGTTCCCAGAAGCGCCATATACGTCATGCTGTATAAGGCAATTTCTTCTGTCCAGGGCATGGAGGCCTTAATCAGGTTCCGGTTGACCACCGAAATAAAGTAGGCAAGCACCATTGCCGCAAATGCAGCAATCATCACCGCATATTCTGCTGATGTGATATACGACAATACTTTTTTCAGTCCCTTCATTCTCTCATCCTTTCCCAGAAGCCGCAGGAGATACCTGCTGTCTTATTAACGCTTTATCTCCTGACGGCTTCCCCTTTTTGCATAGCAATGATGCTGTAAGATAAATCACCTGTCTACTGGACAGCTGCCTTTGCTGCATCAATTGCCGCTATCCAGTTTGTATCATAATTTGTCCCGTTCTTCTGCTGCTCTGCGGTATAAGCAGATTTCAATTCTTCTACATCAGTATCATAAAAGGTCACGCCTGCACCCTCTAAGTTTCCTTTCGCCTCGGCATTTGCCTCGTCCAGATACTTCCACTGCTCCCGGCAGCCTTCCCATACAGCCTCGACAAAGGTATCCCGCAGATCCTCAGGAATCTTGTTCCATGCATTATCGCTCATACACAGAGGAATATAGACAAAGCAGTGCTTGGTATTAATGACAGAATTTACGCCTGCTTCATAAAACTTATTGATCCAGCAGTTTGAAACGGCATTCTCACAGGCATCAATGGTCTTTTGCTGCAGGGCCGTAAACTGCTCAGAGGCAGATAAGGCAATGGGATTTGCGCCGAAGGAGGTAAACGCCATCAACTGTCCGTCATTTTGCATAACACGGATTTTTACACCCTTAAAATCTGCCATGGACTGGATGGGCTTCGTGGAAAATACATCACGAAATCCAGATTCCATATAGCCAATCACATGGATTCCCTGGGCATTTGCCTTTTCCTGAATTAAATCGCCCAATTCATGCTCAATAGCATAATTTGCCTGATCTGTGCTGTCCCATAAAAATGCCTGATCCAAAATACTCATCTCCGGGATATAATTAGCCAAAACAGAATTAGCACAGGAGGCAATATCCAAATCGCCCTGAATCGCCATATCCAGGGTGTCGCTCTCTCCGCCCAGCGTTCCTCCGGCCTGAATGGTAATGCTAATCTTTCCGTCTGTAGCTGCCTGTACACACTCAGCAATCTTGCTTGCTCCCTTGTAATAATTAGAAGAAGTATTATCCACCATCGCCAGGGTAAAGTTAATGCTGTCCTCTGATACTGTCGGTGCTGCCTCTCCGCTTGCCGAAGTATTTCCTTCAGATGAGGTATTTCCCCCGCCACAGGCAGTTAAACCAGCTGTCATTGCCAGTGCCAATACAAGTGCCATACTCTTTTTCATAAAAAATACCTTCCTTTCCTAAACAACCTTTGTTTAATTAAAATTATCATGGCTTTAAAATTAATAAGATGTCTGATGCATTTACATTATCACATCAGACATCTTTTGTCAATACATTATTTAATTTTTACTATATTTTTATATTTTTTCACAAATTCATCTATATTTTTGCCAACAAAAGCAATCAGACGTATGATTACTTTTGTTGGCAGCAACAAGTACGCACAGCCTACTTGTTTTTTTCCACCTCATTCAACAGAGTTTTACGGTTATAGCTTAAATGCCCAATCATCGCACACCTGGCCCCCACGGCATCACCGGAAGAAATGGCGTCCGTAATTGCTTTATGATAATACATTGTCTGTTCTGTCAATGCATTTTTGGTCACCTGAACAAACACTGGAATCCCTGAGGTAATAATCTCCATCAACTTATAGGCAATTTGATTTCTTGAGCACTTGGCGATTTGCTTATGAAACTGGATATCGTATTCATAGTACGAACGTCCGGCAAGGATCTCTTCCTTAACCTTTGCCTCCAATTCCTGAAGCTTCTGACAGTCTTTATAGTTTGCCTGGGTAGCAGCAAGTGCAGCAATCTCTGGCTCCAGCATAATACGGACATCAAAAAAATCCAGGGCGCGTTTAGGCAAATCCGTATCATTTTCAAAAAAGCCCATGGGATCATCCTCCAAAACTGCCGCCTTCTGTTCAGCAACATAGGTTCCACTCCCACGGACAACCTCAATAAGCCCTTCAAAAGTGAGAATTTTTATCGCCTCCCGCACGGTACTTCGACTTACTCCACAAATTTCCATTAAACGAAATTCATTGGGAAGCTTATCGCCTTCTTCCATCTCCCGATCACGAATATACTGGCG
>ERZ778516.3036-NODE-3036-length-10312-cov-4.709857_pt1 | contig 10312 bp, 12 predicted proteins | sample MGYA00510342_ERZ778516 | MGnify/ENA primary metagenome ERZ778516 (study PRJEB29527, sample SAMN07138961) | mouse gut metagenome | material: feces | host: mouse | place: China:Nanjing | collected 2016-01-25 ...
TAGACCAACCGACACAAAGCAATCTTCAGGCTGGAGAAAGCATGGACAAAGGATAAGATGAAAAGTGGAGGGGCCAACTCAGTTTTCATAAGCGGTCATTTCGGGGGTCCAATTTTGGATGACTTCGCCAAATGCTGCCCCCATCTTCCGCGCACCCGGCAGGTCATGGTCGAGATAGTTGCCGCATTCGACCTCCGAATTTCCGGGGATTTCACCCTCGTAGCCTGCGATGAAGGCACAGACATCCTTGAGCAGCCCGATCACCTCGGCGTGGGACATGGTGTCCCTTACGAGGAAATAGAACCCGGTGCGGCAGCCCATCGGCCCGACATAGACCACGCTGTCGGTATACTTGCTGTTGCGGGCATAGGTCGCAAACAGATGCTCAAACGTATGCTGGGCTGCATTCTCGAGATAGGAGCCGGCGTTTGGGGTACACATCCGCAGATCGTATGTAACGACGTCCCCGTCTACGCGGGAAACGTAGATTCCTTTTTTGAGTTTGGTGTGGTCGACACAGAAACTTGCAATTTTTTTCATGATTCAGTCCTCCAAAAAGTTTAAAATCATTTGATAGCTGGCGCAGAGGGATTCAAGCGAACAGGCGCAGTTTGCGGGGCTGGTCGAAGGCAGCGCCACCGCAGGAATCCCAGTCGCCGGCTGTGTATACTTTCGATAAAGGGCAGCGGCCTTTGTGCCGGTGGTGCAGATCGCCCGGATGCGGGCGGTTTGCAGGATGGGGGAGAGGTCGTTGGGCGTGGCATTTTTGATTGATGCATCCGACGCACCTTCGATCTCGCAGGCCGCGAGCACATCCCAAAGCGCAATCCGCCGGTCGAGCAGGAACCCCCGCTTCTGTTCGTTGGTCTGAGGGACCGGGCTTTGAAAAAGCGCGGCAAGCACCTTCCAGAACCGGTTCTGCGGGTGCCCGTAGAAAAAACCGTACTCCCGCGATTTGGGCGAGGGGATTGTCCCGAGGATCAGCACACGGGAACGGGCGTCATAGACCGGCGGAATTTCATGCACCACCCTGCACAGGTCAGCCATGCGCTTTTATGGCCTTGAGCAGGGCGGAAAGCGCGTGCGAGGAGGCGAGGTAGCGGATAAACTCCCGCGCCCCATCCACATATCCACGGGAGAGCCGCAGTTCCAGCACATCGTTATACCACTCGCTGCTCACCCCGACATAGACCAAGCCAACCGGTTTCTCTTCGGTCCCACCGTCCGGGCCTGCGATGCCGGTCGTTGAGATGCCGATATCCGCGCCGGATACCCGGCGCACCCCGTCCGCCATCTGTTTTGCGGTTTCCGGGGAGACCGCCCCAACTGTTTCGAGCGTCTCGCGCGAAACGCCGAGCAGCTCCGTTTTGATTTCGTTGGAGTAGCTGACCACCCCGCAGTCGAATACCGCCGAGCTGCCTGCTACATCGGTCAGCCGTTTGGCCACATAGCCGCCGGTGCAGCTCTCCGCAACCGCGGCTTTCAGCCCTTTTTCCGTCAGCAGATGGACGGCAGCCGTTTGCAGGTTGTCCACATCCACCCCGTATACGTACTTGGAAAACCGCTCCTGAAGCTGCGCGATCACCGGTTCCATCCGCTGTTCCGCTTCCGCTTCGCTGTCGCCCGAGGCAGTCACCCGGAGCATGACCTCCCCTTCTTTGGCATAGGGGGCGATCGTCGGGTTGGTCATCTCCTCCATCTCCTTGCGCAGCTCGGATTCAAGCTGGCTTTCGCCGATCCCGAAGAAATAGAGGCAGTGGGAGCGCAGGACATGCCCTGACCGCTTGACCAGATAGGGCATCACCTGGTTCTGGAACATCGGGGCCATCTCGCGCGGCGGTCCGGGCATCATAATCGCAATTTTCCCATCTTCCCCTTCGATGATCGCACCGGGGGCGGTGCCGTTGCGGTTTTCCAGAACGATGCACCCTTCGGGCATCATCGCCTGTTTGAGGTTGTTTTCGGTCATCGGGCGGCGGAACTTCTCAAAAAAGCGGAGGAGCGCCTGCCGGGACGGTTCGTGCATCTCGAGCTTTTTCCCAAAATATCCCGCAATCGTCTCTTTGGTCAGGTCATCATAGGTGGGGCCGAGCCCGCCGGTCGTAATCACAATGCTGTTGCGGGAGAACGCCAGCTCGAGCGCCTCTTTCAAACGCTCGGGGTTGTCCCCGACCACCGTATGATGATAAAGGTTGATCCCCGCGTCGGCAAGGCCGCGCGAGATCACCTGCGAATTGGTGTTGACAATATTGCCGAGCAGAATCTCGGTGCCGATACAGAGAATCTCCGCAGAATCATTCATAAACCATTCCCCCAATCAGGCTGTTTGATTTCAGGATACTACGCTATAGTATACCACAGATTGAAAAAAATTGCGAAAAGAAAGTGGGATTTTTTCAAGTTTTATCAAAAGGTGATTGTGTTTCCGCCCTGTTTTGTGATAGGATGGTGACAGAAAAAAAGGGGGGATCCGGTTGTTGCAGATCCTGTTTTGTGATGACGACCCGCAGATCCTCGCACAGTATGCCGGTCAGGTCGAACGGCTTGCCCAAAAGCATCGGATTGAGATACGCACCGCCTGTTTTCCGAGCGCGGAATCGCTGCTGTTTGCGTTGGAGGATTCCCCCGGGGATGCGGATATCCTCTATCTGGATGTCCAGATGGAGCGGATGTCCGGCATCGACGCGGCCAGGCGTCTGCGGGAGGCCGGCTGCCGGGCGCAGATCATCTTCCTGACCCAGATGCGGGAGGCTGTCTTTGAGAGCTTCGATGCAGCGCCGCTGCAATATCTGGTGAAAGGCGGGTTCACCTGCGAAAAATTTGAACAGACCTTTCTCAAGGCGGTCAGGCTGGCCCGGCGGAATACGGGCGAACTGTTCCGCTGCGAGCGGGGCGCGGAATGCCGGGCGATCCCGCTGCGGGAGATCGTCTATTTCGAGGTCAGCAAACGGATTGTCACCGTCCATTACGACAGCGGGGCGTTTGCCTTCTATTCGAGTATGGACGAGCTGGAAACCCGCCTGCTGGACAAAGGGTTTGTCCGTACCCACCGGGCCTTTCTGGTCAGTCTGGCGCGGATCCGGCGGATGGGGCAGGAAACGCTGCTGCTCACCAGTGGGGAAGAGGTCCCGCTCGGGCGGACCCATGCAAAAAAAGTCAGGGAGGTGCTTTCCCGGTTCCTTTCGGACGGCGGACTGACCGTCTGAAAGCGGGGAATCCGATGGAATACGAATCCATTTACGACAATCCGGTCTTTTTTGAAGGCTACCGCCAGATACGCGCACAGAAAAACAACTACAACGACCTGCTGGAACAGCCGGTGATGCGTGCCCTGCTGCCCGATCTCAGCGGGAAAACGGTGCTTGACCTGGGCTGCGGCTATGGGCGCAGCTGTGCGGATGCGGTTGCCCGCGGCGCCTGCCGGGTGGTGGGGATCGACCTTTCAGAGCGGATGCTCGAGGTTGCGCGCCGCGAAAATGCAGACCCGAAGATCGTCTACCGGCGGATGGACATCAGCCGGGCCGGAGGGCTGGGGGAGCGGTTTGACCTTGTCTACAGTTCGCTCGCGTTCCACTACATTCCGGATTTTGCGGCCCTCGTGCGGGTGCTGGCGGGGCTTGTCCGGCCGGGCGGGACGCTGCTCTTCTCGCAGGAACACCCGGTTGTCACCGCGCCGCGGAGCGATCGGCCCAGCTGGGTTCGGGATGCGGGCGGGAACCCCGAAGCGTTCCTGCTCTCCGATTACAACCGCCCCGGGCGGCGGGAGTCCCACTGGATTATCGACGGGGTGGTGGTCTGGCACCGCACGATGGGGGAGATTGTGACCGCCCTTGCACAGGGGGGGTTCCGGATCGACATCCTGCGGGAGACCTCGCCCGGCGAAGCCGCCCTTGCGGCAGACCCGTCGCTCTGCCGGGAATTGCACAAGCCGAATTTTCTCATCATACGGGCAGAACGGATGCCGGATAGGGGGATGGCATGAACCGGACCTTCCTTGCAGGGGCATTCGCGGTTTTGGGAATCTTTGCGTTCCATCTTCAGGCATTCCGCTATACCCGGCGGCTGTTCGCCTGCGGGCGCCGCGCAAAACGCTGGATGTTGCCGCTCTGCTGTATAAATACCGGGGTATTTGCGGTGCTCGCCTGGTCACCGCTGCACATCTTTATCGTTTATCTGCTGATGACCGCGCTCTATCTGGCGGAGAATGCCCTTCTCTTTCATGCCAGGCCGCTGCACGCCCTTTTTGTCGGGGTGCTGTTTCCGTTTGTCCTGCTGGGGGTGCGCGGGGTCATGATCCCATTCTTTGCGCTCACAGCCGGAACCAACCTGTACGGCGTGGTTGCCAGCCCCTGTTGGTACAGCGTTTCGCTTGCCGTTTCCCTGTTCCTCTGCTGCCCTTTGCTCTGGCTCCAGCGGCGGATGTTCCCGGATGAGCACCTGCGCCTGCTGCTGGCCTGTCAGGAACAGGCCGGCCTCGCCAGCACCAGTCTGTGCCTTCTGTTTGCCTATCTCGTGCTGGAAAGCTATGTCTACTACTACGACTTCCCGCACATCTGGACGCTCGCGTTCCATCTGCTCACCAGTGTGGTGGCTGTGGCCTGCTTTTATACGGTGCTCTGGTATGCAATCGACATCAGCACCTACATCGAATATGAACTGAAAACCCGTCAGGTTGAAAAACAGCTCCAGCGGCAGGTCAGCCATTACCAGCAGTTCACCCGTTATGTTCAGGAGCTGCGGGCGTTCAAACACGACTATCAGCGGATGGCCGACGCAGTCCGCTGGATGGTCGAGACAGGGGAACGGGAGACCGCGCTCGAGCTGCTTGGGCAGATGAACCACGAGATGGAAAACTCCCTGCACTATACCCGTTACGCCAACCATGTGGTCGTTGATGCGATCTTGCAGGAATGCGCCGGACGGTGCGCGGACAACAGAATTGCGTTCTCCGCCACCGTCAACCTGCCCGGGCGGATCGGATTGAGCGACCTGGAACTCTGCCGGATTTTTGGCAACCTGGTGGACAATGCGTTTGAGGCCTGCTCTGAAGTTCCGGAAAGCAGCGAACGGTTCCTGTCGCTCACGAGCAGCAGCAACGGCGGATGGGTCACGGTCGAGCTGCGCAACCCGTTTGCCGGGGAGATCGAGCTGGATGGGGAAGGGAACCCGGTCAGCCGCAAGGACGACCGGTTCCAGCATGGGATTGGCCTGGTATCGGTGCGGCAGATTGTCGAACGCGGCGGCGGGTTCCTACAGATCGAGATTGACCCGCAGTCCCATATCTTTGCAGCGAGGCTCCACTTTTGTGTTTCCTGAAGTGGGGATCTGCAAAGCGGGGTTGTAAGGGCGGCAGGGAAAAACGCCCTTGCCAGCATTTTGATCGGAAGGGGGAGGACGGTGGAACGTCTGCGCGCATGTATGCAACCGTTTGGGATCGACCAATGGGGGGCCTGCCGGTTTTCCGAGCTGCCCCCGCTTCTGGAGGTGCGTTCCAGAGAACGCATCCCCCAAAACGCCCAATCGGTGCTGGTTTTCCTGTTCGGATACTATACCGAAGCCTTTCCCGACCGCAACATCGCACGATACGCGGTGCCGGACGATTATCACAGCATCCTGCGTCCGCTGCTTGCGGAGGTCGCGGCGTCCTGTGCGGAGCGGTTTCCGGGGGAAGCGTTTGTCCCGTTTATCGACAGCTCCCCGATTGACGAGGTCGCGGCGGCTGCCCTCGCAGGGCTGGGGGAGGTTGGTCTGAACGGCCTGCTGCTGAATCCGGTCTACGGCAGCTACTGCTTTATTGGAGAGATCGTGACCACCCTGCCGCTGGAAATCCCACCGCCGCAGCCGCAGCAGCTCTGTACCCGGTGCGGAGCGTGCCGCGCGGCCTGCCCTTCCGGGGCGCTCGCACAGGGCCGTTTTACCCGGGAACGGTGCCGCTCGGAGCTCACCCAGAAAAAAGGGGAGCTGACCCTCTGGGAGCAGGAGCAGATTCGGGAAGGAGGGCTTGTCTGGGGCTGTGACCGGTGTACCGAAGCCTGTCCGGTCAATCGGAGTGCTGCCAAAAGCAGGGTGGAGGGATTTTATCGCAATCCTGCCCCGGTGGTGGACGCCCAAAACGCCGCTCTTCTCTGCAAAACCAAATCATACGGCTGGCGCGGCAAAAATATCCTGCTGCGCAATCTGCATATCCTTTCCGGGGAGACAAAAGATGTGGTATCATAGCTATAAAACAGCTATGATACCAGGGCTATGGCAAGGGCAATGCGTGTGCAGAGTCCGCGCCGGCCCCGATGACCAGTGATACCAAACCCCTTTGAGATGTGGTATCATTGCTGTCATAGTCAAAACTTATGGCCAGAAGGAGAAATTCCCATGTACAGCCCCACCGAGAATCCGCTGTCCGCATACCGGCGTTTTCGTGCCCAGACAGCTTTTATTGAGCATCTCCGGATACAAAGCGGTCTGCTTGCGCTCGCGGTCATCATCAATATCCTGATCCTTTACCTCCTCCAGACGGCGGGGGTCTGGCTGCTGCGGGGATGGTTCCGGCGGTTCCCTCCGGTCCTCCTCTCTTCTGACGCAGTCAACGAGCTTTTTACGATCTTTCTTTATCTGGCGGCTTTTCTTCTGCCTTATCTTGTCTATGCCCACATGGTGCGCTTTCCCTATCGGGAAATTCCCCATGATCCGCCTTATCCGCCGGTACTGTTTGCCTGTACCGGGGTTGCTTTGGGGGTATCGCTGGCCGGCTCGGTCCTGACCGCTATGGTTGCAAGCGTTTTCGCGCTGTTCGGCCTGTTTTCCCCTCCGATTCCGATGCATCTGCCCGCCGATTCTTTTGCTGCGTTTCTGTTTGTCATCAACACGGTGATTCTGCCCGCGTTTCTGGAGGAATTTGTAAATCGAGGCATCATACTCGGGTCCCTTCGCAGGTTTGGGGATCGGTTGGCAGTTGTGGTTTCTGCCGCGCTCTTTGCCCTGCTCCACCGCAATATGACCCAGATTCCGCACGCGTTCCTGATGGGCCTGGCGCTGGGCTTCTTTGTCGTGAAAACCCATTCGCTCTGGACCGGGATATTCATCCATCTTATGAATAACTTGATTGTCCTGCTGCTGGCTGTTGGAAGCCTTCAGATGAATGGCTGGAGGCTGGCCCTTCTGGAGCTTTGCCGTATGTTCTTTTACGGAGGGGCTGCTGTCATGGGGCTGGTCTACCTTCTGATTGTGCGAAAAGTGGACCTGTCACTGCGCCGTTTGAACAGCCCGGTAGGCGAGGGGAAACTGTGGTCCGGGCTGCTTCTGAACGTTCCAATGGTGATGCTGATGCTTCTGTTTGCCTGGGTGATCTGGCTGAGTTTTTACCACTGAATCTGGGAGGTGTGATGGTGGAAGATCAGGTTTATATGGAACGCGCACTCGAACTGGCACAAATGGCTGCCGCGATCTGGGAGGTGCCTGTGGGGGCGGTCGTAGTCTGTGACGGTCAGATCGTCGGAGAGGGGTATAATCGCCGTGAATCCGGCAAAAATGCCCTTGCCCATGCCGAGCTGGAGGCGATCGACATGGCCTGCCGCAGGCTTGGAGGCTGGCGCCTACATCGGTGCGACCTCTATGTGACGCTGGAGCCGTGTCCGATGTGTGCGGGCGCGATTGTCAATGCCCGCATCCGGCGGGTGGTCTACGGCGCGTCCGACCCCAAAGCGGGTTGCTTTGGTTCGGTCAGCGATTTCAATGCCCTGCCGTTCAACCATAAACCAGAGATCGTTTCCGGCGTGCTTCAAAACGAGTGCGCGGGCCTCCTGTCCGCTTTTTTCAAAGAACTGCGGAACCGTCTCAAAAATCCCGGTCAATAGCATTGATGTTATGCGCCGCCCGTCCAGTAATTTACCGGCGGGGCCCTCCCGCTTACAGTGCTACAAAAGGGAGTGCGGTCGTAGCGGGGAATCCTGCGTGTGCTGTCACACCATGAAAAAAGAGACTGTGCTTGTGGAACACAATCTCTTTCCTATATTTTGAGTATGGATGCACAGCTGTCCAAACGGTTGGAGTGATTGTGGATACAGATGAAAAGTCCTCTATTGCAGAAGGGGCCCCATTTTGCACCATATATCCTGTTTTACTCCTGATTTTGCAGGATTGAGAGGACTTCCTCCGGGCTTTTGCCCGATTCCTTCACAAAGGCGGCGAGCTTTTCCAGATCGGCCTGCTCTTTGGCGGCACGTTTCTCTTTCAGTTCTTTTTTCAGTCGGGAAATCGCTTCCTTATGTTCTTCGATCTTGTTTTCGATCTCCTGAATCTGCTCCTCGTAAGACATCCTGATTTCTTTTTTACTTCTGCGCGGCATATTCGGCTCACCCTTTCGCTGATTTGCTTTTTAAGAGTATTGTACCCAAAACAGACTAATTTGTAAAGCGAAAAAGCACGAATTTTGAAGAGCAGCGTGAATTGCTTTGCAATCCATCGAAAATACGAGAAATCCGTATATCGGCCAGACGGAAAAAGCAGCATGGATGTCCGCCGCATTACAAGGCGGATACACACGGCCCGCTTTTGGATGAGAGAAATGTGCAAAACAGGGCAGCCTGTTCAGATGGCCAAGAGGTTCCAAAATCCGGTTTTTCTGCTGCATGGAGCGGTTCAAATGAGGGATTCATACGATAATTTTATGAATATTTATAAAACTGGCGGGGATTGTTTGCAGATGATTGGCGAAAAAAGCAATGGATTTTATGGCGGATTTGCAATATACTTTTTGATAAGGTTACCACTTTAAAGTAGTAACAGGACTCCAGTGTAAAACAGATTCAAACATAGGGAGGAAAAGAATATGAAAAGAGTATTTGCATCTATGCTGGCGGCAGCGATGGTCGCTGGCGCATTTGCAGGGTGCGGTTCCAGCGGGAGCAGTTCGGCACCTGCTGCATCTTCCGCGCCTGATGCAGGCAGCTCTGCACCGGCTGCGTCGAGCGAGGCTCCTGCCGCGGCACCTTCTGGAGACAGCATCAAAATTGGCGTACTTGCCCCGCTGACCGGCGAGGTTTCCGACTACGGAATCGCGACATCCAACGGCATTAAGATGGCGTTCGAGGAGATCAACGCGAACGGCGGCATTCTGGGCCAGCAGGTCGAGCTGGTTCTCATGGACGAAAAAGGCGATCCGACCGAGGCGGTCAACGCATACAACAGCATGGTCAGCCAGGGGGTTGTCGCTGTGATCGGTGACGTCACCTCCAAGCCCTGTCAGGCGGTTGCGGATGTGGCGGTAGAGGATAACATGCCGATGCTGACTGCGACCGGTACCGCGGCGGGCATCACCCTGACCGGTGACAACGTATTCCGCACCTGCTACACCGACCCGTTCCAGGGCACCATCATGGCGACCTTCGCAGCAGACAACCTCGGCGCGAAGAAGGTAGCGATCCTGAGCAACAACAGCGAGGAATACTCCAGCGGCCTGACACAGGCATTTAAAGCGCAGGCGGCTGTCAAAGGGATCGAGATTGTAAGCGAGGAGGCGTATGCGGGCGCAGACATCGACTTCAATGTGCAGATCAACAACCTGATCGCGCAGAGTCCCGAAGCGATTTTCGTGCCCGACTATTACGGCAAGGTAGCGCTGATCCTCGATCAGGTGCGCGCAGCCGGCTATGAAGGCCCGGTGCTGGGCGGCGACGGCTGGGACGGTGTCCTGAACATCATTTCGGCGGATAAGATGTCGGTTACCGAGAACACCTATTTTGCAAACCACTATGCGGACGAGGACGAGAAAGCGGCGAAGTTCCTCTCGGACTACAAAGCGAAGTTCAATCTGGATGGCCGCTCGTTCTCGGCGCTGGGCTATGACTCGGCTTATATCATCGCACAGGCGATCGAGAATGCCGGTTCGACCGACAGCCAGGCGATTATCAACGCGATGGCAGCAGCTGATTATGATGGGATCACCGGACATATCACCTTTGATGAGAACGGCGACCCGATCAAGACGGTTTCGGTTCTGAAGTGCTCCAACGGCGCTGCGGTGCTCGAGGCGAAGGTCGAGGCGTAATGGCCCCGCAACAACAGAAGTGATAGGATGTTTGCAAAGGGGTAGGGCCGGACGGCTCTGCCCTTTTGCGGGTATCCGGCATTGAGACAGTGGAAGTCTGGCTCCAGACCAGCTTTCCGGGCGCAGGGCGCCCTCCCCGGGGCTAGGGACAGCGGAAGTCTGGCTCCAGACCAGCCTTCCGGGCGCAGGGCGCCCTCCTCGGGGCTTCTCGGGCTTTTCAGCCCGAAGCGCGCAAAGCGCGACGCCCCTGCGGGCTGTCTTGCGGGATAG
>ERZ778516.3040-NODE-3040-length-10306-cov-4.605307_pt1 | contig 10306 bp, 8 predicted proteins | sample MGYA00510342_ERZ778516 | MGnify/ENA primary metagenome ERZ778516 (study PRJEB29527, sample SAMN07138961) | mouse gut metagenome | material: feces | host: mouse | place: China:Nanjing | collected 2016-01-25 ...
GTAAAGTTTCTTTCAAAATGGCGGAAAAGTTAATGAGTAATTGAGCAAATTGAAAAGATTATTTAAATATTTTTGAACAAAATGCCAATAGAATTTGTGATATTGGAAATATTTGTTTTACTTTGCATAAAATTTATAACATTTTGATTTTTATATTATGTCACTTATCATTCCTCAAAAGTACAAGCAGAAGTTGCTTCCTGAAACCACCGAGATTGCAATCAAGACAATAAAGGAAGGGTTTCAAACCGAACTTGCAGCGGCTTTAAACCTGCGTCGCGTAACAGCCCCGTTGTTTGTGTTGGCCGGAACCGGTCTTAACGATGACCTTAACGGTGTGGAAAAGGCCGTGTCGTTCAATATCGAGGCGATGGACAACAAGCGCGCCGAGGTTGTGCATTCGCTTGCAAAGTGGAAGAGAGCCAAGCTTGGAGCCTATGACATCGCTCCCGGTTACGGATTATATACCGATATGAACGCAATACGCACATTTGAGGAGCTTGACAACCTGCATTCACTTTATGTTGACCAGTGGGACTGGGAGAAGACTATTACCGCAGCCGACCGCAATCTCGACTATCTGAAGGCCACGGTAGCGAAAATTTACAATGTAGTGCGTGAGATAGAGCGCAGAATTTACAAGCAATTTCCTCACATAACGCCAGTGCTGCCCGAGAAGGTGACATTCATTCACTCCGAGGAGCTGTTGAAGGAGTACCCTGATCTGTCCCCTCGTGAACGAGAGGCCAAGGCCGCAAAGAAGTATGGCGCCATATTCATTATAGGTATAGGAAATCCGCTCAGCAACGGTGAGCCTCATGACGGCCGCGCCCCTGACTATGATGATTGGATAACCGAGAACGAGGACGGATATTCAGGTCTTAACGGTGACCTTATTTTCTGGAACACCGTGCTCGATGCTCCATTTGAGCTTTCATCGATGGGCATCAGGGTCAACCCGGAGTCGCTTATGCGTCAGCTTGAGCAGCGTGGATGCACCGAGCGTGCGTCGCTAAACTTTCACAAGGCGTTGCTTGCCGGCGAGCTGCCATTGTCGATAGGCGGCGGTATCGGACAGAGCCGTCTGTGCATGTTCCTGTTGCAGAAGGCCCACATCGGCGAGGTTCAGGCTTCGATTTGGCCCGAAGATCAGATTGCCAAATGCAAGCCTGCCGGAATTGATCTGCTGTAAACGGAGTATTTGTTAGTTATAGAAAATGTAATCGCCCCCGGTGACAGTTGCTGTCATCGGGGGTGATTGTTGTGTTACTGACCGGCTCTTAGAGTGACGGTGTGTGACTTCAATCCGGACGATGTAGCTTTCACTTTTATTGTGCCTTTGTTGTGCGATGACTTGGCTACGGCAATGGCGCGGCCTTTCCACGCTTTACGCTTGGGCGACTTGTAGCTTGACGCATCCTTCAAGTCGGCGCTTCCGGTGGCTATGAGTGACCCGTTGCCTGTCACGCTCACCTCGATCAGGTTGTCGGCAATGGGAACTACGTTGCCGTCCTTGTCGACGACTTCAATAACAATGTAGGCGAGATCCTGATTGTCGGCCGACAGGTTGGTGCGGTCGGGTGTGAGGCGTATTGCGGCGGGCTCTCCGGCTGTGGCGAGAGTCACCTCTTCAACCTCGTTGCCGTTGGCATCGATGCCTGTTGCGCGCAGCTTGCCGGGAGTGTAGGGGATGGGGAATACGGCTTTGAAGCCGGTGTCGCGTGACACATTGCGCTCGCCTATGAGCTTGTCGTCGAGATAAAGTCGCACGCGGGGATAGTGTGACACGATTTCCACATCAATCTGCTTGCCTTCATGTCCGCGCCAGTTCCATGACTCCCATGTGGGATAGGCGCTCCACTGCGTTTCCTTGATTTCGCCATAGTAGCCGTCGGGCTCGCGCACGGCCATGTAGAGTTTCTTGTCGGGATTGTAGAGCATTTCGCGGTAGTGTGATATGGGTTTGCGCCATCCAGTGAGGTCGATGTCGCCGCAATAGGCTCCGTGCCACGGCCATTGGTTGCGGTGATAGTGTTCGCCTTCGCTTTCGCCCTTGTAGTAGAATCGGCCTATGCCCGACTCTCCGAGGTAGTCTATGGCTGTCCATACGAAGTCGCCTATGATGTAGGGGTTGTCGTTGACTTTGCACCAATTGGCGAAAGCGTCACGCGGATAGCTTTCGGTTTGCCACATAACGCGCTCGGGGACGCGCTGATGGTCGCTTTCAGCTTTGTGAATCATGTAATTGTAGCCTACTATGTCATGTTCGGCGGCAAGCGGGTCGTAGATTTCCCAGTCGGAATCCCATGCGGCGAGAGCCGATGTGACGGGGCGGGTGGGATCGAGTTTGCGACACAGCGAAGCAAGCTTATGAGCGGTGGTGACGACCTCGATGCGCTTGCGCTCGATGACCTCGTTGCCTATGCTCCAGCAGAATATAGAGGGATGGTTGCGGTCGCGCAGCACCATCGATTCAATGTCCTTGTTCCACCATTGGTCGATGTCGCGCGAATAGTCGTAGGGGGTTTTGCTGTCGCGCCATCCGTCAAACGATTCGTCGATTACGATCAATCCCTGTCGGTCGCACTCGTCAAGGAATGCCGGCGACGGCGGGTTGTGGCTTGTGCGCACGGCATTGAATCCTGCCTGCTTCATCAGCGACACCTTGCGGGCTTCGGCGGCATCGTAGCTGCTTGCTCCGAGCACTCCGTTGTCATGATGGGCGCATCCGCCGTTGAGCACTATGGATTTGCCGTTGAGGGTTAGTCCTTTATCGGCCGAATATTCAAATGTCCTTACGCCGAAGTGTTCGTCAACCGAGTCGATCATATCGCCGTCGGCTGCAAGTGACACTGTGAGGTTGTAGAGCGCAGGGGTGTCGGGCGACCATAACGACGGCTTGTCGATTGTGAGCTCCATCGTGCATGGCGTTACTTGACGGGCCGATGCTGTGACGGGTTTTCCCGTGCGGGTGGCCACGACCTTGCCTTCGGAGTCGGTTACGGTGACTGAAGGAGTGATTGTGTGGGCTTTGTCGGATGCGTTGTCGATGTCAAATGTGACATTGGCATTGGCCGAGGCTGCCGATACCTTTGGAGTGGTGACATACAGGCTCCAGGGCTTTATGTTGACTTCGGGGGTGGTGAGCAGCCACACGTGACGGTAGATTCCCGAACCTGAGAACCAGCGGCAGTTTTTCTGTCGGGAGTTGTCGACATCGACCTCGATGAGGTTGTCGCCGGGGTGAAGTTGCGGCGTTATTTCATATATCACCGATGAGTAGCCGTAGGGGCGTCGGCCCACGCTGTCGCCGTTGACCGTTACCTTGGCATCCATGTAGGCGCCTTCAAGATAGAGGTAGTGACGCTTGCCGGCATCAGCTGCCGGAATGTTGAGGTTTTTGCGATATAGGCCGCGGCCTGTGATAACGTAACCGCCATCGTTGCCCGAGGGGTAATCGGCTTTGAAGTCGCGTGTGATGCTCCAATCGTGAGGCAGGTCGACATTGGTCCACGCATCGGCGTTGCCGGCGGTTGAGTCGGGTGACAGCAGTTTGAACTGCCAATTGTCGTCGATTAGCTGACGACGAGGAGTTGCGCCGTTGACAGCCGTTGTCATAAACAGTGCTACAATAAAAATTGAAAGTGATTTAAACATAACGATTGGTTTTGGGTATTGGATTTTTGTAAAGAGTTACATCTTTTTGCAAAGATACGAATAAGTCGAGTGCAATGCCAAATTTATTTGGACATTGCCGAGCGTGAGTATCTAAGATGTAATCAAAGATACGAAAAATTGGCGCTTCGCGACATTATGGGGTGAAATTCGGGATTTCGGAGTATTATATTTGACAAAAAAACAAGATTATGGAAAATACAACGAAAACACAAGGTCGCAGAGGTAAGGGATTAAAGTTTGATCAGGAGTGGAGGGATGCAGTCGATCGCCTGCCAAAGCACTATCGCGACGAGATATGCGCTGCAATAGAGGCCTATCAGCGTGATTTGACGGTAATTGAGGTTTCGGAAGGCGTGCCACGCGCGATATTTATGCTTATTATGCCCACAATTCGCCGCCGTTATCGCGCACGTGAATTGCGGCGCCTCGCCCGTGAACGCAAGGCAGCTCCGTCACGCAGCACAAAGTCCACGCCGGAGGCATCGCCGTCAAAGATTGAAGCACCGAAGGTTACGCAGTCGACATCGCAGCCTGTTAATTCCGCATGCGAGCAACCCCCGATTCCGTCATCGAATGTTCCGTCATCGAATGTCCCGTCATCGAATGTTCCGACACAACCCGGGCGCAGCACGCTCGACAAGCTACTCCGGCACCGCAAACGCCGTGACGCGATACATCGCGCCCGCAAATAAACATTACCATTGTCGATACGGACGCAAAATATTGCTTGCGGGTTATGCATCCGCAAAACATTACCCTTTTTCGATGCGGACGCGATATATCGCGTCCGTACAGGCGGGGGATTTGCGCCACAGGCGGGGTTATTTGTTGGGATTGAAGGGCTGGAGCGTGGAGGTTATTTTGCAGTCGTTGAATGTGTCGGTCAGGATCATTTCGAGTTGTTTTACAGGCTGCGATTTGGATGCGATGCTTGGGTCCCAGTCATACCCAAAGTAGGATTCAAACAGCCTAAGACATTCCCAATCGCCGCCTATGGTGTAGCTGAATGCTTCCAGCTCCTCTTCGCGTTTTGAATGGAGGGCCATGTCAAGCGTAAATATGTTGGTAGAGCTTTGGGTGATGTCAAAATGTCCGTTTGCCACATATTCCATTTGATGGGTCAGGTTGTTGTGACGCATGATTTTTACCTGCTTGGTGTTCTCCTCATCTCTGATGAATCGGATTTCACCTCCTTTGGTCAAATAGGAGTTGGCGTTTTCACCGGTGATTTCATCAATCCTGAAGGAGAGATAGAAATCCTCTACGGTAAACCGCAGCGTGACCGAGCTGTGGGCATTCACATCGGTAATTGTCAACGAGGATTCGCCCACGTTTGCAGGAAACACTTTCAGCTGATGGTTCTCCAAGTCAATGGTGACTTTGCCCAATACATCGGGATTGCTTGCCTCAAGTTCATAAACACCGCCGCCGTCATAAAAATCGATGCTTGCGGTTGTGCCAAACAGTATGGTGTAGTCTTGATGAGTAAAGCGTATAGGGAATACTTCGGGCTCCTTGTCGTCGTCATTGCAAGCAATTGTGAGCAGGCTCATGATGAAAATCAAGGGGATTGTGAAAATGTTAAGTGACTTCATTTTGTTGATTTTCGGGCTTTAAATTTGTAGTGGGTATTATATTGATTGGGATATATCACGGGATCCTGTTGTGCCCATTCCACCCATAATTCATTGGCGGTTAGTTTTTCAATAAGCCAGTAACCATCCACCGCATTGCCTGTCATGTAGATGACAGTAAAGTTTCCCGTGGTGAATGTCCACTGATAGTATCTCGTGTTTTCCTTTATTGAAGCGTCGGTAAATGATCCGTTGGCAACCCATCCCTTACCTGTGCGGTCAAACTTGTAAATCTGCGTTTCGTTGTCGTAGCTTTGCTCATCACCGATGCTTGGGCGGGAATAGGATAGCAGCCACTCCACATCGGTGAGCATTAAGACAGTCGATTGCTGATCGTCGTCGAGATAGCCCGAGCGATTGTCACACGATGCTAATAGCGTGATGGCGATGACCAAGAGAGATGTGATTGCTGATTTCATTTAGGGATTGCCTCCAATAAGATTTTATGTAGCGGGTTGATGACGATTGACCCATCGGCAAAGTTATACAATTTTTGCAATATTGAATCATGTACCGGCATAAATTGTTGGCCAAAAGAGGATACAAAGTGATTGAGGTTGTTGCTGACTTGGTCGGCAGGATTGTGGCAATCGGCCGTTATTCCAACAGGAACTCGGTCATCAACCACACGGGAGCTTGCTCGTCGGTGAATTGGATTTGTTTGTACAGCCGATAGGTTCCGGGCTTGTTCCTGTTAAGCTTGGGATTTAGCGCGGCCTTAATTGTGTATTTGCCGGCGGGTCAATCGTCATCAGCGCGATATTATATATTGTCGTGATTTACAAATATAAGCATCTTTTCAATGCCACGACATCAGACATGAAATTTTCTATATGTTAGACTTCATTTTGGAAATTCGGCAATAGCTTATCAGAGCCATAAGGCCTATTAGAATAGCGGCAACAGCACACACTATGATATAAATTTGATTCTCAATACTGCCGGAGCTATAATATATATCCATGCCTTCCTGACGAGTTATTCCGTTTTTTAGCTGCTCTTTCCAGTAATCCAATGAGTAGCCTTTCAGTGCAGCCTCCCTGGCTCTTAATTGCTTCTCGTTGTCAGGGTCAAAAATATGATTATAGCCGATGTTGGTAAATTGTTCCTCAGGTGCTTTATAATGGATAAAGCCGGTGAACATGTCCTTATATTTTAAAGCACGCACATGATTCCAAGGCATGACAAAATGGTCAAATTCATCCTCCCCGAAAGGAGAGCCGTCAAAGTCAAATGCACAATCCGAATCTTTGACCTGCTTGAAAGCGGCATCCCATTTACCGTGTAAGGTAGGGAGCATGGTTTCTTTTCCAAATAGCAGGTCAATTAGGCTGACACTTCCTGTGTTAATCATCACATTGGCCACTTTGCCGGGGAAGGCCTGTGAAACATAATAGCCGCAGTTTTCGGGGGTGAGATAGGCATGCCTGTAATTCATTATGATTAAGGATTTTCTCAGACTGTCGTTCTTTAGCGTTGAAACAATATTTTCAGCCATAATACTATCTCTGCTATCAAGCTCGGACCTGTCAATCCAATTACGGTCGGCAAAGAGTAAATTTACTTTTGTGGATTTCCCGTGATTGAGATAGTACAATCTTTTGAGAAAGTTGAACCAGTTGGTATTAGGCCATAGCAAGTGAACTGATTGGTTGACAGTCATAAAAGATGCCAGACTGCTGTCCACTTCTTCTTCGTTTTTAAATTCCCTATCAAGAAATGCTTTGTATGCTTCACGCGAATCAACACAGCCAATTTCAGTAAACACATTCCCGACACTATCCACGAAGCGATTGTCACTCACAATACTATAAATCATATCATATTGTGTCATTTCCGGATGGGCTCTTTCACAGAGAATGACATGATCGTATTTATCAAACAAGCTGAAAATATAATCGTTAATATCAGATTTATTCTCATGTAAAAAGTCGACATATTTCCCAACCGAATGACCTGAAGGACGAGGCACTGCGCACATCGGTCGTTCCTTAAGCAATAGATTGTCATTGGTCGCCAGTGTGTTAATGGCTCTGACCGCAGTTGCTGAAATAATCAGCACAATGAATGTATATGCAATATTCTTAAAAATTCGCTTTTCATTCGATGAATATGACTGCGCCATCTTTTCAACCTTAATTCTGAATATTTTCTTTCGGAATATAGCGAAAATACTACAAATGAGAAGTGTTGCTAAAAATCGGATTGGTGACAAATGGTTCCACCCGAACAGCAGAAATATTACAGCCGGCAAACTGGAAGTTAATTCTCTCAATATAAGGCGGAGTACGAATAAATTCTTATTGCCGAGGTCTATAATTCCGGCATTGAAGAAATATTGTCCCAAAGTTCGGCGACATATTATGTAACTTACTATATAATATAATACCCATGTAGCCAAAAAGTCGTTTAAAGGAGGCATATAGTAAAAATAGGCCAATAGTCCTGCAACTATTTGAAACAGGAAGAAGGAGAATACTGCGTCTAACAGAATAATCAACAACTTAGAGGATATGTTAAGCTTCATTTATGCATGTCTGATTGGTTGATAATGCAAAATTAGCTATTATTTTTCAATGCATGTTTATTTATAACCTCATGTCGGTGGTAGCTCCGTTCTCCGGCAGTACACTTTTAGACATTATAGACTTTTGGGGCATTATAGAATGTGTAGAGTCTTGATTATTACTAACTTTGTTGAGAATCAAAAAAATTAATTCGCGTTTATGAAACTTTTGGGGCTAAATGTGCACCTAATGAGGCAAAACAAACAAAACAAACGAAGTATGACAGATCCTCCAACAAACGAAAGGGATTTTGCCTCGCTCATAAAGCAGCACTCCCGAATCATTAACAAGGTCAGCTATTTTTATGCTACCGACAAATTGCCCTTTGACGACCTCCGGCAGGAAATCTATGTCAATATCTGGCTTGGATTAAGTCAATTCAGAGGCGACAGCAAAATGTCGACATGGATTTATCGTGTAGCTGTAAACTCGGCGCTAATGGCCTTGCGCTCATCAAAGCCCAAAATCGAAACCGTGTCGCTTAATTTCGGACTTCTTGACATTTCATCAGAAGCCGATGATGCGCAAAGGGAAAATCTTCAAGCACTTCAATCGTTGATCAACCGACTTGAAGATATTGAGAAAGCAATCATGCTCCTTTGGCTTGATGAACATTCGTATGACGAAATTGCCGACATCATCGGACTTAAACGCAACACTGTTGCTGTAAAAATTCACCGCATTAAAGAAAAACTCTCAAAACAAATGTAATATGCAACTCGACGAACTCAAAAAAAGTATGTCAACGCTTGAGCAGGTGCTCGCAAAGACAGACTCTGACATCAAAATAAACGTATCGGCCTCCCAAACGGCTAAAACCAAGATACTCAAAAAAATCCGTCAAGGATTCGTGTCATGTATCATCATCGCTGTTGTTTTCGCTGCAATGGCATTTGGCAACATAGAATCTCAATCATTTCCCAACTATCTCAAAATCGGCATGGCTGTTTGTCTTGCTGTGGGTGCGGTGTGGTATATCTTCGTGTACACCCAATTAAGCCATATCGATATTGCAGCTCTCCCTCCGGCCAAACTATTTTCCCGTACAGCGAATATAAAATTGATGATGATCTCAGGAGAGGTGTTTTTCATTGTTTGCCTCGCGGTGTTTTTCACGCTCCTTTTCCAATCCTTTTGGAGTTATAACCAAACAGGTTTTTGGGCGATGGTTGCTACTATATTGTTTGCTATCGTTTACGGCATAGTCTATATGTGGCCGCAATACGTAAAACTATTCCGTGACCTCAATTCCATAAAGGAATAAACATTTTGTCGTCAGTACACTCTGGGTACACGCTATAAAAGAATAAATGCTGACAATCACGTGATTGTCAGCATTTATCTGTACTCAAACCGCGCCGTTTTAGAACCAATATTGGCTGATTTAGACAGGTTATGGGAAATGCGTCATTGGATACCCGAGTCAGGAAAACATATAATTTGTAGAACTTAACAGATTAGTCAAACAGCGACAGATAAGATTTACAAACGTATAATCTATTTCGGCTCTGACCTGTGACTTCCAACAATAAATTATCTTTTGTCATCATCTTGACAAGCGTATTAGCTGAATTATATGTTATACAGCAAATGGATGCGGCATCGTCAACGGTTATGTATGGGTTTTTCATAAGCCGATGAAGTATCTTGATTGCATTTGTAGAGCGACTACGATAAGAGGACCTTATTAAATCCTCTGCCTCGCTTTTAAAACGTAGAATTGAGGATAATGTTTCCACGGCTTTAGTTGCGGTTTGCTCTATCCCAACGAGAAAGTATTTTATCCATTGTGTCATGTCATTCTTTGTACGAATCGAAGAAAGATTATCGTAATAGAGGTCTTTAGGATTCTCGAAAAATGTTGACAGGTAGAGCAAAGGCATATCCAACACTTTTTCCTTGACAAGAAATAGGGTAATTAGCAAGCGCCCGATACGTCCATTGCCGTCGAGAAATGGGTGTATCGTTTCAAATTGATAATGTGCAATGGCTATCTTCAACAAAGTTGGGAGATGAATTTGATCATTGTTTAGGAATTTCTCAAGATCGCCCATAAGTTCTCCTATAAGTTGATGAGAAGGAGGAATAAACTTGGCATCAGCAAGAGATTTTCCACCAATCCAATTCTGACTTGTTCGGAACTCTCCAGGAAGTTTGTGCTCACCCCGAACACTATCCAACAAAAGCTTATGGGTGTTACGAATTAGTCTGCTTGAAATAGGGAGTATTTCTAAACTTTTGATAGCTTCATTAATAGCTTTAATATAGTTTTGGACCTCTTTCCAATCATCTCTTCTTTCAAACTGGATTTCCGTTTCGGGAAGCAGAGCTTCATCCATCCTTGTTTGGGTGCCTTCAATGCGGCTTGAAACCACAGCTTCTTTTGTTACATGCAACTGTATGAATAAATCTATGTTTGGGACAAGT
>ERZ778516.3041-NODE-3041-length-10305-cov-4.167317_pt1 | contig 10305 bp, 9 predicted proteins | sample MGYA00510342_ERZ778516 | MGnify/ENA primary metagenome ERZ778516 (study PRJEB29527, sample SAMN07138961) | mouse gut metagenome | material: feces | host: mouse | place: China:Nanjing | collected 2016-01-25 ...
CTTTGGAATTGATAGGGGAATGAATTATGCAACACCAGATACAAATGATACAAACAGGAAATACCACACTTGGAATTGAATTTGGTTCAACTCGAATCAAAGCTGTTTTAATTGATAAGTATCACACTCCAATTGCTTCTGGAAGCTATGAATGGGAAAATCAATTAAAGGATGGAATTTGGACCTATTCGTTAGAGGACATTTGGAAGGGATTACAAAACTGCTATCAGGATTTAGTCATAAAGGTAAAACAGCAATATAGTGTAGAATTAGTGAAAATAGGAGCCATTGGCATCAGTGCAATGATGCATGGATATATGGCATTCGATGATAATGGGGAATTGTTGGTTCCATTTCGTACCTGGAGAAATACAACAACAAGTTCAGCAGCTAGACAATTGACAGAATTATTTCAGTTTAATATTCCTGAACGCTGGAGTATTGCTCATCTGTATCAGGCAATTTTAGACCAAGAAGCCCATGTGTCTCATATTTCTTATTTCACTACCCTAGCTGGATATATTCATTGGAAGTTAACTGGAAAGAAAGTGCTGGGTATTGGGGACGCTTCTGGAATGTTTCCGATTGATTGTGAGAACAAGCAATTTGATCAAACCATGATAAAGCAATTTGATGCTTGTATCAGCGAAAAAGGATATTCATGGAAGCTGTCAGAAATTTTACCCAATCTATTGGTTGCAGGAGAACAAGCGGGTGTATTGACTCAAGAAGGAGCCAATTTGTTAGATATCTCCCAAAAATTACAACCGGGAATTCCCTGTTGTCCGCCTGAAGGAGATGCTGGTACTGGTATGACAGCGACAAATAGTGTGGCGGTAAAAACGGGAAATGTATCAGCAGGAACTTCTGTATTTGCGATGATCGTATTGGAAAAAGCACTTTCAAAACTTCATCGTGAAATTGATATGGTTACCACACCAGACGGTTATCCAGTAGCAATGGTACACGCCAACAATTGCACCTCTGATTTAAATGCTTGGGTTGGAATCTTTCGTGAATTTGCCATTTTAGCCGGAATAAAGTTAGATGACAACCAACTGTTTGAAATGCTCTATCAAGAAGCATTAAAAGGTGATGCGGACTGTGGAGGATTGTTGTCTTATGGCTATTATTCTGGAGAGTTTATGACAAGTCTATCAGAAGGACGCCCACTTTTTGTAAGAAAACCAGAATCAAAATTTACGCTTGCAAATTTTATCAGAGTACATCTATTTACTGCATTGGGAGCTTTAAAAATAGGAATGGATATCCTAAAAAAAGAGGAGCATGTGCAACTGGATAATCTTTTGGGTCATGGTGGATTTTTTAAAACAAAAGAGGTTGGTCAAAAGATGATGGCAGCGGCGATGAATACACCAGTAACCGTTATGGAAACAGCCGGGGAAGGTGGTTCATGGGGAATTGCTTTGTTGGCTGCCTATATGAAATATCACAGCCAAGATCAAACACTACAAGATTATTTAACACATCAAGTGTTTGCGAATAATCAAGGTTATCAAATAGAGGCTACTTTATCTGATGTAAAGGGATTTGAACAATTTATGACCCAATATCAGGAAGGAATTCCCATTGAAAAAGCCGCTGTCGAATTTCTAAAATAAATATAGGTGAAAGGGATACTGAAGTTGACAGTATCCTTTTTTATGACAACACAATTTGCCAATTGAGTTGATTTTATACTTGGTAAATTACTGGTTTGATATTAGCCAACCCATTGACCTTTTTCATTGACAATATATCCATCAGGAGTTCTGCCATTTGCCAACATTACGCCACTGGAGTTGAGATAATAATATTGTCCATTGCTATAAACCCAACCAGTTGCCATAGAACCATCCGCATTTAAGTAATACCATCTGCGGTTGATAGCGGACCAACCAGTTTTCATAGAGCCATCTGCATTTAGATAGTACCATTTGTTATCAATCAGTGTCCAACCAGTTGCCATGGAACCGTTGGCATTGAAGAAATACCATTTTCCATTGATGGAATTCCAACCAGTTGCCATAACGCCATCTGTATTGAGATAATACCACTTGCCGTTGATGATATGCCAGCCAGTTTGCATAATACCGCTGCTGCTTAAATAATACCATTTGTTGTTGACGAGTGTCCAACCAGTTACCATAGATCCATTGGCATTAAAGAAATATCGACTATTGTGAATAGAATTCCAACCAGTTGCCATAGAGCCATCCGCATTTAAGTAATACCATGTTCCTCCAATGGAGATCCAACCAGTTATCATAGCGCCATCTGTTGGATTGAGGTAATACCATTTCCCATTGATAGAGGTCCAGCCAGTTGCCATATAACCATTGGATTTAAAGTAATACCAACGCTGATTGATATTCTTCCAACTGTTGGTGGGGAAAGAGCCATCACCATTTTGATACCACCAACCAGTTGCATCGTGTTTCCATTCGGAAGGAGCCGTTTGATAAGGTGGAACAGTATTCACCACATTGTTGTTCATAGGCTTAATGCTGTTTTGTAAAGAATGAATGTTGTTGCGAATCATTTGTTGGATATCTTGTTCTGTTATCATGTTGTTGCTGTCATTTGCATATCCAAGGAGTGTATTATATAAAGTATTTAAAGCATTTTGAATATTGGTAACATTGGAAACGTTTTTGTCAATGTATTCTTCTTTTATGGTGTCATAAATGTTATTGGCAACTTCAGAAGCATCTAATTTACACACTAGACGCGTTAAGTTTTGCGGCTTTAAAGTGATTGTTTGACTGGGGGAAAATGCAGAACCGGAACCATCCCAATCCACTTGAATGGTAAGATTTTGTAAAGCGGTAACTGGGTTATCTCCCAAAAAGACAAGGTAGTCAATGCCAGTGTTATTGTGTGTATCTGGATAGGAAAATTCTACAGTTTTGGCATTTTCTCCGGTTGTTTGGGTAGCTGGATTTTGAGTGGTGACAATTACTTTGTTGTTTTCTCCCAATTGGTTTAATGTACTTTCATCAGGTTTGATGGTAAAAGCAAGGTAATAGCCTTTTTGGTGTTCGGGATTGCTGCTGAAATGCTCATCTAAATTGATGTATTTGAGTTCACCAGAAACAGAAATGGCAGAACCGTTTTGTTCAAACTTAATATTATCATTTTGAAATGAAGATACTAAATTGCCATTGATTTGAGTATTTTGGTTTTGTGCCATTGGTTCTAATGTAAAGGTGCTTTGTACAGCAGTGGTGGAAGTGTTATCATCTGTTGTTTGCGCAGATACAACGATTGTTGGAACAGCACTGGCTGTTATCACTGCAGCAAGAATTACTGCTGTTAATCTTCTTTTCATAGAAAGTCTCTCCTTTTCACCCAAAAAGCTTTTCTGTTTACTAGAAAAACCTTTTATTCTGTGCAGAAAATAAAACCAGTATCACACTAATTTCATTTTCCAAATATTATGATTGCATGAAAAAAAAATATTACTATAGGCATTTTGTTTGAGATTGGTTTCTATTCATTATCAAATTTATCCAAATATTAGATCTTTTTTGAATAGATAAGATATTTTAAAGAAAAAACTGATAATTATTTTTTTGCGGTAAATACTAAATTTATGATAAAACAATGAGTGATCTATCATAGGGAAGGTGAATAAGATGACAAAACCAAAAGAACAAATAACGGTTTTTTCCTTCGGTGCAATTGCATATTCTATGATTGAACTGTTTTGGAGAAATCACACACATTGGTCAATGTCCTTAACCGGTGGAGCTTGTTTTAGTATTTTATATAATTTATATCAGTACTTTCAAAAATTGCCTATTTTAGGAAAATGTACTTTGGGATCTATTGTAATTACTTCTGTGGAATTTTTGGTGGGAATGATTGTAAATGTTTGGAAAAAGTGGAATGTTTGGGATTATTCTCATTTAAGATTTAATTTTTTAGGACAAATTTGTTTGTTGTACTCTGTTTTATGGTTTTTTTTATCATTTCCGATTGTATTGGTTAGCAATCAATTAAAACGATATTTAAAAAAACCTCTTAGAGTATAAACAGTGAAGTGAAATGATCTGACTGAAATTCAAACAACAGAAAGACGAAGGGATATCAAAATACCAACATCCTACAAAATAGAGAAAGTGAATCATCTATCTGTCCAGGAATCAAATCTTGTTGAAATTTGAGGGTCATAGAGGGGACAACCGAAATCAATCAAGATGTCTATCAAAGAGTTGATATCTGTTTTCTGCATATGGTAACAATTCAATCTTACCATTTGGGCAGTTGTAAAAATTTCAAATGCCCCATGTCCTTCTTTTTCAAAGTTCTTTCCATTGTCTTGTATGATCCATTCTGAAAAGACAGTGGAAATTTTTTTAGAATCTGGTCAATGGGGAGGAAATCCAGTGACTCCATCAATTTACCATCACAACAGGCTGTTTGATATACAATATCATTTTGATGTTCAACACCATCTTTATATCTCCAAAAATCTAAATCTACACTCATTTGAAAGTCCTCCTATCCTTTTCATAGATTCATTTTATCACACATTGATAAAAATTTCCAGATAGTTGATATTTGATTGGAAAATGAGTCTAGGATGAAAATAAGCAGGTTGGAGAGTAGTGATGGATTGCTGTTGGCAAAATACCTTTTTGTGTGGTCTATCCTTATAAAAATAAGAAACTTTTTATGAATGGGATGTCTTTTTACAATCACATTGTAAAGAGTTATCCCAAGGGAAAAGGAAAATGTAAACTGTTAATAGAATTAATTGCTTAACAAAAAACCGTGTTACTTTTAGTAACACGGTTTTATCTATTTCTGATGTTCTACGTAGTCGCTTTCTGTAGCGGAATGTTTTGTAGATTTGTCTTTAAACAGTTTGACGGTGACTTGTGCTTTGTTGATTGGTAAGATGGTACCAGCACCTGCGACACATCCTCCAGGGCAGGCCATACCTTCTAATAAATAGCCATTGCGTTTACCAGCTTTGGCAAGCGTCATCATTTTACGACAATCTCTTAATCCTTCGGCACGATCTACTTTGAAATCAATATCGGGATATAATTCTTTTACGGATTGAGAAATTGCATCGGCAACGCCTCCAGAACAAGCATAACCACGACCGGCACCAGTTGCCTGCTCAAGTGGCTCGGTGACCTCAATTTCGCTAAATTCAATGTCTTTTGCAACGAACATACCCATGAGTTCTTCAAAGGTGATAACAAAGTCCACATCACTTTTAACGGTTCTGCGCTGTGCTTCAAGCTTTTTCGCTGCACAGGGTCCAATAAAGACCACTTTGGCATTGGGATGTTCTTTTTTGATAACGCGAGCGGTTGCCACCATTGGTGTTAGCGCGTCAGACACACATTCTGCTACTTCTGGGAACCAGGTTTTTGCCATAACAGACCAGGAAGGACAACAGGAAGTTGCCAAGAATTTTTGTTCACCGGTTGCAACTTTGTGCGCAAAGTGGTGGGCTTCTTCCACGGCACCTTGGTCTGCACCAATTGCAACTTCATAAACATCTGCAAATCCAAGTTCTTTTAGTCCAGCGAATACTTTTTCAGGAGTTGCCATCGGTCCAAATTGTCCAACAAAAGCAGGAGCGATTTCTGCAATGACTTCCTGTCCGCTTTTGATGGCGGTGATAAGTTGGAAGATTTGGGATTTGTCGGAAATTGCAGCAAATGGGCAACTTACTAAACACTGACCACAGGATACACATTTATCATAATTGATTTTGGCACGACCCAATTCGTCACTTTCGATTGCATCTACGCCACAAGCAGCTGCACAGGGGCGATTGTATTTGACGATTGCAGTATATGGACAAACATCAACACATCTGCCACAGCGAATACATTTTTCTTCGTTGATGTGACTTCTTCCGTTCACCATAGAGATTGCCTTAACAGGACAGACACTCATACAAGGGTGTGCCATACAACCGCGACAGTTGTTGGTAACTGTGACAGTGGTTTCTGCACAGGCATTACAGGCGAATGGAATTACATTGACAAGTGGGGGCTCATAAAATTTTTCGGGCTTGGCACATTCTTCAATGCCATTTGCCAGAGGTTGATGCTCTCCAACAGGACGCAAAGAAAGCCCCATTGCCAAGCGAAGACGTTCCCCTACAATTGCGCGTTCTTTAAAGATGTTATCACGATATTTTGCGACTTCACCAGGAACAATTTTATATGGCAATTGTTCAATATAAGAAAGGTCTTTATCGTGGTAAGCCATTTTGGCGATTTCTGTAAAAACTTTACGTCTAATATTGGTTACTGGAGTGGTAATTCCACGCATTTTATTGGTATTTTCCATGAATTCGATTACTTCCTTTGTGTAAGTTTAATAATTTGTTCCATAACGGATTCGGGGGTTGCGTTTGTCATAACCTCGCCGTTGATTGAAACAACTGGTGAAATTTCTTCGCCCAAATTCTGGCAGATACGTCTTGACATTACCAAATCTACCTGTGTATTTAAACGCAGTTGTGTTTTTAATTTTTTCAGGCTTTCAACATTTTCTCGAATATCCATAGCGCCCATCATAATACAGCGGTTGCAAGCGCAGATTTCGACATTTAATTTTTTCATATGGGTTTCCCTCCTTAATTAGAGAAAATAGTCAAAATATCGATATAGATATCATTGTTTTGACATTTTGACGTTTTGATATAACTAACCTTTATTATATAGGAATGCTCGCTAGTTAGTCAAGACAAACACAAAAAACCAGCGTTCAAAAATTTACAAAAAATCTTGTGAATTTTATGAATTGATATCATATGTAGAAAAATGTATGATAATATAGTATAATAGAATTTACAGCTAAAAATAATTTTTAGTAAAATAGCTGACTGGAAAGAATGGTGAATTTATGATAGAAATCAAAGTTTGTGTGGGTAGTTCTTGTCATATGAAAGGTTCTTATCAAGTCGTAACGACCTTTAAACAACTCATTGACAGCCAAGGGCTAGGGGATAAAATTTCACTCAGAGCGTCTTTTTGTATGGGGCGCTGTATGAAGGGCATTGCGGTGACAGTGGATGATCAACCAATTGAAAATGTTGGGTTTAGCAATGCGGTGGAAATTTTTAATACAGAAATTTTGCCTTTGGTGAAGTAAAAGAGAAGGGTTTGGTGGAAAAGATGAGTATTACAGTAATTGAACTAAATAAAGGCGATTGCCAAAATTGTTATAAGTGTATTCGGGAATGTCCTATCAAGGCAATTGAGTTTAAAAATTCCCGTGCTAGTGTGCTTCCTGATGAATGTATTTTGTGCGGAAACTGCGTGCAAACCTGCCCACAAAATGCAAAATATATCAAGAGCGATTCTTATAAAATTGAACAGATGATTGAAGAGGGAAAAACGGTTTATGCAACCATTGCACCGAGTTTTGCCGCTTATTTTGGAGTCTCTTTTTCAAAGCTGAGTAAGGCGCTAAAAAAACTGGGATTTGCCGGAGTGGAAGAAACTGCGATTGGAGCATATGAAACTTCAAAGGCTTATAGTGGTTTGATTCGCGATCATCAGATGAGTAATATCATTGTAACAGCCTGCTCTTCAGTGGTAATGTTGGTGGAAAAATACTATAAGGATTTGATAAAGTGCTTGGCGCCAGTTGCTTCTCCAATGATGGCACATGCAAAATTAATGAAGGAAGCCTATGGAGACAATATTCATATTGCCTTTATTGGTCCCTGTTTGGCAAAAAAAGCAGAAGCACAAGATGAACTGGCAGGCGGCTATGTGGATTATGCTTTAACCTTTTCCGGTGTAGAAGAATGGATGTTGCGCAAGGGAATTTCTTTGGAAGAAGATGATGATCAGGTATTGGGAGTTGCAAATCCGATTTCTCGATTGTACCCAAAACCAATTGGTATTTTGGATACCATTGATCAGGAACTCTTCAAACAGGAAAATACCTATCGCAGGGTGAGTGTAGATGGCGTAGATGACTGTATTCAGTTATTTGATGCAATGGTAAAAGACCCCAGCATGACTGGTTTATTTATTGAAGCAAATATCTGTAAAGGTGCATGTTTGAATGGTCCTGTTATGAGAATGCACCATAAAGATTCCTTTATGTCACAATTTGAGCTGTCTACAAAACCATTAGACCATGATACCAATGTAGCACCAACTGCAAAACTCAGCGTTCCACAACCTAGGATTTTTGCCAATCGCTCTCCTCATCAAGTTCAGCCAACCGAGGAGGATATCAAACATATTTTGGCTCAGATTGGAAAGTATTCCAAAGAAGACGAGCTCAATTGTGGTAGTTGTGGATATTCTTCCTGTCGAGAAAAAGCAGCTGCTGTATTTCATGGCAAAGCAGATATTCATATGTGTTTGCCTTATTTCCGTCAACAGGCAGAAAGTATGTCTTCTACAGTGATTGAATATTCTCCAAATGCCATCTTGGTGTTTGATGATGATCAGAGATTGTTGGATTTGAATCCAACGGGAGAAAAAATGTTAAAGATTAAAAAGTCAGAATCCATTGGGGAATTCCCACCACTATTTTATGGAGAAAATGATTTTGACGAGGCAAAATCAGATGGTGAAGTCAAGACCAAAAAGGTTCAGATAGATGATATTTATGCAGAACAATCCATTCTATATGTCAAAAAACACCATATGTTTTTGGCATTTATTAAAGATATTACAGAAGAAGAAAAACGCAAAAAAGAACTTTCCGATCTGCGCGACCATACTGTGTTGACTGCGCAAAAGGTAATTGAAAAACAGATGACCGTTGCACAAGAGATAGCCAGTCTGTTGGGAGAAACCACCGCAGAAACCAAAGTGGCTTTGACCAAGCTGAAAAAGTCAATGGAACAGGCAGAGGAATAAACGTCAGTTGAACGGAAAGCAGGTGTTAGAAATTGAATTATTTTATCGATGTAGCCTACGACAGTCTATACCATCATGGTGAAGAGTTATGTGGGGATAGCGTTGAATTTATTCGAGAACAGGACTATTGCATTTTAGTGCTGGCGGACGGTTTGGGAAGTGGTGTAAAAGCGAATATTTTATCTACTTTAACCAGCAAAATTATCATTACGATGTTAAAGGAAGGCGCAACACTAGATGAAGCAATCGAGACGATTGCCAAAACGCTTCCAGTTTGTCAAGATAGGGGAATTGCTTATTCTACCTTTACCATTATTCGAGTAGAAAACGATGGAAATACTTATATTGCAGAGTTTGATAATCCAATGGCATTGCATTATCAGAGGGGAAAATTGGTGGATATGCCCCGTGAGGTGCGCACAATTTATGACAAGCAGGTGAGTATCAGCAGATTTAAAGCAGAAAAAGGAGATTTGATTATCACCTTTTCGGATGGAGTGGTCCACGCTGGTGTTGGACGGTTGTTGGATTTGGGCTGGCAATATGACAATGCAGTGGAGTTTATTACCGACAATGTGAAAAAAGACACCTCCCCAATGTCATTGACGAAAAATATTTTAGGAGCTGTCAATACACTATATATGCAGGAGCCCGGCGATGATAGTACAGTTTGTACCATGTTGGTCAAAGAAAATCGACCAGTGACGGTGATGGTAGGACCTCCGGTCAATGCTGAACAGGACCAGCAAGTTGTAAATCGTTTGATATTTTCTCAGGGGCTAAAGGTAGTTTGTGGAGGTACTACCAGCAATATTGTCAGTCGTGTAACAGGTAGAGAGCTGACAGTATCAATTGATTATGAAAATCCCGCAGTGCCACCAATTGCCAAAATTCAAGGAATTGATTTGATTACAGAAGGTGTATTGACCTTGGGAAAAGCATTGGAAATTATCAAGTCTGCTACAACGGACAGCAATTTTGAAAGTTTTAATCTCAATAAAAAAGATGGAGCGACATTACTTGCAAAAATGTTTTTAGAAGAATCTACACAGGTTGACTTTTTGGTGGGGCGCGCATTGAATCCTGCACATCAAAATCCAGGAATGCCAGTGTCTTTGGGATTAAAATTAAATTTGATCAAAGATTTGGCAGCGGCGATTGAAGCAACTGGAAAACGAGTCAATATTGAATATTTTTAATTTAGCCCATATCGTACATAAACGTAAAAAGAGTTGACAGGCTTGTCAACTCTTTTGTTATTGATAGAAATAATTGATATTACTGACTAGAATGGTCAGAACGATGTTGTAAAAAGGTTTCCACAATAAATTTTGGACGCGATTTTGCTTCTAAATAGATTTTTCCAATATATTCCCCAATGATTCCAATTGCCAGTAACTGAAGCCCACCAATTGCCCAGATAGAAATGACAATGGTTGAC
>ERZ778516.3042-NODE-3042-length-10300-cov-16.394436_pt1 | contig 10300 bp, 8 predicted proteins | sample MGYA00510342_ERZ778516 | MGnify/ENA primary metagenome ERZ778516 (study PRJEB29527, sample SAMN07138961) | mouse gut metagenome | material: feces | host: mouse | place: China:Nanjing | collected 2016-01-25 ...
AGGTTTGGTGTTTTACATATAGTAGCTAAAATAAAATATCCATCTGATATATAAAACGGAACTAATGCTGATATAATAATTGTAATATTGCTGATTATTAGTGTTGTTAGAAATAATTGTACTGAACCATCCATAAATTCATATAAAATTACAGCAACGGCAATCAAAAAAAAATTTATAAAACTTCCTGATATCCATATTGCAATTCTTCTTTTTGGTTTTAAAAAATAAATTCCTGGTAATCTTACATAACATGCAAGTGACGTATATGCAAAAACAGCTAAATGTGCAGTTTTTATTGACAAGCCTAATTTTGATGCTGCTACAGTATGAGAAATCTCATGTAAAACTAATGATACTGATGATATTAAGGCAGCATATAACAAAGTTCTAATATCACCTGTTATTGATTCCCAAGGAAGAATATCAATAACTTGGTCTATTTTTAATAATGAACTGGCCATTATACATAACATAAACATAATAACAACAATATATACCTTATTACTAATCTTCTTGCAAAAATTACTAAAGGGTAATATATTAATTTTAAATATATCTTTGAATATAATTTCCATCTCATTAAATTCTTTTTTATCTGTATAAGTATCATTAGTTATTAAATTGCATTTAAGACAAGTTTGATATATTTTTTCAATAACATCAACAGGCAATTTCTCACCAAACAAATTAATATTTTTAATTTGTTCTATTGTATGTTTTCCATCCATAATACTAATAACTTCCATATATAATTTAGAAGCTTTTTCATTTACAAAAAAGTATTTATCTACTTTACGGCTACCTATACAATAAATATCTTCTTTATTTGAATATCTAAACATACAAGAACACTCAATATCATCAACAATAATTGGCATAATATCCATATATTATCACCTTTGTTATTTATGTTTATTTTTTACAATATTTCTCAATGTTGCTTCTAACCCTTTTTTTACCCACTCACAATGAAAGTCTGACATAAGCATAGCATCTCCTGTTATACTATAATTTGCACCAATACATCCATAACAAATTGTATTTGCAAAACATTCTTTACATTTTTCTGTTTCATTTCTTTTATAGCTAATATATTCCTTTTGTGTATTTGTTAAATTGTGTTGTATTTTCTCATAGTTATCAGTAACTACATTACCAATTAAAAACTCATTATTATTTACAAAATAGAAACAAGGATATATATTTCCATAAATATCCACCGCAATTGTCCCAACACCTGCACCACAATATCTTATACTAGGCTCATGTTCTTTTAATGGTTTCAAAAAACGGTCTATATAAGAATAATGCATTTGTTTATCTGTACCTAAATATTTATAATAATCGTCTATAGATTCAAAAAATCTTTTAGGGTTATCTAATTTATAATCTGCATTTTCTGTGCATACTGGAGCAATATGTGCAAAAACTTCAAAATCTAAATCCTTATTTAAAGATTCTAACAGATTTTGTATTGAAATTCCCTTTATATCATGCTGTCTAGTATATGTAATTTCAATTTGACCTGGCTGACCTGTTTTATGATATAACTTATTTAAATTACATTTAATTAATTCATAGGTTTTTTCTCCTGAATTAAATGGACGCAAATAATCATGCAGTTCACTGCAGTCAATACTTACTGTAACATATATATGATATTTTGAAATTAAATCTATCAATTTATCATTTAAATTTGTACCATTAGTTACCATAGAAACAATAGTATGTTTATTATTTTCTTTAAGATATGTACATACATATTCTATTGCCTTTATATTTAATGTTGGTTCACCACCAAAAAGTTGTATAACTTCAATATCTTTGTAAAACTTATAAAAAAAGCAAAGTATCTTATCAAGTATATCTATATCCATTAGTGCTTCTTTATCACCATAATTTCCACCACCTGCATAACAATACTTGCAATTCATATTACATACATTACTAATATTTAAAACTAGCCTGAATAACGAATTAATATCCTCTGATTCCACTTTATTTATAGCAACTTCTGTACAATAACCCTTTAATGTTTCATAATCATTTTGATCAAAATTTTGATACTTAGAATAAAAATACTCATATGTTTTTCCTAATTCTATTTCTTTTAAAATTTCTATTGTATCACTATTTGTTTCAAAAAAACGTAAAGAATCTGGGAAATAAACAATCTGCTTATCTTCTAATGGTATTATTTTAAACCTCATATTTTCTCCTAATTAATTTGCATAGTTATTTTTTAAAATGTTGTACATTTCATTTAATATTGTAAGATATAAAATTAATAATTATTTTTATTTAAAACTTTTTCAAATCAACCACATGAAAATCCCCAAGAACCAGATGTACAAGCCTTTCCTGTGCATCCAAAACCAATACCAGGCGCAACTGGATCTTCTAAAATATCAGCCTCAACATTAAACTCTGTCATTTGCAAATCTATTGTTTCCTTTTTTTTATCTAACTTATTATCACTCATCTTGATACCTCCATTTTTACTTGGTAAATGAAATGCACAACACTTTATGCAATTTTTATATACTGTGATTTACTATTATTTTAATGGTAATCAATTTTTTTCATAGGTTCTGTAAATTAATATAAATACTTTCAACTTTGTATTTATATTTTACTAAATTATCTTTATACTTACCATATCCATAAAATCACCTTTTTTTAATTTAACTGCTTAAATAACTAAAAATCAATAAATATTACATAATTGAATAATTTTTGACAGAATTAAAAGCGAAAATTATATATAATCACAGTAATTTACAATTTTTTTTAAATAAATAACATACAAAATCCTATTTCGTAGTATAAGTATATCTACAGCAAATCATAATAGAAGAAATGGTCTTGTACAACAGATCTATTTGACAATATATAGTAACTGACATATTTTTTTACTATTATTCTTTTTATTTTGCCAATATCGCAATAAAAATAACTGACTCGCTGTGTCTTTTTTTGATAGTACATACATATGTAACATCTTATTTTAGAGTAAATAGCACAAAACATTTGTTTTTCATCATTATATCACCAATATATATTACTTTTTATGTATGTATGATATGCAAATACTATATTAAACCAAACTGCAAATACAATGGCACAGTATATAGCTACTTTTATATAAAATACACTATGGCGTGTTTGAAAATTAAAAAGTGCACAAAATATGTGTTTAAAAAATCTTTTTATATAATGGAAAGAAAAAAAGGGGCTGTCATGGCAAAACGTTATGAAATATCTGGTTATGAATGGAAACAGATTAAAGAACTTTTTCCAAAAGAAAATACAGGAAAACCTAGGAAACCATTAAAAGATAACAGGACTATGTTAAATGCTATGTTCTGGCTTGCCCGCAATGGTACATCATGAAGGGAGCTTCCAGAAAGATATGGTTCATGGGAAACTGTATACAGCCGTTTCCGTAAATGGACAGAAGACGGAGCCATTGACAATATATTCCGTATTTTAAGCCTAGATGCGTAGTTTAGTGAGGTTTCACTGGATGCAACAATTGTAAAGGCGGCATTCTATAGAAACTGGCCACAGCCGTGAAGGTAACAGTACAAAGATCCATGCAGTTGTTGATGCATATGGTTATCCCATATTTAAGGGTGGCAAGTAGTACAAACGCCCCTTTCAGGGGCTGGCAAAAGCGGCAAAGGCAATGTGGCCTGAACATTAGTGAAGGACAGCACCTTTAGACGCTGCCGGTAATAAAGACTTTTATCCGCAGAGCAAACCACCCGTTATATGGGTAATGTCATCAACTTAAGAATATCCAAATTAAGACTTTTGATTCTGTGGAAATTTAACACCTGGATGTTTGCGTTTACGTTTGTAAGTGCGATTTGGACGCACTGGTACAAGCTCTTTTTGAAGTTGTTTATATACTTTCATAAAGAGTTTATTGCGTTCAATTTTACTTTCAGCCATAACAGCTTTAATAAGGTTATCACGTATCTTATTGACTGCCTGGCTTTCATTAATTTTGTAAACATATTTTGTTTCTATATCTTTTTTTTCTGGTGTTTTATTATTATTTTCATACATTAACATTGCCAAGGCATTATACAGATATAAATTGGCATAAAAATCTTGTAATATACAAACAGGTTTTGTTCCTGAAAAACTTTCAAGACCAAATCTGTTTTTTATGCAGTTATATGTTTTTTCAATACCCCAGCGCATGTTATAAAGTTCTTTAAAATTACTGGTGCTAAATTCTTCAAAAATATTTGTTACCAGTACTTCAGTAGTATTATTGGAAATAGAAAATCTAAGTATACGAAAAGTTACTTCTTTTCCATTTTTCTTAAATTTATGCTTAATAATACCATCGTTTGTGAAATTTTTTTTGTTAATGCTGGCAACAAAACTTGTACTACAGCGCATAATATATTTAAAACCTGACTGGTCAATGTATTGCATAAGTCATGCTGAAGGATAACCACGGTCAAAGAGTATTATATCTTTATCTGTTTTTATTTTGGACAGATTAAGAATATGCTGTTTTGCTAGTTCACGTCCATTCCCATTACATGGTGCCATAATTCCATCAAGAATAACATTATTAAGAACATCTGTGAGACAAGAAACTAATGGTTGTATAAGATTATTAGTTGATTTTTGGCATCCGTATATTTCCATTAGTTCTTTATTACAGGGCAAATTTACTTTGCTTCCATCAACGGCTAAAATACGATAACCTGAATACGTTTTATAACCAGCTTCTTTATAAAAAAATTCAGTTGAAAGTCTGTAAAGTTCCTGGAATGCTTCTGGTAAAATACATTGTCTTCTTTTTGAAAATGCTTGTTTTGAATAAGTGTTAAATCCAGTATCCATATCTATAATAAACTGGTCTATACCTGTTTGGATACTACGCTTTAAGCAGGCAAAAATTAGTAATATATTCATTGCAAAAGAAACCTTTCTATTTCGTATAAAAACCTTTTTGTTTTTTCTGGATTTCTCCATAAATTCAGTTGTATTAACAATTAATTTTGTAAATTCTATAAATTTTTTTAGCATAATCAAATTGGTCTCCTAAACATTTTACTTCATTTAATTATACTGGTTATTTTTCTTTGTCAATTAGCAGAATAAATCAATTTTAATTCTTTTTGCAATCCTTAAGTTGATGACATTACCGTTTAGGGAGAAATGCCTGCACAAGCCACAAAATCGAAGCGAGGGATTTATACAACCTTGTGCTTTCGGACATACAGGAAGTTGCGGCTATGGCATTAAAGGACAAAGAAGCGTTTTATGGCAGGCTGAGCCGGAGAATGGAAAAACAGTACCTTGCAGATACGGACAGTCTGAAAAAGGAGTATGAGAACCTTGCACAGCGTAATCAGGAGATAGATGATACTTTTATCAGTTTATATTCAGATAAGGCAAAGGGCATACTTACGGAAAAGCGTTTCCTGAAGCTGACGGACGCAATGAAAAAGGAACAGGAAAGCAACCAGAACCGTATGCATAAGATAGCGGAGCTTATCAGCGAGGAGGAACATCCGGAGGGAAATGCGCAGATGTTCATGGGGGAAATCAGGCGTTATGCTGCCATTACAGAACTTGATGAAACAGTGTTAAATCGGCTGATAAACCGAATACTGATAGGAGAGCCTAAGAAAGTTGACGGGGTAAAGACACAGGAAGTATGGATTGTTTATAATTTTGTTGGGGAACTGTAAAATAAGGGAATATTGAACTATGTATCTGAAAATGACAACAATGAGAGCAGAGATTCGAGAGAGTCCCTGCTTTTTTTGAGAAATTGGTCATTATTTATTTTAATTTGGTTATTGCCTTTTTAGTTGAAAGTATATAAACTATATATCAAAGAAACGTTTTTCTTTGGATTCAACACCTAAATTTTACCGTAAATAGTGGTTTTTTGCAGTAGGGAGGTTTAGTTTATGGCGGCAAAAAATACAGTAACGTTTGAAAGTTATCTCGCATCAATATGTGGAGCAGAAAAAGGAATACAATATACAGACAGAATTATCCGGGAGCGTGATAAATTAATAGAGGCACTCAATGGGTTCAAAGGAAATGCCAAAAGTATAGATTCCCTCAAAGGACATATAGCTGAAGTTTGGCATGGAGGTACTTTTAATATTGATTCTGCCCAGAAATCTTCCACAGCTCATGCAGAAGTGCCGCAATCACATGATTTTGGTTCGCCTGATATTATATTAGATTCTGGAGAAACGTATCAGTTAAAGTATAGGAAAACAGCAAAAAAATCCGCAGAAGATCAGGCAACGTCTTATAAACAAGCGGCTAAAAATCCACATACAAAAAAAGGAGCTACTGAAAGAATTGAATCAGGTCAAGTTAGTGAAAATGCTCCCGTATATGAGGGACAGGATAGGATTATTCCATCTGAACAGTTAGAGGATGCGAAAAAAGAATTAGGTAAGAAGATTGCGAAAGAGAGTACAAACCGTCCCAAAGAAGCAGAAAGGTACCAAGATACGCTTGATCATATAACTGACAAAGCAGAAAACGATGAAGGCGTTTCGTCAACACCACTTACAAAGGAAAAGTCAGAGGAAATAGCAAAAGATGCAAAAGCGGGAGAAGTGACGCCAGAAAGTGTAGACTTGACAAATAATTATATTATCAAAATTAAGTATGTCATGAAAAATGCTGTGAAAGCGGGACTTCAATCAGCTGCAATAGTTGCTGGGATTAGTATGGTTCTTTCTTTGAGTGCTAAACTCGTAAAAGAAGGGAAATGTTTTTGGGACTATGAGGCAGACGACTGGAAAGACGTTCTGTTTGATATTGGAATTGGGGAGATATCAGGAGGTGTTTCGGCAGGTGTATTGAATATTGTTGGTTCATATTCAGCAAGCGCTGTTCCAGGTGTCAGTGCGCTTCTTATGGCAACATTTGGAATTGCCTCATTGGTACCTGATTATATGGATGGGAAGTTGACAACAGATGAATTTATTGTTGAAGTGGAAATGATATGTTTTGATGCAGCATTGATTTTACTTTCAGGTGTAATGGGACAGACTATTATTCCGGTGCCGGCTTTGGGCGCAGTTATTGGTTCTGTAGCAGGAATGATTGCTACAGCAATTATTCAGGAAATATGGGGAGATGAATTGAGAGAACTTCTTATGGAAATCAATCAACATATCAAAACTCTGTTTGAAAGAATAAAAGATTTTTTTGTTGGAATATGGGAGAAACTGAAAGCTATAAAAAACCTACTGGCATATTTGTTAGATGATGATTTCAATCATTCTCTTCAATGCAGATATAAAAAAAGTCTGCACTCTGGATATTGTGTATTTGAGCGTAAAGAAATAGTGTTTGAAAGGGTAAAATGTTATGAGTAATGAAAAGCAGATTTCTCTAAAAAAATATTTGGTAATTTCTGATGATGAATGGAAAAAAATCAAAAATACAGAAGATGAGATGTACAGAATTTGGGAAAAAATAAAAAGTACAGATGGCATCAAAGAAATAGAGAAAAAGAATATATATTTTATAAATGAGAAGTTTTTATCGAAAGATGATAATGCTACGACTGAGAAAATATATCACTCTATTTTGCGTGAGGTATGTGGGAAGAATATACCTAGAGATTTCAGACATGTAAAGCTTCAGATTCCTTCTGTTAAAGGAAAACTGACAATTAATGATATAATTTTGAACATTAGAAGATTAAAACAGGAGGATGGAACAGATTTTAATAGACTAGATATTAAACTTATTTTCTGGCTTATGTATAGCATTATGAGTAGCGTAATGCCCAAAAAGGCAAAATCCGAAACTGCCGAACAGGAAAAAATGGAGGCGGACAAGAAAGATATTTGCCTCTATGCAGCGTGTATGGGAATGCAGGTAGAGGAATTTCCGGACGTGTTGAATATTATACAATATATATTAAATGATACGCTGAACATAAAAGCCTGCAAAGCCAGCAGGACAAAATTCCTTGAGGAACTATGTTCTGATATTATAGAAAACACATCTGATATGGAAGAGAATGAAGAGGATCAGGAGGATATATTTAAAAAGTATTTTGAAGCTAGGCATACACTAATATACGTTAGAACTTTGGAAGAAAAAGAAATAATAAAACATATTGCTAAGATTGTTAATAATCATCCTGAGATTGCAGAAAAAATCTATCAATGGAATACCAGTGATGGGTTAGTAAATTTACAAACTGGAATACATAGAGAAGATGCTGAAATTATGGACATTAGTCAATACACATTAGAACATGCCATAAAAAGTATATCTGACAAATTGGATAGTAATTCAAATATAAGAGAAGTATATATTTTCCGAACAATAGAACTTGGGATGAAAGATGCAAGTACTATTTCAAGAATAAAAATCTTAGCAGAAAAAATAAGAGATATACGTGCAAATGTTTTCTTGATTTTTTTGGCTAGGGATATTCATATAGACAGTACGCTGGAAAAAGATTTTTATATAGATATGGACTTTTATTATCCAAAAGCGTGGAGAATAAAGGAAGTTCTTGAAGATTTTTTGGAAAGTAAAAGCATACATATAGAGCAGTCAGCTCTTGACGATATTGCTTATAGTTGTAAGGGGCTGACTACTGTGGAAATTAACAGTGCCTTAGAGTTAGCATATGTAACGCTGAATAGGAGATTTGAAAAAAATAAGTTTTTACAATTTCTTCAAGATGCGAAAAAACAGAGTCTTAAGAAATCAGGGTTACTTGAATTAATTGAAGAAAAAAGTACTGTTAGAGACATAGGAGGTTTGTCGGAACTCATAGAATGGCTTAATAAAAAGAGCATCATTATTAATAATATCAGTTCTGCAAGAAAAGAACATGTTGCTGTACCCAAAGGTATTTTGCTTGTAGGAATGCCAGGCTGTGGAAAATCATTATGTGCTAAGTGCGCAGCTGGTTTATTTAATGTTCCTTTATTCCGGCTGGATGTAGGGAGTTTATTAAATAAATATGTTGGAGAGTCTGAACGTAATTTTAGTGATGCATTACTACTTGCAGAGGCGGCGTCTCCTTGTGTGTTATGGATTGATGAAATGGAAAAAGCTTTCCCAAATGATTCAGATGGAAAAAATCAATCGGAAGTGTCTGCTAAAATGTTAGGAAAATTTCTTACGTGGATGCAGGAAAAGAAAACTTTAACTTTCGTAGTAGCAACAGTTAATAAAGCAAAAAATATTCCTGTAGAATTGACTAGACATGGTCGATTTGATGAAAGATTTTTTGTGGATTTTCCAAATGCTAAAGAAAGAGCTGGAATTATCGCATTACATTTAGAAAAAAAGGGGATTACCTTTACAGATGTCAAATATATAGTTAAAAAGACAGAAGGCTATAGTGGCGCAGAACTAGAGCATATTATCAGGGTAGTTACCGAGGAACGTTTTATTAATAAGTATAATGAAAAAGGAACAGGAGTAACAAAAGCAATGTTTGCAGAAGCAATAAAAAGTACAAGACCAATATCAGAAACAAATAAGGAGGCTATAAAAGAAATTAAGGATTATTGTAAGCAGAATAATATAAGGAGTGCCAATAAGAAATAAAAGTATGTATTGGATTTCTAGAATGGGAATCGATGAGGTTCGTCGCAGGACAGCGTTTTCGCAAATGAAATGGCAATAACAGTTATTATGTGTTGTCTATCATTTGACAAATGAAGTATATGGATATGGCGCATCATATCATTTTATTACATTCAACAAGATACTCGAATACTATGATGAAAAAAGAACAGGGGCGTGTATTTTAGCGTTTCCATTATCCTATGCTATTAAATCATGTGCTGGAAAGCTGGTGGTGCAGTCCGACAGAGGCAGGATTAGTAAAAAGAAATAAACTTTTTTGATTGTGGAATGATAATCGAACAATCACCACAATTAACAGCAACACTAAGCAGGAAAGCAAAGAATATACTATATAACAGAAAAACAGCCGAGAGAGCAGAGATTTGAGAGAGTCTCTGCTTTTTTTGTGCGCAAAATTAAACTCATCACTTGACAATGTTGCATAGAGTTAATGTCACCAGATGAAATTGCAGTAATGGACAGCGGGAAATGTATATTACAGTTAAGGGGGTGTAAGACCGTTTTTATCAGACAAGTTTGATATAACAAAACATAAGCAGTATAAGAAACTGTCTGATTATGATAAAAAGAATACCTTTGACATAGAAAAATACCTGGGAAGGAGGCTGGTTAAAGAAAAACCAGGAAACAGAACACTATGACATGGGTGTATTTATGGAAGACG
>ERZ778516.3043-NODE-3043-length-10300-cov-5.125622_pt1 | contig 10300 bp, 4 predicted proteins | sample MGYA00510342_ERZ778516 | MGnify/ENA primary metagenome ERZ778516 (study PRJEB29527, sample SAMN07138961) | mouse gut metagenome | material: feces | host: mouse | place: China:Nanjing | collected 2016-01-25 ...
CCATGGACCTCCACGCCAACCAGATCCAGGGCTTCTTCGACATCCCGGTGGACAATCTGCTGGGCTCCCCGGTGTTTGTGGACCACTTTTTCCGCCGCTTCGCCCCCGTGCACGAGCAGACCATGGTGGTCTCCCCCGACGTGGGCAGCGTGGCCCGGGCCCGGGCCTTCGCCCAGAAGCTGGATATGCCCATGGCCATCGTGGATAAGCGCCGCCAGAAGGCCAACTCCTCCGAGGTGATGAACATCATCGGCGATGTCACCGGCAAGAACGTCATCCTGCTGGACGATATGGTGGACACCGGCGGCTCCCTGTGCCACGCGGCCAAGGCCCTGGTGGAGCTGGGCCACGCCAAGTCGGTCACCGCCTGCGCCAGCCATGGCGTGCTGTCCGGCCCGGCCATCCAGCGCATCAACGAATCCGCCCTGGACGAAATCGTATTTCTGGACACCATCCAGCCCCGGGATAACATCGCCGAGATCTGTCCCAAGATCAAATACCTGTCCGTGGCCCACCTGTTTGCCGACGCCATCGAGCGTATCTACCAGGAGATCTCCGTGTCCAAGCTCTGGCAGTAACCGGCTGCAAAGCCGTTGTGAGTAGGGCGGATTTGCCCGAGCCGCAGCGAAGCCGCCCGTCGCGAACAGGCGCAGCGCAACGCCAACCGGCGGCAAAGCCGTCTCCGTCTCAGAAGCCGTATCAATAGCCGAAGTATTCAGAATCGCGAGCCCAAATTGCCGCTGGCAAGGCGAAAAACCGCGGGAATGCTTTAGTGTATTTCAAGATTTTCAACGCAGCCGGCGGCAATTTTGGCCGTACAGCTGGGTCTGAGGCTATTGGTACAGCTTCTCAATATCCCGCCCCGGGGCAAGGCCCCGGGGCGGTTGTTCCGTTTGGAGGAATCGACATGTTTTTCCAAAATAAGCTCCCCGTCTCCTGGCTCGTGGTGGGCCTGGGCAACCCGGGGGACAAATACGAATACACCCGCCACAACGCGGGCTTCCTGGTGGCGGACGAGCTGGGCGAACGGGGGGGCTTCCCCATCCAGCGCCTGAAGTTCAAGGCGCTGACCAGCACCGCCGCCATCGGCGGCCAGGGCGTGCTGGTGATGAAGCCGGTGACCTACATGAACCTGTCCGGCGAGGCGGTGGGGGAGGCGGCCCGGTTTTATAAAATCCCCCCGGAACGGGTGCTGGTGATCTCCGACGATGTGGACCTGCCCCTGGGCAGGCTGCGCCTGCGCACCTCCGGCTCCGCCGGGGGCCACAACGGCCTGAAGAGCGTCATACAGCATCTGGGCGGCAGCCAGTTCCCCCGGCTGAAGGTGGGGGTGGGGGGCAAGCCCCACCCGGACTACGACATGGCCGACTGGGTGCTGGGCAGATTGCAGGGCGAGGATAAAAAGGTGATGGACCAGGCCGTCAAGCGCGCCGCCGACGCGGTGGAGTGCTTTTTGCGGGACGGGCCGCAGAAGGCCATGAACCAATTCAATTGAGGTTGCCATGAAACAGCTTTTGAACATCTTGAATACGGTGCCCGAGTTCGCCCGGCTGGCGGCGGATCTGGAATCGGGCCGCTCCCCGGTGGAGGTGGCGGGGCTGTCCCCCGTCCACCGGGCCCACTTCGCCGCGGGCCTGCTGGAGCGGCTGGACTGCCCCGTGGCGCTGGTGTGCGCCGACGAGGGGGAGTGCGCCCGGCTGTGCGCCGACGTGACTGCGCTGACGGGCGTATCCGCCGTCATGGTGGGGGCGCGGGAATTTTTGTTTCACGACGGCGCGGTGGCCTCCCGCCAGTGGGAGCACCAGCGCCTTGCCGCCTTCCACGCCATGGCCCAGGGCAGGGCCAGGCTCATCGCCGCCACGGTGGAGGGGCTGCTCCAGCGCACCCTCCCCCCCGGGGCGCTGGCCGCCCATGTGGTGGAGGTGGACGCCGCCGGCAGCTATGACCCGGACCAGCTGGCGGACCGGCTGGCCGCCCTGGGCTATACCCGGTGCCAGCAGGTGGAGGGGGTGGGCCAGTTCGCCCTGCGGGGCGGCATCCTGGACGTGTTTTCCCCCGGCATGGACGACCCGGTGCGCATAGAGTTCTGGGACCGGGACGTGGACTCCATGGGCTCCTTCGACGTATCCTCCCAGCGCCGGGCGGGACGGCTGGAGCGGGCCGTGTTCCTCCCGGTGAGCGAGCTTCTCCCCGTCAGGGACGAAAACGGGAACTGGGTTCGGCTTGGGGACCGCCAGCTCCCCGCCCGATACGATACCCTGGCCACCGCCGCACACCATCTGCCCCCGGAGGCGGTGGTGTGCCTGTCCGAGTCCAGCCGGGTGGCGGAGCGGGGCAAAAACTGGCTGTGGCAGCTGAACGAGGACGTAAAGACCCTGCTGGAAAACGGGGCGCTGGACGGCAGGCACGCCGTTTTCGCCGCCGGCATGGACGAGCTGATGGCCGTGCTGTCCGACCATGCCCTGTGCTTTCTGGACTCCTTCACCACCTCCGCCGCCCCCCTGCCCCCCCGGGATATCCTCACCGCCCAGGGCCGCCAGCTCTCCTCCTTCGGGGCCAGCCTGGACGCGGCGGCGGCCGACCTCACCCAGCTGCAAAGCGCCGGCGCCGCCGCGGTGGTGCTGGTGGGCAGCGAGCAGCGGGCGCTCAACCTCCAGTCCCTGCTCCGGGAGCGGAAGATCCGCTCCGCCGTGGACTTCCAGCTCCACGCCCTGCCCCAGCCCGGGGGCATCACCATCGCCGTGGGGGGGCTGTCGGCGGGGTTTGACTACATCGGCTGCCCCTACGCGGTGCTGACGGAGGGCGCCGGCGAGCCCCGGCGAAAGGGGAAGCGGCTCAAGCACGCCGCGGACCGCCGCAAGGTGGATTCCTTTACCGACCTGTCCCCCGGGGACCTCATTGTCCACGAGAACCACGGCATCGGCCGCTTTGTGGGCATGGTGAAGATGACGGTGGACGGGGTGGATAAGGACTACGTCAAGCTGGCCTACGCCGGGGCGGACGTGCTCTACCTCCCCGCCACCCAGCTGGACGCCATCGCCAAATATATCGGCTCGGGGGACGACCCGGAGACCAAAAAGCTGTCCAAGCTGGGGGGCACGGATTGGGAAAAGGCCAAGACCCGCACCCGCAAGGCGGTGAAGGACCTGGCAAAGGGCCTCATCCAGCTCTATGCCCAGCGCCAGCGCCAGCCGGGCTACCCCTTCGCCCCCGACTCCCCCTGGCAGCGGGAGTTTGAGGACGACTTCCCCTACGACGAAACGGAGGACCAGCTGCGCTCCATCGCCGAGATCAAGCGGGATATGGAGGCCCCCCGGCCCATGGACCGCCTGCTGTGCGGCGACGTGGGCTACGGGAAGACGGAGGTGGCCCTGCGGGCGGTGATGAAGTGCGTGCTGGACGGCAAGCAGGCCGCCATCCTGGTGCCCACCACCGTGCTGGCCCGCCAGCACTACCTGACGGCGCGCTCCCGGTTTGCCAAATACCCGGTGGAGATCGAGGTGGTCAGCCGCTTCCGCACCCCCGCCCAGATGAAAAAGGCGCTGTCCGGGGTGGCGGACGGCTCGGTGGATCTGCTCATCGGCACCCACCGGCTGCTGCAAAAGGACGTGCGCTTCAAGGACCTGGGGCTTCTGGTGGTGGACGAGGAGCAGCGCTTCGGCGTCACCCACAAGGAACGGCTCAAGGAGCTGTCCAAGCAGGTGGACGTGCTCACCCTGTCCGCCACCCCCATCCCCCGCACGCTGAATATGGCGCTGTCCGGCATCCGGGACATGTCCGCCATCGAGGAGCCCCCCTCCAACCGCCAGCCGGTGCAGACCTATGTGCTGGAGCACGACTGGTCGGTGCTGGCGGACGCCATGCGCCGGGAGCTGGAGCGTGGGGGCCAGGTGTACTACCTCCACAACCGGGTGGACACCATAGAGCGCACCGCCGCCCGCATTAAGGAGCTGCTGGGGGACGGGGCGGAGGTGGCGGTGGGCCACGGCAAGATGAGCCAGGAGGAGCTGGGCGGCGTGATGACCCGGGTGTCCGACGGGGAGGTAGACGTGCTGGTGTGCACCACCATCATCGAGACGGGCATCGACATCGCCAACGTGAACACCCTGATCATTGAGGACGCGGACAAGATGGGCCTGTCCCAGCTCCACCAGATTCGCGGCCGGGTGGGCCGGTCCGCCCGGCGGGCCTACGCCTACATGACCTACCGGCAGGGCAAGGTGCTCACGGAAATTGCCGCCAAGCGCCTGAGCGCCATCCGGGAGTACGCCGAGTTCGGCTCCGGCTTCAAGATCGCCATGCGGGACCTGGAGATCCGGGGCGCCGGCAACCTGCTGGGGCCGGAGCAGTCCGGCTTCCTGATGAGCGTGGGCTACGACCTGTATTTGAAGCTGCTGGAGGAGGCCGTTTTGGAGGAAAAGGGGGAAAAGCCCCAGCGTCTGAGCGAGTGCACGGTGGATCTCACCGTGTCCGCCTCCATCCCGGACAAATACGTACCCGACCCGGGCCAGCGCATGGACCTGTACCGCCGCATCGCCCGGGTGCGCGCCCAGGAGGACGCCGACGATATCACCGACGAGCTCATCGACCGCTTTGGCGACCCGCCCCGGCAGGTGAATAACCTGTTGGCGGTGGCCCTGCTGCGGGGGCGCGGGGCGCAGTGCGCCATCACGGATATCTCCCAGAAGGGGGCGGCGCTGTCGTTCACCCTGTCCGCCTTCCAGCTGGAGGCCATCGCCTCCCTGGCCGGGCAGTACCCCGGCCGCCTGCTGTTCTCCCCCGGCGACACCCCCGCCTTCACCCTCAAGCTGCGCCGCACCGACGACCCCCTGCGCACCGCCGCCCAGGCGGTGGAGCGGTATGGGGCGCTGCTGAACCTGGAGAAAGCCCCCTAGGGCGGCGCGCGGCAGCCTGGAGCTGTGCTGCGAAGCCTCCGCGACGGCAGCTAAGCCCCTCCGACTGCGCGCGCCGTTTGCCGGGCCTTTTGGGCCCGGCAAGCCGTCCACTCCGCTTCGGGTCTTATCTGCCTGCTCCCGGCTTCTCCGCAACCTGAAGTCGTGCTGTGCCTGCTCGCAACGCGCGGCTTCCCTCCGTCTCAGGCAAAACCCGCCCCCGCTGCGCGGCGGCTGGGCTTTTGCCTTCGCTTCGGTCCATCCGCGCTGCTCGCGACGGCTCCGCAACCTGAAGTCGTGCTGTGCCTGCTCGCAACGCGCGGCTTCCCTCCGTCTCAGGCAAAACCCGCCCCCGCTGCGCGGCGGCTGGGCTTTTGCCTTCGCTTCGGTCCATCCGCGCTGCTCGCGACGGCTCCGCAACCTTGATTTGCATTTCCCGCCCGCTTGATGTATAATACTTCCCAACGGCGCACGCGCCGGAATCATTCTGCCGCACAGATTGGAGAATACCATGAAAAATTGGAAACGACTGCCGGCCCTGCTGTTGTCCGGGGCCCTGGCCCTGTCCCTGTTCGCCTGCACCACCGCCAACCCCACCAGCGGCGATCCCTCCGTCTCTCCCGGCGCGGACCCGTCCGCTTCCCCCAGCGCGGACCCGTCCGCCTCCCCCAGCGCCGCACCCGAAATCGTGGCCGACCTGACCCAGCCCCCCCTGATGTTCGCCGCCGGCGCCAACCCGGACGACGTGATGCTCACCGTCGACGGGGTGGATGTCCCGGCCGACCTCTTTTTCTACCTGCTGGGCCAGGCCTGCATGAACACCCAGCAGTATTTCTCCTACTTCGGCCTGAACCTGGCGGACATGCCCGACGCGGCGGGCGACCTGCTGGAGCAGGGTGTCCGCCTGTCCGCCTATCACACCCTGGTGCGCCAGAAGGCGGCCGAGCTGGGCTGCCTGCCCACCGACGCCCAGATGGAGGAGGTGCGCCAGGCCATGGAGCAGTCCGACCTGGACACCGCCGGCCCCTACTGGGGGCTGACCGAGGAGAGCGCCCAATTCATTTTTGAAATGACCACCTATTACGAGAACGTGAAGAACGCCGTCACCCACGCGCCCGACGAGCAGGAGCTGAATGAGTACCTGGACGCCCAGAAGGTCTACCGGGTGAAGCACATCCTGCTCAAAACGGTGGACGACAGCAAGCAGCCCCTCCCCGACGACCAGGCTGCCCAGAAGCGGGCCCAGGCGGAGGATCTCCTCTCCCAGCTCCAGGGGACGGACGCCGGCGCCCTGGAGGCCAAGTTCGACGAGCTGATGATGGCCCACAGCGAGGACAATCCCCAGAACAACCCCGACGGCTACACCACCTCCTCCGGCCAGATGGTGGCCCCCTTTGAGGAGGCGTCCCTGGCGCTGAAGGAGGGGGAGATCTCCGGCATCGTGGAGAGCGAGTTCGGCTATCACATCATTCTGCGCCTGCCCCTCACCGACGAGACGAAAACCCAGTACCGGGACAGCTTCCAGGTGGACGCCATGGAGGATCTGGCCGACCAGTGGATCGCGGAGGCCCAGATCACCCGCGCCGGGGCGCTGGACAGCCTGAACGCCATCGACTTTTACCGCCGGCTCAGCGCCTACCACCAGGCGCTGGCGGAGAAGGACGCCCCGGCGCAGAGCGGCCCCGTGGAGAGCGGCGGGGTGGGCTGAGCGTTCCCCCAGCCGCCATTGTCACGCTCCGATTGGCCGCGCGGCCGGGTCGCTTTCGCTCCGGCTCGGACTGGTCTCCGGCCCGCACAGGCGGGCCTGCGCTCGTCCTCGCTCCGCTCCAAGCCCCCCTGCGCGGCTATCGTCGCGCTTCTTCCCCCTTGACAGCCACCCTCACTTCTGGTATCATCTACCTCAAGTGATAGGGGAGTAACCGGCGGGGTTCTGTCCCGCGGCTAAGGCCAACAGCAAGAGGAATTCCCTCTGGCTTAGTCTGAAACGGTAAGACCTATCCACAGCGTAACGCTGTGGATAGGTCTTTTTTGTTTCCCGCTTGTCCCCTTTCCCTACCATTCGACCCCCAAAAAACGCTATATTCAGAAGGAAAGAAAAGGAGTGTTGGACTATGAGCCAATGGTACGACAAGACCGCCGCCCAAACCCTGGCTGGGCTGGAATCCGGCCGCTCCGGCCTCTCCCCCCAGGAGGCCCAGGCGCGGCTGGATAAATACGGCCCCAACCAGCTGGCCGGGGCCCCCAAAAAGCCCCTCTGGGCCCGGTTCCTGGACCAGATGCGCGACCCCATGATCCTGGTGCTGCTGGCCGCGGCGGCCCTGTCCCTGGCGTCCTCCGGCGGGGAGGACTGGGTGGAGGCCGTCATCATCCTGGTCATTGTGGGGGTGAACGCCTGCATCTCCATCTCCCAGGAGGACAGCGCGGAAAAGGCCCTGGAGGCGCTGCAAAAAATGTCCGCCCCCCTGGCCAAGGTGGTCCGGGGCGGGGAGCAGGTCCGGCTGGAGACGGCCTTTCTGGTGCCCGGCGACGTCATCGTGCTGGAAGCGGGGGACCTGGTGCCCGCCGACGCCCGCATCCTGGAGAGCGCCAACCTGAAGGCGGACGAATCCGCCATGACCGGCGAATCCGTCCCGGTGGACAAACAGGCGGACGCGGTGCTGCCCGAGGGCACGGTGCTGGGGGACCGCAGCAATATGGTGATCTCGTCCACCGTCATCACCAACGGCCGGGCGCTCTGCGTGGTGACGGCCACCGGCATGGACACCGAGGTGGGCCGCATCGCCGGGATGCTCATGGGGGAGGAGGACACCTCCACCCCCCTTCAGCGCAAGCTGGCGGAGATCTCCAAAACCCTGTCCTTTGTGTGCCTGGCGGTGTGCGCGGTGATGTTCGGGGTGGGCATGCTCTACCACCGCCCCCTGCTGGAAATGCTCATGGCCGCCGTATCCCTGGCGGTGGCCGCCATCCCGGAGGGCCTGCCCGCCATCGTCACCATTGTGCTGGCCCTGGGGGTGCAGCGGATGGTAAAGCACAACGCCATTGTGAAAAAGCTGCCCGCGGTGGAGACCCTGGGCTGCGCCGGGGTGATCTGCTCGGACAAAACCGGCACCCTCACCCAGAACCGCATGACGGTGAAGCAGGTGTGGACCCCTGGGGACCGCCACCGCCGGGAGGCGCTGACCATCGGCGCGCTGTGTAACGACACGGTGCTCTCCCCCAGCGGCAAAACCACCGGCGACCCCACCGAGACCGCCTTTGTGGACGCCGCGCTGGCCGACGGCCTGGACAAGAACATTTTGGAGCAGGAGATGCCCCGGGTGTTTGAGCTGCCCTTCGACTCGGACCGCAAGCTGATGAGCACCGTCCACCCCCTGCCCGGCCAGCCCGGCCGGTACCGCGTCATGGTCAAGGGCGCTCCCGACGTGCTCCTTTCCCGTTGCACCCACATCCTGGCCGGGGCCGCCGTCCCCCTCACCGCCGCCCTGGGCCGGGACGTGGAGGCCGCCAACGCCTCCATGGCGGAGCAGGCGCTGCGGGTGCTGGCCTGCGGGTATCAGGATATCGAATCCCTGCCCGAGCCCTCCGGCAGCGCCCAGCTGGAGACGGGCCTCACCTTTGTGGGGCTGGTGGGCATGATCGACCCGCCCCGGCTTGAGGTAAAGGACGCGGTGGGGCAGTGCTACGCCGCGGGCATCCGCCCGGTGATGATCACCGGCGACCACAAGCTCACCGCCGTGGCCATCGCCAGGGAGCTGGACATTTTCCGCAGCGGCGACCTGGCCATCACCGGGGAGGATCTGGACTTCATGCCCCAGGAGCTGCTGGAGCAGGACGTGGACAAATTTGCCGTCTACGCCCGGGTGTCGCCGGAGCACAAAATGCGCATCGTCAAAGCGTGGCAGAAGAAGGGCATGGTGGTAGCCATGACGGGGGACGGGGTGAACGACGCCCCGGCGCTGAAGGTGGCGGACATCGGCTGCGCCATGGGGATCACGGGCACCGATGTGGCCAAGGGCGCGGCGGACATGATCCTCACCGACGACAACTTCGCCACCATCGTCAAGGCGGTAGAGCAGGGCCGGGGCATCTATTCCAACATCAAAAAGGCCATCCACTACCTGCTCTCCTGCAATATCGGCGAGATTGTGACGCTGTTTTTGGCCACCCTCTTCAACTTCCACCAGCCCCCCTTGGTGGCGGTGCAGCTTTTGTGGCTCAACCTGGTCACCGACTCCCTGCCCGCCCTGGCCCTGGGCATGGAGCCGGTGGAGCCCTCGGTGATGGAGGAGAAGCCCCGCTCCGCGTCTGAGCCGCTGTTCACCCGGCGTTTTTCCATCCGCCTGGCCTGGCAGGGGCTGATGGTTGGGCTGCTCACCCTGGCGGCCTACTGGCTGGGGGAGTATGTGCTCAGCGACCCCACCCTGGCGGACGCCACCGCCAACACCATGGCCTTCGCCACCCTCACCTTCTGCCAGCTCTTCCACGCCTTCGACGTGCGCAGCGAAACCCAGTCCATCGCCCACATCGGCCTCACCTCTAACCCGGCCATGAACAAGGCGTTCCTGGTGGGCATGGCCCTGCAATTGTCCGTGCTGCTCATACCGCCGCTGATGTCGGTATTCCGGGTGTGCGCCCTGACCCTCACCGAGTGGCTGGTGGTGCTGGGGCTGTCCCTCATCCCGCTGGCGGTGTGCGAAATCGAGAAGGCGGTTAGGCGCAACAAGCGCTGAACCCAAGCGCCCGGGCGGCTCCACGCTTCTTTTTCATTTCCCTGTTGCAATTTTCCCCCTGTCAGTTTATAATGTTAGTCAGAATCTTAACAAACGGGATTCAACAAATAAATTGAATTTGGAGGTCGATTCCCATGAAAGATTTATATGTGGTCAGTTGCTGCCGCACCGCGGTGGGCTCCTTTGGCGGAAGCCTGAAGGACACCCCCGCCACCGATCTGGGCGCCATCGTGGTCAAGGAGGCGTTGGCGCGGGCCAACGTGAAGCCCGAGCAGGTGGACGAGGTGATGTTCGGCTGCATCCTGACCGCCGCCCAGGGCCAGAACCCCGCCCGCCAGGTGGCCATCAAGGCCGGCGTGCCCTTCTCCGTCCCCGCCTATACCGTGGGCATGGTGTGCGGCTCCGGCATGAAGTCCGTCATCGAGGCGGGCCGCGCCATCCGCTCCGGCGACGCGGACATCGTGGTGTGCGGCGGCACCGAGAACATGAGCGCCGCCCCCTTCGCCTCCATGGACGCCCGCTGGGGCGCCCGCATGGGCGACAAGAAGCTGGTGGACACCATGATCAAGGACGGCCTGTGGGACGCCTACAACAACTATCACATGGGCACCACCGCCGAGAATATCTGCGATATCTGGGGCATCACCCGCGAGGAGCTGGACGCCTTTGCCGCCTCCT
>ERZ778516.3045-NODE-3045-length-10297-cov-12.836165_pt1 | contig 10297 bp, 2 predicted proteins | sample MGYA00510342_ERZ778516 | MGnify/ENA primary metagenome ERZ778516 (study PRJEB29527, sample SAMN07138961) | mouse gut metagenome | material: feces | host: mouse | place: China:Nanjing | collected 2016-01-25 ...
GGAGGAAATGGCGTGAACGCTTTACACCTTTTCTATAATTTGTTATGATTACATTAACAGTCCACAAGACTGGACACCAGTATAAATTATAACAAGAAGAACAGATTCAAGGAAGGACAGGTGATTGTATGCCAAGTGAAAAAGAATTAAATGTCAATCTTTTAGATAAGCTAGACATATTAGAAAGACTAGAAATGGCAGATAACGAGGGGGGTATGAAAAAATGAAACAGCAGCTTGCATTTGAAAAAAAGTGTCTTGAGCGCAAGCTATACCAGAAACCGCCAATTACAGAACTACAATAACCAAAAACCTCAATTGTAATAACAGCAAAAGCCAAATAGGATTCTGCAGGTCACAATGGAACTGGTAGAGCTGGAATTGCGCTACTGTATGGCAGCTTTTCCGCATGTCGGCTCACTGCTTCTCACACCCGCAAAACCTGTCAGCGCACAGGAAAGGACTGGCTTGTGTACCTACAGGCGCCAGACACGACAAGGTGGCGTCTCACACGGGATACAGCGATCATATTTCCCCCAAAGGCGGTGACTGCCCGCAATCAGCAGATGATTCTTGTCGTAAAGACGACACAGCGCTTTGTTTCTTTTTCAAGAAAGGATGTACAGACAGCTGCCGCGGATTTGATCAGCGGACGGCTGCAATCTGTTGAAATCACATATATGGAGCATGCCTTATGGATACAATGCGCAACGCACAAGGACGAAGAAGGGTGCTTTGTGATCAACGCCGCACACCCTGATTATGCAGACACAGCTTTCACTGCCAAGATGCCGTCTGCGGAAGCCTTCATGTGGCTGACACAATACCCTTGCGGCGGATTTTTGCCGGAGGGAGAGATTTGGGAGAAAAAGGCAGAGGATTGATGTTTCCTCTGCCTTTTTTGCTGCATTTGATGTCTATGTGTCTGGTATCTATTTCGCTGTGCAGCGCTATGAATTTAATTCATTGGACGTGCTGTAATCTTAAAGTTTACTGTCTTTGTTCCGCCATATGGATAAATGCCGCGTATGGTGACTTTTGCAGTTCCCTTCTTGATATTCTTCGAATATCCTACGATTTGAAAATTATCATTTTGCAATTCTGTAATAGTACCATTGATTTTCAGCTTGACATGAATCTGGTCATTACTCAGAGTCACTTCACTGCCTGTGTAGCGTTGCGGTTCTATCTGTACACTTGCTTTGGCAATGCTCATATTATTATCAATAATATGGAATATTGCTGAGGCTGTTCCTTGATAGTTTCCTTTTCCTGTTACGGTGACTTTAATCGCAGTACCTGTTGCTGGCTCTGTGCTTGAGATCGGATTTCCTGCTTCGTCCGTGTATGCTGTTGCTGTATCAAGCTCAAAATCGGTCTTATTTTTGAGTGTCTTTCCATCTAAGTCTGTGACAACCGGAACCACCTTATTGAATTTCTTCGCATTCTTTTGCAGAACGTCTGCGGCGGTGATATTTAAGTTTGAAAGATCCTGCGCCACAATTGTAAATGGAATGTTTTTGAGCGTTCCCTTAAAATTGCCTTTGCCCTTGATTGTCACGCTTGCAGTGTTATCGCCGACTTTCTTGTTATTCTTATAGGACAATGTGTAGTCTTTTCCCTGCTGTAACGCGATTTCTACGCCATCGCTGATTGTAAATCTTGCGCCTGTCTGATTATCAGTGAGCTTGCTGCCGCCTTTTGCGAATGGTATACTGCCATTGATGTTATATTTAAATTTCTTGTCCGAGTTGGCGAATATATCATAAGCTGTAATCTTGAAGGTCTTTTTCACCGTTCCAGTATAGCCGTTTTTACCTGTTATCACAACGGTTGCTGTACCAGCATTGGTATTATTCTGGTAAACTGCCTCGTAATTCTTCTTATCTATGCCGTCAATCTCTGGCTCCTGCGGCTTTCCTGTATACACCAAACCGGTTTTTGGCACATCTTTTAGCGATATCTGACCCGCCTTTAACGGCGTACCTGTAATCTTAAAGGAAGTCGTCTTTTCGCCAAAGTAGGTGGTTCCATTTCCGCGAATGGTTATGGTTGCCGTCTCTCCTGCCTCGATGTGCTCGTTGTCGTAGAGAACTGTATAATCTGTATCCTTTACCAATGTAGTTTTACCATATTTTACAGTAATCTGTGGTTTCAATACTTCGCCAGTGTATACCCTGTCTGCCGTTACAATTTTGCCGATGCTTGCCTTACTCATCAAGTATGCATTATCCTTATCGACAAGCGTCATCTTAATCATTTTTGTACCTGTGAAATTCACCGATGCCGCATCAATTTTCACGTCATAATCCATCGAAGGGTTGCCGGGCGCTTTTCCGCCATTTGGATCTGCATAAGCTACAGTATAGTCTTTCCCCATCTTCAATGTCTTGCCATTGAACTTCACAATAGGCTTGAGTGCTACCTGCTTTGTATTGTTAGATGCCACTGCTGCATACAAGTCCTCGATTTCAAGCGTTGCAATATCAATTGGATCAATCGTAAATTCTGCCGTGGTGGATTCTGAATAATTGCCTTTTCCTTTGACGGTTACAGTTGCCGGACCTGCATTTGTATTATTCTTATAAGATACAGTATAATCTGTTTTCTCTTTGAGCAGCGTTTTGCCATCATATACCAAGATTTCAGGCTTAAATGCTTTTCCGGTGTACGCAGCATGATAGTTGCCATCGCTGTTTTCCGGTGCGGTTAATCCTGAGTCTGGCGCCCATGCTGTCCAGAGTCCTTCTTTTACTTTTATCAGCGCCTTTACAGCATTCTGTAAATCGTCCGCTGCCCTTTGGATTTCCTCCAATGCTGCATTGGGATTTTCTGCCACTTCCTTTGCTGCTTGAAGGGCATCTTCAAATACTCTCCAGCTCTCAGTAGTATAATCCTCCTTTATGTATTTTTCACATGTTACTATCAGTTCTTTGAGGGCTTTTATTTCTTCCTCTATGCTGACAAGGTTATTGTGCGCTTTGTCTAGTTTATTTCTTGCCTCATCAACTTCTGGCTGCGTTGCATCTTCCTTTGCCAGAATAGCTTTCGCTTCCTCGAGTGCAAGTGTAAACGCATTCCAGCTTTCGGCTGTATAACTGCCCTGTCCTTTGTTGAGAATTTCGTCGCAGACTGCAATAAGAGCCTTTAACTTTCCTTTGTCTATGGTGCCTTCTGGTACCTTTAGCGCGTTATAAGCGTCTCTAAGGTCTTGTTCTGCCTTATCTATTTCTGCCTGTGTTGCATTGGGTTTATCTGCGATTTCTTTTGCTGCCTTTAGTGCCTCCTGAAGCGCATTCCAGCTTTCGTCTGTGTAATCACCTTTATCCAGCTTGCTGCATTCTGCGATCAATTCGTCTAGCTTTTCCGTATTCTTTGTGCTGGTAAGATTGGTGTATGCAGTCTCTAATTTGCTGTATGCCTCATCTATTTCTGCCTGTGTTGCATCTGATTTTTCGATCAGTGCTTCAGCGTTTGCTAATTCATCTGAAAATGCTTTCCAGCTTTCGTCTGTGTAGCTGCCCTGTCCTGCTTTAAATATGTCATCATAGAGCGCTACTAATGCTTTTAACTTTTCTTTGTCTACGGTACCCTCTGGTGTCGTCAATGCATCATGCGCTGCCTGTAAGTTGCTCATTGCAAGATTCAGTTCATTTAAAGTTACATCTGTCTTTCCAACAACTTCCTTTGCTGCCTGCAAAGCCGTCTGGAATGCTTTCCAGCTTTCGTCTGTGCGCTCACCTTGTTCTTCTTTTTCATATTGAAGAATCAATGCTTCTAGCTCTTTTTTAAGCTTCTCAATTTTCTGCTGTTCATTCTTATCATATACGGACTCATTATCCTTTGTTTCGCCCTTTACAAGAACTAATGCGGATATCGGCGCCACTTTTACCTTGCCGTCTGTTACAGCCGCTAGTGTTTCAATCCCAGCTTTTTGATCGTTAATGCAGATATTCCATGTGCCTTGCGGAACGCCATAGCTGTACATATCAACATCTTTTGCAGCTGTATTGGCATTAAAGATTACCACGATTCCATCAGATACTTCATCCGCTATGCTGTCTTTTCCGTTAATGACAAACATTACCAGTTCTTCTGAAATCCATTTGTACTGCACATTGGCTTTCACTTCTGCCGCTGTTGTCAGACGAAGAGCTGCATGGTTTTTGCGGAATGCGATCAGTCCCTTGTAGTAATCCCTTACATTTCGATAGTTCTCTTTGTCGAGATTACTCCACTTGATGCTGTTGACCAAATCCGATGAGTTATAACTGTTTTCAACCGGTTTTCCGTTCTCATCAATTTTTTCCCTGAGCAGTTCTTCTGCTGCATGAATCAACGGAATACCCTCTGATGTCATGTAAATTGCAGCCGCTAGATTGTTCATCTTCGTCTTCTCTTCAAATGTCGCATCCTCTCTTGATACAGACAATTTATCCATCAGGGAGTAATTGTCATGGCATGACGCATAGTTTACGGTCTGCGTCGGGCTCTTGCACCAGTCGGTCGCCCCTGTAAAACATTTTGCAAGCAGTTCTTCCTGCCCTGTTGCTCCGGAAACAAAGCCTGTAGATTCATGGCTGAACGTATCGCCCTTTAATAAATTGCGGATTGTATCGCTAAAATATGCAAACTTCGGTGTCTTTTCAGAGGTCCACTGTGTCGCCATGATGACATCGTCCTTGCTGACTGCTGTATCCATCTTCCATCCTTCACCGTAGAATACGACATCCGGATGTGTTTCATGGACTGTATTTACTACCTCGTTGATTGTATCAACATCAAGCAGTCCTACAAGGTCAAAACGGAATCCGTCAATATGATACTCATCTGCCCAGTAATTTACGGAATCCACAATGTACTTCTTTACCATGGAGCGCTCAGATGCCGTGTCATTGCCGCATCCTGAACCGCTTGAGTAACTGCCGTCCGCGTTTGTTCTTGAAAAATACTTCGGTACTAGCTGGTTAAAGCTGAATTTGTCCGCATCATATACATGATTGTAAACAACGTCCATGATAACATTGATGTTGTTGTCATGCAGTGTCTTGACCATCTGCTTCATTTCCTTTACTCTGACTGCACCATTGTACGGGTCTGTCGAGTAAGAACCTTCCGGCACATTGTAATTCTTCGGGTCATATCCCCAGTTATACTGCGGTGTATCGAGCTTTGTCTCATCAACTGTCGCATAGTCATAAGAAGGCAGTAAATGGATATGTGTTACACCCAAGTCAGTCAGGTAATCCAGACCGGTTGTCTGCCCTGACGCATTCTTTGTTCCCTTCTCTGTCAGTCCCAGGAATTTTCCTTTGTTCTGGATTCCTGAAGATTCGTCAATAGAGAAATCCCTGACGTGAAGCTCGTAAATAATAGAGTCTGTATAAGTCATGCCTGCATTCGGGCCACGGTCGGTTGACCATCCCGCAGGGTTTGTTGCGTTCAGATTAATGACCATTGCACGATTTCCGTTTACGCCGGTTGTCCTTGCATATGGGTCACATGCCTCTGCAGTCGTTCCGTCCACATCTACGCTGTAAGTGTAATAAACACCATTTAAGTCGCCTGCTTTTTGTACAGACCAGACGCCTTTTTCACCCTTTTTCATGCTGAGTGTCTCAATCAGGTCATCCGCACCCTCTGTTCCGGAAGTATAGAGATTCACCTTTACACTGTCCGCTGTGGGCGCCCATACCTTAAAGGTTGTTTTGCTGCTGGTCCATGTTGCACCGAGGTCATCTCCTGTGTATGTGAACTCCTGCTCAAACGTATCTGAAGAATAAAGGCTTGGCATTTCTACCGGATACTCATATTCATCATAGAACAGGGAGTACTTCTTCGTGACTGCCTCCATACCTGACAAATTGCTTCCAAGACTCAGTTCATACTCGTTTTTGTCTGCGATTGCCAGTCTTACCCCTGTAATCTCGATTTCTGTTCCGTCAGCGCGTTTTAAGGTAAAGATACCGTCTGTACCGCCTGTAATTGGTGTTCCTGTGACAACCTTAATTACATTCTTGGCACTGTTATATTTTACAGAGAGAATCTTAACGCCTAAGAATACATCATTGCCCAATATTCTGGTTCCCGGGAAAACACCGGATTCCACATAATAATCAACCGTTCCGGATAGAATATCTGAAAGATCAACGAAACAGTCTTCCGGGAAATCCTTTCCGCCTCCCCAAGGATCAGTTGGAGTACTCTTGCGGATGATATAGTTCAGCACACTTGTCGAACGGCCTTCCAGTTCAAATGTTACGACCTTTGCGCCGTTTTCATCCTCAGAATCAAAATCGTACTGCTTTCCTTCTGAACCTACTCTCCAAGACCATACATTCCAATTTTCATAATTGCCGTCAGGTCTGTGGTAGTGCAGTCTCAGTGTAATCTGATTCTTGTCTTCTACGACCTTCACCGTAAACTTGATACTTTCTTCCCCTGCTGTCGCTGTCAGGTCAATTGTTTTTCCGGCGAATGTCTCTGCGACTGTGATTTTGCGGCTTGCAGCATCCAGCGTCACACCTTCCACTTTATCCATGGAATAAGTTACTGCCACAAGTGTTTCTTCTCCGGTTTCTGACATGTATGTCAGTTTTTCCGGAAGTGTTGTCGCTTTTCCTTTTGCAATGGTAAGAGTGGGCGCAATCAGACCCTTTTCATAAGAACTTGGCACAAGCACAATTGTACCGCCATTCTTTGCTGCCGGAATGGTAATCGTGACTTTACCGTCTTCCGAAACCGTGTACTCCTGATTGCTGTATAAATCCCTGTATGCGGTAATTCCGCTATTGTTGACTGCAAAACTTACTTCTTTTCCTGTGTTGATATCAATATTGATTCCGACATAGAGCGTTGTTTTGTTATAGCTTCTTGAAAAAACATCATACTTGTCCGCATTGGTTCCGCTTACAGACTGTCTGGTACCCTTTGCAAATACATCTGCATACTCGCTGCGGATAGAAAGCATTTTCTTATAGTGATTGTATATACTGTTGTCCGTTGTTTTTTGTGTTTCCAGTTCTGTCCAGTCAAAATCATAGCGGTTGGTCTGTTTTGGATAATCATTCATTCCTGTCAAACCGATTTCTTCGCCATAATAAATGACTGGCTGCCCTTTTGCCGTAATCTGCAGGGTAGCCGCTGCATAGGCAGCCGCTGCTGCATCCGCCTTGGACCATCCTTTATCGATTAATGCAGCCTGAAAACCATTTTCGTCATGACTGCTCAAGAACTGGCCTGTTAAATAGGTATTGTTCAAAGCCTTATTTCTGTCTGCGAGTTTCTTCTCAACAGATAAAATACCACCACCTACAAACTCGGTTGCCCAGTCATTAAAATCAAAATCGAGCAGAGAGTCCATCTGTCCGTTTCCGATTCGGTTTCCGTTGTTCGAATTATAGCCTGCGCCAAAGTACTCACCAATCATTTTGAATTTTGGATTGGCCTTGGTCAGCTCGTTCTTAAATGCTCTCCAGGTTGTATCTTCCACATGCTGGACTGTGTCCACGCGGAAGAAGTCAACACCCTTCTTTGCCCAGTCTACCTGCCACTGGATAATCTTGTTTCTGACTTCGGGAAGCTCTGTCAGGAAGTCAGGAAGCCCTGCCTGATATCCGCCAAGCTCATGATCTTCTTCATTGACATCCGCTTTGTCTCTCAGCATGCCAGGGAATTGGTCGGTTTCTTCCATGCCGTAGCCTGCATGGTTTACCACGACGTCAACCATAATCTTCATGCCTTTTTCATGCGCTGTATCAATTAATGTCTGAAATTCAGCTTCTGTTCCAAGCGCAGGATTTAATTTTGTAAAATCGCTTGCCCAGTAACCATGATAAGCGGCATAAAACGGAACATCACCTGTACCATCTCCGACTGTCACACCCTTTATGTTCTCGACAATCGGTGTAATCCATATGGTGTTGACGCCTAATTCTTTCAGGTAATCTAATTTCTCCGTAACACCCTTGAAATCGCCGCCGTGATATAATCCCGCATTGTCACCGGTAGTATCCGCACCGTTTGCGGCATTGTTGCTGCTGTCTCCGTCAAAGAAACGGTCTGTCACCATGAAATAGATAACAGCCTCATCCCAGTCGAAATCGCTGCCTGTTTTCTCCTTGACTGTTACGGATGCCTCTGCAGTTAATTTTGTTCCGGTAACGCCTTCCACTGTGACAGGCAGCTGATATGTTCCTGCTTCAATATTGTCCCTTACGGAAAGGGTAACTTCACACAGCTGCGGGTCGATTGTCAGGTTGTCACTGATTCCTAGTGCTGAGGCATCCACAGACGCACTCTTAATCAGAACCTTGGAACTTTTGTCACCGTTGAAAACCAGAGATAAAACACTATTCTGCGTATAATCAATGGATTCCACTGATAAAGCAGCACCCACGGAATTCAGTTTCATCATGGGTTTTTTATCATAGACACCCACTCCGTGAACATACCAGAGTTCTGCTGTTTTTTCACCTTTCTTGATCTGGTAAAACCTGTCTTTATCCTTACCGTCCCAGCCTGCCTCATTGTCGCCTGTGGCCGTTTTTCCGATCAAACCGATTTTTTCGTAAGGAGTGTCCACCTCTGTGGTCATCCACTGGATACCATTGTCTGTATCATTCAGTTTTTCCTCTGCATATGAATACAGCTTGCCCGGATTTGCTGTATCTGCGCCCCATATATACAAATCAGGCGTACTACTTTCCTGATTTGGAGTTGCAGGATTGTAATAATGAATTGTATATTTATAGGTTTCAAGGAACGGATTATTATCATATAGACCTTCCCCATAGACAAACCAAAGTTCTGCCGTCTTGGCATCTTTTTTGAGTTCATAAGTCCACTCTTTTTCCTTTACGCCCTCAACCCAGCCACCTGTAGGCCTTGCAATGATATTGATATGCGGGAATGGTACTTTAACCGTAGCCGTCAGCCATGTTTTTCCCTTATCTTTGTATTCATCCTCTGTAAGCGCTTCAAACGCATACTCCTGTCCTTCTGCCGCGCCCGGACACATATCCCAGATATGTAAGTCCGGTCCACTTCCTTCTGAAGGAACCTGCGTAGGGATATCCGCACCGGGATTGAAATAATGAATAGTATATGTGTACTCTTCGATTCCCGGTACATATACGATACTGTTTCTGTCAGGTTTTGTTCCTTCTACCTGTTGACCATTGGGATCGGGCAACCATACACCATCTTTAGTCCCATCCTCATAATGGAACTTATACTCATATGATCCATGTGACATTTCTACTTCAAGTGTATGTATGCCAGTCGTCTCATTTTTTGTCATCTTGTAAGTTTCATTATCAACCCAGTCATTCATTGTTCCGCGTACATAAACGACATCTGCTTCACTGTTCTTATAGCGGAACGTTACTTTATTTCCGTTTACTTCCGGACTGATAATTTTATCGGGATCCTCGCCTTCAATCGTAAATTTACTGTTTCCCCTATCATCATAAGAATCATTATTTGGGTCAGTAATCCAAGTGCTCTCACCTAATATAAATTTATATCCATATTCCTTTGCTTCTAAAACATCTGTCGTTGCTGTATAAATACCGCTATTATCTTCATCCATCATCTTAATGGCATTGTCTCCCCATGAAGTCATATCTCCTGCCACTTTTACTGTAGATGTTTCAAAACAGTTGAAATATCGGAATGTTACCTTGCCGTCTTCGCCTATCTCCGGACTAATAGTAGGTGTGTCAATTGCTTTACTGCAAATTTGCGCAGGGTGCTTTCCATAGTTATCTGCCTTTGCCGCAAATATCCAATACTCAGTAACATCATCACTAAAGGCATCTATCGGAATCACATAATCGTCCGTTTGCAAACCTACATCATCTTTCTTATTATGAAAAACAAATACCAATCCATCATATGTTGGTTTTTTGTCCAATTCTAATGTATAATATCCATCAACTTCTGTAAGCGCTACTCCGGGCCATTTACCTTTATCGTCATAGTCCGTAGTAATCCACTCAGAACCCTCATTTTTATAGCTCGCATAAGCTACTTGGATATCATTTTCAGCCGTGTCCCATCCAAGAACATCTTTAAAATGCAGTTTAATACTTACCTGCCCTGTAGATGGATCCTCTCCCTCAGCATCTTCTTCCAGAATCTCCTCATCTGTCGCTTCTGTCTCCGTCTCTGTTGCAGTCACAGTTTCCGTCTCTGTAACCGTTTCTGTCTGTGATGCAGTTCCTGTCTCTACCGAAGAACTCGCTGTCGTCTCGGTATTTCCACCTTCACTGGTTTCTTCCGACCGTTCACTCTCA
>ERZ778516.3046-NODE-3046-length-10293-cov-4.588201_pt1 | contig 10293 bp, 9 predicted proteins | sample MGYA00510342_ERZ778516 | MGnify/ENA primary metagenome ERZ778516 (study PRJEB29527, sample SAMN07138961) | mouse gut metagenome | material: feces | host: mouse | place: China:Nanjing | collected 2016-01-25 ...
CGTCGGCCTGCTTCGAAATGGCGTGCTGGAGCACCGTCTTGCCGGCGCCGAACGGTCCCGGGATGAAGCCCGTGCCGCCCTCGGCCAGCGGGTTGAAGGTGTCGATGGCGCGCACGCCCGTCTCCATCACGCGCGACGGACGCGGCTTCTCCGCATAGCAGCGCACGGCCTGCTTCACGGGCCACTTCTGCACCATCGTGATCTCGTGGTCGGCACCCGCCGCGTCCGTCACCACGGCGATCGTGTCGGTCGCCTTGTAGCGGCCCGCGGGAGCCACGCGCTTCACGGTGTAGTCGCCCGTCATCGTGAAAGGCACCATGATCTTGTGGTCCACCCACTGCTCCTTGACCTGGCCGAGCCACGACGCGGCCGACACCCGGTCGCCGGCCGAAGCCAGGGGCTCGAAGTCCCATTCGGCGTCGAAGTCGATCGGATCGGTGATCGAACCGCGCGTGATGAAGAGGCCCTCCATCTTTTCGAGGTCGTTCTGCAAGCCGTCGTAGTTGCGCGAGAGGATGCCCGGCGCGAGCGTCGCTTCGAGCATGTGGCCCTCGAACTCGACCCGGTCGCCGATCTTCAGTCCGCGGGTGCTGTCGAATACCTGCACGTAGGCGCTGTCTCCCACGACCTTGATGACCTCGGCCATCATGCGGATACCGCCCGTGTGCACGTGACATATCTCGTTTTGGCCCACGGGTCCGTCGGCCTTCACGATCACGATATTCGAAATGATACCGTTTACGTGTCCAGTAGTTTTCATTATTCGGATTCTATTGTTTGTTTATCAACTCTTTGCCGTCGAGCCCGTCGAGCAGGCGCGCGAACATTTCGCGCCCCGTGCGTTCGCTCAGGCGCGTCCAGCGCGCCACGATGTTCACGCGCACGAGGTACGACAGCACGGCATTAATATCGAAATAGTCGAACGAAGCCAGCTCCACGGCCTCGTTCCAGCGGATCAGGTCGAGCTTGTGCTCCTTCTCCAGCAGGTTCGCCTCCTCGTTCACCGCGGCGATCACCGCATCGACACAGGGCAGCTCGCCCCTCAGTCCGAAGTCGGCGGCCGAGCTGCGGCGCAGCTGCGCGGCCACATCGCCGCCGCCCACCACCGCTTCGTCCGTCGCACGGCCCGCAGCGCGGGCGCCCACGGCGGCGGCGATGTTGCGCAGGTTGCGGTCGAAGAGCGACCATTCGCGCAGGAAGCGGCTCGACGACCGGGCGCACTCGGCATAGTAGGCCTCGAAGAGCGCCGCCTCGAAGCGGACGTTCATGTCGCGCTCCTCGGCCTCCTCGCCCTCGGGATCGCCGTAGGCGCGCACCACGTCGGCCACACGGCGCGGCAGACGCACGGGATGCCGCAGCTCCTCCTCCAGTTCGTCGGGCGCGAGGTTGCCCAGCGGGTTGCGGGGCTTGCGGCCCGCACGCAGCGCCGCGAGGTTCTCGCAGTCGTAGTAGCCGTAGAGCAGGCGCACCTCGCGGGCGTCGGAGTCCGACACCTCGTCGAGGATCGCACCGACGATGGCCCGGGCGTCGAAACCCTTGGTGTCGGCGTCGAGCGCGTACTCCTTCAGTCCGGCGACCAGCGCATAGTAGTTGCGTCCGGACATGGCTCAGGCCTCGAAAAGCATTCGGAAAACCTTCTCGCGCAGGTATTCGCGCAACAGGGCGTCGAAATCCGCGTCGGAGAACGAAACGTAGTAGCCGCCGTCCCTGGCACCCACGCGGAAGCCGCCGCTCACGCGGTCGGAGTAGCCCACCTCGATGCCCGCGGCGAGCAGCTCGCCCGCGGCGTCGGCGAACGCACGGTCGAACCGTTCGCGCTCGGCCTCGGGCAGCAACGCCTGCAACTCGACTTTCGACGCATCGGCACCGTTCCAGTTGCGGGCCGCAGCCAGCAGCATCTCCTTGATGAAAGCGGGGTCCATCGCGGCGGACTTCACGCCCTCCGACGTGGTGCGGGCGACGATCATCGAAGCGATCTGCTGCTTGATCTTCGCCACGGCCTGCTTGCCGGCCAGCGAAATCTCGGTCATGGTGTTCTTGCGAATGTCCTCGGCCTGCGCTTCGGCGCGCCGCACGATCTCCTCGGCACGCGCACGCGCCTCCGACTCGATGCGGCCGGCGGCGGTTTCGGCCTCCGACACCAGACGTTCCGCCTCGGCCCGGCCCTTCTCCAGACCCTCGTCGTAGAGCTTGCGGGTCAATTGTTGCAGTTTGTTTTCCATAACAATATCTTTGTTGGTATTCGTTTCTTTTTTGAAGCCTTCAAATATACGAAAGTTTCCCAAATAACCGCCTCCGTCGTCCGACTTTTTTCACACTTCCCGACCGAAAACGGGGACAAAAAAAAGCCGGAGACCGAAGCGCGCTCCCGCCGCTCCGCTCTCCGGCCGCACGCGCCGAGGCGCACTACCGGTGTTCGGGGCGCAGCAGGTCGAGCACCGTCTTCACGGGCGAGAAGGTCGTGACGGGCACATCGACGAAGACCGTAATCCACCGCGCCATGGCGCCGTTCCACAGTCCGGGCAGCTCCTGCGCACGCAGGGGGCGCCCCTCGCTCGATTTCGACGAGATGAATCCCGTGGCCGGATCGACGAACTCCTTCAGGTCGTACTTGCCGCCTCCCGCACGACGCACGCAGCACACCAGGTCCACCGGATTGAAGTGCGTGGCGCTCTGCATGAGGTGGCGGTCCGCAGGCGCGATCTGGCTCGACTCGGCGATCTGCAACGACTCGGTGCCGTCGTCGTTCGCCACCCAGAACGGCCCGCCGCCCGGCTCGCCCTCGTTGCGCACCATGCCGCACACGCGCATCGGACGGTCGAGCACGCGGCGCAGCAGCGCGGCATCGTACCCGGCGGGCAGCTTCACGCACAGCTCGCGCTCGACGAACGCCGCGGCGGCCTCCGTGTCGGCATCGCCCGCATCGAGCCGCGCGATCCACTCGTCCGCCCGCACCCGCAGGTCGAGCAACAATCCCGCCAGGGCCTTTTTATAAAGGACCGTATCGCCGCGCCGGGCGTCGGTGGTCACGTTGTCGATGTTCTTGACGAAGATCACGTCGGCGTCGATCCGGTCGAGGTTGCCGATCAGCGCCCCGTGGCCCGCGGGACGGAAGAGCAGCTCGCCGCGCCCCGTGCGGAAAGGCCGGTTGTCGGGATCGACGGCGATCGTGTCGGTCGAGGGCTCCTGCACGGAGAACCCGATGTCGTAGCGCACGCCGTAGCGGCGGCCGTACTCGGGCGCCTTCGCGTCGAGCAGCGCGCGGAAGCCCTCCATGTGTTCGGGCGAGACGGTGAAGTGGATGCGGGCCGTGCCGTCCCCGGCGGCGTACTGCGCCCCCTCCGCCAGGTGCTCCTCCACGGCCTTGCGCGCCCCCTCGGGATAGGCGTGGAAAGTCACCAGCCCTTTGGGCTGCGAGCCGTAGCCGAGCCCCTCGTTCACGATGGCGTCCACCGTGCGGCGCGCATCGGCATCGGGCGGCAGCAGCGCCTCCAGCTCGGGCCAGAAGGCGAAATCGCGGATGCGGGCGAGCAGCGTGTCGATCGCCCCGCCGCGCTCGCCGTCGCCCAGAAAGGCGTAGAGGTCGCGGAACATGCGCGTGGCGGCGCCCGACGCAGGCACGAACTTCACGGCGCGAAGGCCGGGTGCCGCGGCGTCGTAACGCTCCGCGGCGGCCCGCACCTGCCCGGGCGCGAGCACGCGGATGCCGTCGCCGGGCGACGCGGCGCGGGAGACCTTCAGCGCGGGGAATCCGCGGCGGAAATTTTCCAGCTGGCGGGCGACGGCCTCCGGCGTGAGGCCGTGGCGTGCGATCTGCTTCGAATCGTTCTCGGTAAACATAGGCTATAAGGGTTTGTTTCGGTCGGTTTGCAACGATCCTCAAATTTAATGAAAATAATTCGTAACTTTGCAATATGATACGCGAATTTCACGATATTCCGCTCCGCGGCCGCAACAGTTTCGGCATCGAACAGCGGGCGGCGCACCTGGTCGAATGCGACACCGAGGAGGACGTGGCCCGCTTCTTCGCCGCGGGCATGCCCCGCGAATGGATGGTGCTCGGGGGCGGCAACAACATACTTTTCACGCGCGACTACGGCGGCACGCTGGTCGTGCAGCGCGCCGCGGACATCCGCATCGCGGCCGACGAGGGCGACACGGTATACGTCGAGGCCGATGCCGGCGTCGAGTGGGACGACCTGGTCGCCTGGGCCGCCGACCGCGGGCTGTGGGGCATCGAGAACCTCTCGCTCATCCCCGGCAAGGCGGGTGCGGCCCCCGTGCAGAACATCGGGGCCTACGGCTGCGAGGCCAAGGAGTCGATCGCGGCCGTGCGCACCTACTGCCCCGAGACGCGCAACACGCTGGTGATGGACGCCGCGCACTGCGGCTTCGGCTACCGCGAGAGCGTCTTCAAGCATCAGCTGAAAGGCCGCGCGATCATCACGGCCGTCACGCTGCGCCTCTCGCGCACGCCGCGGCCGCGACTCGGCTACGGCGACCTGGCCCGCGAGACCGAGGCCCGCGGCGGGGCCACGCTGCACAACATCCGCGAGGCGGTGTGCGCCATCCGCCGCTCGAAACTGCCCGACCCCGCCGTCGCGGGCAATGCGGGCAGCTTCTTCAAGAACCCCGTGGTGGCGGAGCACGTGGCGGCGGCGCTGCGCATGCAGCATCCCGACATGCCGCTCTACCCCGCAGCGGAGCCGGGCACGGCGAAGCTCGCCGCGGGATGGCTCATCGACAGGGCGGGGCTGAAGGGCTATGCGGAGGGCCCCGTGGGCGTGCACGACCGCCAGGCACTGGTGCTGGTCAATCGCGGCGGCGCCACGGGCGCCGAGGTGCTGGCCTTCGCACGCATGGTACAACAACGGGTCGAGGAGCGCTTCGGCATCCGCATCGACACCGAAGTAAACATCGTCTGACGCCCATGAACCTCTGCGAAGAATTCTCCCGCTACGTCGGGCGCAACGCCCTCGTGACGCCCGACGACCGCATACTGCTCGCCGTGTCGGGCGGCGTGGACTCGATGGTCATGCTGCGGCTCTTCGCCGCGGCGGGATATCGCACGGGCGTGGCCCACTGCAACTTCCAGCTGCGCGGCGCCGAGAGCGACGAGGACGAAGTGCTCGTCGAGCAGGAGGCCGCACGCCACGGCATGCCCTTCTACAACCGGCGGTTCGACACCGCGGCCGAAATGGAGCGCACGGGCGACTCGATGGAGATCGCGGCGCGGCGCCTGCGCTACGCCTGGTTCGACGAGCTGAGCCGCGCGCACGGCTACACGGCCGTAGCCGTGGCGCACCACGCCGACGACTCGATCGAGACCTTCTTCATCAACCTGCTGCGCGGCACGGGGCTGCGCGGCCTGACAGGCATATCGGTGCAGAACGGCCGTGTGATCCGGCCCCTGATGTTCGCCTCGCGCAAGGAGATTCTCGAATACGCCGTGGCGCACCGCATTCCGTTCCGCGAGGATTCGTCGAACCGCTCGACCAAATACCTGCGCAACAAGATCCGTCTCGGACTCATCCCCCGCATCCGGGAGATCAATCCCAAATTCACGGGGCTGATGCGCCGCAACCTCACACGCCTGACCGACGCCCAGCGCTTCATCAACCACGGCATCGAACGCATACGCGACCGGATCGTCACCACGGAGGACGGCACCGACACGATCCGCACCGACCGGATCGACCCGGCATTCCCGCGCGGATTCGTGATCTACGAACTCCTCAGCTCGGCCTACGGATTCAAGGGCGACGTGATCGACGCCCTCTGCCGTGCGCTCGACGCGGGGCTCTCGGGCCGCCGCTTCCACTCCAGGGACTACACGGCGGTCACCGACCGCGACGGAGCGATCGTCGTGCGCCGCACCGAGCCCGACGATCCGTGCGAGGTGGCCGTGCCCGAGGGTGCGCCCCGCATCTACTGCGGCAACTCGGTGCTCTACTTCGAACGGCTCGACATCGACACCATACGCAACTTCGGCGTGCCGGAGCACATCGCCCAGCTCGACGCCGACAAGCTCCGCGCGCCGCTCACGGTGCGCCGCTGGCGCGAGGGCGACTGGTTCATACCCTACGGCATGGCGGGCAAGAAGAAGATCAGCGACTTCCTGATCGACCGCAAGGTCCCGCTGCCCGAGAAGCAGCGCCAGTTCGTGCTGCTGTCGGGCGACGACATCGTGTGGGTCATCGGCCGCCGCATCGACGACCGCTACCGCCTCACGGCATCCACCGAGAACGTGCTGCGCATAACCAAGGAGATCGTCTGATGGCCAAAACGACCCTGAAATTCCGCGACTCGGCAGCCGCCTACGAGCGCCTCGCGGCCGACATCCGGGCCCGGCGCTTCGCCCCCCTCTACCTGCTCATGGGTGAGGAGAGCTACTTCATCGACGCCCTGGCCGACCTGCTGGCCGAGACGATCCTCGACCCGGCCGAGCGGGCGTTCAACCAGCTCACAGTCTACGGCCGCGACACGGACGGCGGACAGGTGGTGAACCTCTGCCGCCAGATGCCCATGATGGGCGCCTGGCAGGTGGTGATCGTCAGGGAGGCCCAGCAGCTGCGCGGACTCGAAAAACTCGCGCACTACACCCAGAACCCCTCGCCAACGACCATCCTCGTCATCTGCCACAAGGAGAAGAACGCCGACAAGCGCTCCGCGTTCTACAAGGGCGCGGCGGCCCACGGCACGGTGTTCGAGTCGGTGCGGCCGCGCGACTACGAGATCGGCCCCTGGCTCACGCAGTTCGCCGCATCGAGGGGCTTCGCGCTCGACACCAAGGCCGCGGCGATGCTCGCCGAACACCTGGGTACCGACATCGCCAAGATCGCCAACGAGCTGGAAAAGCTGGCCGTGTCGGTGCCCGAAGGCACGAAGCGCATCACAGACAGCGACATCGAGACCTTCACGGGCATATCGAAGGATTTCAACAACTTCGAGCTGTGCAAGGCCGTGCTCGCACGCGACACCGAGCGGGCGCTCCGCATCGCCGGCCACTTCGCCCGCAACCCCAAGGAGCATCCGCTGCTGGTCACGGTCATGGCGCTCTTCGGGCAGTTCCGGCAGCTCTTCCTGCTGAACTACCTCTTCTGGCAGGCGCGCCGCAAGGGCACGCCCGTGCCGCCCGACGGCGAACTGATGCGCGTGCTGAAGGTGAACAACCCCTACGCCGTCGGCGAGTTGCGCCAGGCACTGCCCGCATGGCCCAACAAACGGGTTTTCGCCATCCTGGGCCTGCTGCGCGAGTACGACGCCAAAAGCAAGGGCATCAACGCAGGCGGCGCCCCCGACGGCGAGCTGCTGCGCGAACTGCTGCTCCGCATTCTGCTCCCATGACCGAGGCCTACATCCACCAGACGATCCACACGCTCGACGGAAACGTCCGCCACCTCGACGCCCACATCGCCGCGGCGGACGAAGCCTCACGCGCGCTCTTCGGCCGTGCGTTCCGCCCCGACACCGCGGCGCTGGCCGCACGCATCGGCGCGACGCTCGCGGCGGAACGGCCGCCCCACGACCGCTCGGCCTTTGTGCGCCTCCTGCTCGCCCCCTGCGGCGAGGCGACGCTCCGCTTCGCGGGCGTGTCGCTCTACCGCGGCTACGACCTGCGCACGGTGCGGCCCGAGGCGGTAAGCCTCGTCTACGACCTGCCGCTGGGCGAATACCCCACCTCGGCACAGGAGGCGGCCGACGCCCTGGCCGCGGCGCTCGCCGCGGCCCTCGGGGCCCGCTGGGCGGTGCGGTGCGACAGCGGCGGCTTCGTACGCTCGGCGGACGGCGCCCCCCTCTTCGCCGCGGCGGGACACCGTGCGGTCACCCCGCCCGGACCGCGGAGCGCCGCAGCCACGGCAGCCGCTGCCGCGATCGAAGCGGCAGGAATGACGCTCGAAGTGCGGCCGCTGCGCCGCGAGGAGCTGACGGCATTCGAGGAGCTCTTCTACTTCGACCACCGGGGCGTGACCTCCCTGTCCCGGTGCGACGGCGCACTGCTCATGGACATCGCCGCCGCCCGCGTGGCGCATGCCGCCGCTGCGGGGAATTTCGGCGAATAGGTTTTCGCCCGACCGCACCCGACCGCCACCCGACCGCCACGTATCGGCATGCATCGGCATGCAAGGCAGCGCATGATGCATGATGCACAGACAGCCCGTCGGCACACCGTGCCGTACAGGTCGCACCGGGCCGCAGCCTCCGGCGGCTTTCACCGCCGCGGACGCGGCCCCCTCTCCCCGCCTGCGCAACGAAACGGACGCGCCTCACATCCCTTACGCCCCTTACACCCCGATCCGCGTATCCGCCCCTTGAATTTCGAAAACCGGAGAAACCGAAACCTTCCCCGGGCGGTTATATTCGCCGTTTCGAACCGGCAGCGGGGTATTCCCGCCGCACAAAACCCACGCACATGAACAGATTCCTATTGCTCTACGCCCTCTGCGCGACGGCGCTGCTCGTCGCGTACGCCCGCGACAGCCGCCGCGAAATCCAACGCCTCACCGAGAATCAGGCCGTCCTCGGCTCCGAGGCGGCGGCCTACCGCACGCAGCTGGGCGAAGCCGCGGCCTCGGCACAGGTGCTCCGGCTGCGCTGCGCCGAATTCGAACGGCTGCGTGCCGAGGATGCCGAGCGCATCCGCCGCCTCGGCATCCGCCTGCGCCGCACCGAGGCCGCGGCACGCAGCGCGACACAGACCCGGCTCGCACTGGAAGCCCCGCTGCGCGACACGGTGTTCCTCCGCGACACGATCCGCGACACCGTGCGCACGTTCCGCTGGCACGACCCCTGGGTCGCCGTCGAGGGCACGATCGCCCGCGACTCGGTGCACTGCCGCGTGGCGAGCACCGACACCCTGCATCAGATCGTGCACCGCATACCGCGCCGCTTCCTCTTCATCCGCTGGGGCACCAAGGCCCTGCGGCAGGAGATCGTGTCGTCCAACCCCCACACGCGGATCGTGCACACCGAATACGTGAAGATCGAGCGCTGACCCCGCGCACCGCGGCCCCGGGCTCCCGTCCGACCCAGGAAGCGCTGCGGCCGTACGGCCCCGCCCCATCCGTCCCCGCCCGCCGCACCGAAAACAATCGCCCGGCATGGAGGCGGTTTCGAATTTTTCATTATCTTTGCTCCCTATGGAACGTACTGCTGTTTTTCCCGGATCGTTCGACCCCTTCACTCGGGGGCACGAGGCCCTGGTAAGCGAGGCCCTCGCGCTCTTCGACCGCGTGGTGATCGCCATCGGACACAACACGGCCAAAGCCGGGCTGCTGCGCGTCGATGACCGCCGCCGCCTGATCGAGGCGGTCTACGCCGGCGAGCCGCGCGTGGCGGTCTGCACCTACACCGGGCTCACGGGCGATCTGGCCCGCGCGGAGGGTGCCTGCGCCATCGTGCGGGGCGTGCGCAACACCGCCGATTTCGAGTACGAGCGCACGATGGAGGCCGCGAACCGCCGTCTGTTCGGCGAGCTGACGACCGTGGTGCTCTTCACCCCGGCCGAGGTGGCCGACATCGCGTCGAGCACCGTGCGCGAGCTGCTCGCATTCGGCCGTGCGGTCGATGAATTCATGCCCCGCGGCATACGAATCGAAAATTACCTATAACACCGAATACTTATGATGGAATTCACTGCCGAAATGATCGCCGGACTGCTGGAGGGCGAAGTCGTCGGCGACAAAGAGGCCAAGGTGCACACCGTATCCTCCATCGAGGAGGGGCACGAGGGTTCGCTGGCCTACCTGACCAACCTCAAATACGAACCCTACCTCTACACGACCGGGGCTTCGATCGTGCTGACCGACCGCTCGTTCGTCCCCTCGCAGCCCGTGCGCGCCACGCTGGTGAAGGTGGAGAGCGCCGCCGCGGCCGTGCTGAAGCTGCTCGAAATGTACCAGGCGGCCAAGCCCCGCCGCAAGGGCATCGCCCGCCTGGCCTCCGTGTCGCCCGAGGCCCGGCTGGGCGAGGAGTGCTATGCGGGCGACTTCGCGGTGATCGAGGAGGGGGCGCAGATCGGCGACCGCTGCCAGATCTATCCCCAGGCATACGTGGGCCGCGGCGTGCGGATCGGCGACGACACGATTCTCTACCCCGGAGCGAAGGTCTACGAGGGCTGCCGCATCGGCAGCCGCTGCATCGTCCACGCGGGAGCCGTGATCGGCGCCGACGGTTTCGGCTTCGCGCCCAATGCCGAGGGAGGCTTCGACAAAATTCCGCAGCTGGGCAACGTGGTGATCGAGGACGACGTGGAGATCGGAGCCAACACCTGCATCGACCGCGCCAAGACCG
>ERZ778516.3047-NODE-3047-length-10293-cov-4.038777_pt1 | contig 10293 bp, 7 predicted proteins | sample MGYA00510342_ERZ778516 | MGnify/ENA primary metagenome ERZ778516 (study PRJEB29527, sample SAMN07138961) | mouse gut metagenome | material: feces | host: mouse | place: China:Nanjing | collected 2016-01-25 ...
TTCCGCGCCAGCGTCGTGAACGGCAACTCGATGTACCGCTTCCGCCTGATGGCCTCCTATGCGTCGGGTGCGCTCGACAACGGCTGGTCCTATGCCTTCTCGTTCTCCACGCGTCAGGGCGGCAACTCCTACGTGGACGGCGTGTACTATAACTCCTACGCCTACTTCGCGTCGGTGGAGAAACTGCTCGGCGCCGAGCGCAACCACCGTCTGGGCCTCACCTTCATGGCGGCGCCCACCGAGCGCGGTGCGCAGCAGGCCGCTACGGACGAGGCCTATGCGCTCTTCGGCGACAACTACTACAATCCCAACGTGGGCTACCAGAACGGCAAGCTGCGCAACAGCCGCGTGCGCGACACGCACGAGCCGATCGCCATGCTGACCTACAACTGGGACATCGACGAGCGCACGCGCCTCCAGGCCGCGGCCGCATTCCGCTTCGGCTACAACGGCTACTCGGCGCTCACGTGGCGCGACGGTGCCGATCCGCGTCCGGACTACTACCGCGCGATGCCTTCGTACCAGCTTTTCCGCTGGGCCCAGAGCGAGACTCCCGAGAGTTCGGAGACCTACCTGAACAACTACCGCGAGATCCTGCGCACGTGGACCGGCCGCATGGACTGGGACGGCTTCTACCGCACCAACATGCAGACCGACCCCGCATCTGCGGGCGGCATGTCGGCCGCAGCGCCGGGTTCGCACTTCTCGAACACGATCATCGAGGAGCGCCACACCGACCAGCTCGACTTCAACTTCGCGGCTTCGGTGGCGCACACGTTCCGCAACAATACGCGTCTGGTGGGCGGTCTGCGCGCCCGCATCAACCGCACGGAGTACTACGACGAGGTGAAGGACCTGCTGGGCGGCGACTTCTGGCTCGACGTGGACAAGTTCGCCATGCGCGACCTGGGCGAGAGCGTGCTCGCATACCAGAACGACCTCGACTACTACTACCGCCACGGCCACGCCAAGATGGCCAAGGAGGGTGACAAGATTTCGTACGACTACTACGCCAACCTGCGCGATGCGCGGCTGTGGGCGCTCTACGGCTTCTCGTTCGGCGGGTTCCATGCCGAGCTGGGCGGCGAGCTGGGCTACACGGCCATGTGGCGCAACGGTCTGTGGCGCAAGGGTCTCTTCCCCAATGACTCTTTCGGCGACTCGGAGACGCTCGACTACCTCACCTACCGCGTGAAGGGCAGCTTCGCCTACCGCTTCTCGGGAGCCCATGCGCTGACGGCCAACGTCCTGATGATGCAGGATGCGCCCAAGTTCCAGTCGGCTTTCGTGTCGGCCCGCACCCGCAACCAGGTGACGCCCGGACTGACGGCCGAGAAGATCTTCGGCGCCGAGCTGAGCTACGACCTCAACCTGCCCTACATCAAGGCGCGTCTGTCGGGATTCTACACCTCGATGGCCGACATGTCGAAGGTCATCTCGTTCTACGACGACACGGAGAACAGTTTCACGAACTTCGCTATGAGCGGCATCGACAAACGCTACTACGGCCTTGAGCTGGGCGTGCAGGTGCCCATCTGGAACGGCATCGCGTTCAACGGCGCCCTGAGCTGGGGCGACTTCCGCTATACGTCGAATCCCCACTTCGTGCAGCTGGCCGACAACAGCGCGACGGTGCGCCTGGAGTCGGATGTGTACTGGAAGAACTTCCACGTGGAGAGCACGCCCCAGCTGGCCGCCAACCTCGGTCTGAGCTATCGCGGCCCCCACAGCTGGTTCGCGGGCGTGGATTGCAACATCTACGCTAACAACTACCTGTCGATGAACCCGTTCTATCGCACGGGCGCTGCCATTGCGTCGTATGTCGAGGCCAGCGGTCCGCTGGACATCCAGGCCATCGACTACATCCGTCATCAGGAGAAGTTCGGCACGGCATGCGTCGTGAACGCCAATGTGGGCAAGAGCTGGTACATCCACCGCATCTACACGCTCGGCTTCAGCCTCGAAGTGAAGAACCTGCTCAACTCGCAGGATTTCCGCACCGGCGGCTACGAGCAGATGCGCATGTACAAGAGCCGCCAGACGGACGGTTCGACGCGCTACACCCGCTTCCCGGCCAAGTATTTCTACATGCTGGGCACGACCTATTACCTGAACGTATACTTCCGCTTCTGATTCCCGAAATACGATTAACGCATGAAGAGTATGAAAACATTCAAAATAGTACTGACGGCGGTGACGGCGGCGCTGCTCGCGGCCTGCTACAACGACTTCGACGAGCCGTCGCCGGCCAAACCCTACACCGATGCCGATATCGAGGCCATGGGTGCCGAGCACATCTCGATCGCCGATATGAAACGGGAGTACTTCATCGACAAGTTCGGCGGTCTGAGCGGCACGGGCAGCAATTCGAGCTGGAGCAACACGAAGTATTACCGCTTCGAGGAGAACCTTTACATCAAGGGCAAGGTGATTTCGAACGACGAGGAGGGCAACATCTTCAAGTCGCTGTTCCTCTACGACGGCACCGGAGCCATCGAGGTGCGCCTGACCAACGGCAACTACCTCAAGTACCACATGGGCGACTACAACGAGGCGCGGACCGAGATCCCGTCGCAGTGGGTCTACGTGCTGCTCAAGGACCTCTACATCGGCAACTACCGCATGATGCTCAGCATCGGCAACGGCCCCACGGACGGCTACAATGCCGTGGGCGACCATAAGTTCTATGCCAACTCGAACATCGAGCTGGCGCCGCAGATCGCCGCCCACGTGTTCCCGGGCGAGGCCGCGACGCTGGTCGTGGGCGAGGACATCAAGGTGGTGAACGAAACGAACTACACGGACCTGGGCGAGGCGGATTTCGGCCGTCTGGTCCGTTTCGAAAAGATCGCATGCCACTATGCGGGCGTGGAGAACCAGGATGGCGTGACCCCCGCGCCGCTGCGCAACGGCTCCTACGACCAGATCTATCCGAGCTGGATCTACACCGACATCCGTCCGATCGTCAATAAGCCCTGGTACAAGTGGGCGTTCAGCAATCCGCTGGAGAGCACCAACCTCTACGGTTCGGTCTGCTTCGTCTACAACCCCTCGCCGCGCTATACTTCGGACAAGGGCGTCTACATGGTCCGCACGAGCGGTTATTCGCGTTTCGCGGGCCGCAACGTCGTGCGCGACGGCGCGGAAGGCACCATTACGGGCATCTACGGCATCTATTCGCAGCGCAGCGACTACAAGGGCGGCGCGAACGACTATGCCACCTACCAGATTTCGCTCAACCGCTTCTCCGACCTGGAGTTCGCCGAGGAGGCATTCCTCACGGACGAGGAGGTGAAGCGCCTGACGCCGCCCGACTCCTACATCACGCCCGACGTGGACGATGTGGATGGCGAGTAACCGGGTTCCCGGAACCTCGTTCGATCGGAGGCCCCTGCCGTACGGCAGGGGCCTCCTGCATTCGCGCGAGGCACAGGACCGGGGGGAGCGTCCGCTGCTCTTCGTCCTTTGCCCTCTGCGCAACGTGGTACGTTTCAGCCCCGAGGCGGAGTTCGGTGCGGCATATGTTTCCGATTCTTCGTGTGCAGTCGTCCGTGGTGCGGTCTGTGTGTCCGGTTTTCGCGTGCGGTTCGGCATGGGCCTCCGCTTCTTCGTGCGCGGAGCGGCGGGACAGGCCTGCGGTGTTTGGGATAGGGTGCGGACGGGCGCGGAGAAGGCGCGGGGAGTCCGGCGGCGTTTTCGGACGGGGTGTGTTCCGCGGCGGTGTGCAAGAGATTCCGCAAAGGGTTCCGCAAGGGGTGGGGCGGCGTGTGTATCGGGCTTTCCGCGTGCGGTTACGGCGTGGTACGAATCTTGCTTTGGGGGAGATGGAAAATTAACCAACACTATTTTAGCGTGAAAACAATACTTTTTACTCTCGCTTTGCCTGCCGCATTGTGTGCCGCTACGGGTGCTGCGGCTCAGAACCGGGTTACGATGCCGGTGCCGAAGGCGGATTCCGTATTCGTGTCGGAGACTCCCGAGGGCGACTACCTCGTCCGCAAGTACGAGGTGCGCAACGATGCCGACACGGGGTATGAACTTTTCTATCCGATCAGCAATTCCACGCTCAACGCGTCGTTCGACGACAATGCCCGTTCGATGGAGAGCCTCGGAGCCTTCCTCGCCTCGTTCGAGGGCGATTCGCCGCTGACCATGCGCCGCATCACCATCACGGGTTACGCCTCGCCCGACGGTCCCGTGGCACTCAACCGCCGCCTTGCCGAAGGACGTGCGAAGAGCCTCAGGAACTATGTGGACAAGAAGTTCGACCTGTCGAAGAAGTATACGGTGCATATCGATGCCGTGCCGCTCGACTGGAATGCCGCACGCGAGGCCGTTGCCGCATCGTCGGTGCCCGAGCGCGATGCCGTGCTGCGCATCATCGACCGCCGCGATGCCGTGACTGCTAAGTCGGCCGAGCTGAAAGCAATGCCGGCGGTGTGGAACTATTTGGCAGCCAATATTCTGCCGTCGCTCCGCTATGCGGACATCACCTTCGAGTACACCGATCGCCGGCTCGTGGAGCAGCGCACGCTCATCCCGCGTCCGGAACCCGAGATCGTCGTGATCGAGGAGGAGCCCTGCGACCCGTGCTGCTGCGTGGATACCGAGGCCGCGATTTCGGGACTCATCGTCGAAATGCCCGACGTGCCGTCGGATTTCTGATCCGGGCCTCTGACGGTCCTGGTGCGGAGCATCGCTGCGGGCGGTGCTCCGCATCTTTTCGTATCGGCGGGGGCGGTCCGCATGCGGATGTCCGGAGCGGCAGCTGCGTGCGGACGTATGGTCCGCTGTCGGGTCCGCTGTCGGGTCCACGGGCGGCGACCGATGCGGCGGCTGTTCGTATTGTTCGTGCGGAGTTTTCGCGGGATGCAGTTGCTTATTCCGGATGCTTTTGCTATCTTTGTCACGGGAAATTTCAAATCCGAAAAGATATGGCGAATTTAAGAAATCTGAAGAAAGAGATCGACTACTGCCTGGAGGAGGTGGTGTTCGATTGCGATATGGCGATCTGCTTCCAGCCGACCAAAGAGAAGGAGATCTTCGGGCTGATGCAGGAGGCCGTAGCTGTGCGCAATGCACTCTACACCAAGGCCAATAATCCCGCCGAGCCCCACAACGCATCGCTCGTGCGCAAGCACTACGCAGCACTCCGCCGCGAGATGTCGGAGGCATACGGTCAGTTGTTCGAGAAGCTGAGCGAGATCAACAAGTAAGCCGGGGAGCTTCCCGGTATCAGGAATCGTCGTCTTCCCCTGCGGGGGTGGACGGCGTTTTCGTTTCGCCGCTTCGGGAAACGAAACGGTGGAAACGTCCGGTCGGCCGGATCGTCCGTAGAGGAGCATGGGAAAGGTGTCCGTTGCGGCGGAAGCCACTCAGCATATTCAATCGTCGCGGTGGAATGGCAGGGGCATCCGGCCGGACCGGTCGGCGCGGGAACCGCCCGCCTGCTTCGATGCGGGGTTTTCGGAAATTTCAGCCGATGGGTTCGAATTGCAGGGATCATACGGTCCAATCGGTCGGGGCGGGAACGACAGAACCAGTCGGCGGGATGTGCGGACCGGCGGGCCGCTTCGCAGAGACTTGCAGAAAACTCAGCCGGCTGCGGTAAAAAGCCCGCAGGAAGTTTGCCCTGATTGTGGGCTTTCGTTCGGATGCGGTGCGGGATGCGCGGAACGTCTGGCCCGCTCGGGTGTTCGTCTTTCTGCCCGATTCGGTACGAGTTGCGGTACGATTCCGGCCGGCTGCGGTCGTACTGCAAAGCGAGGGGCGGCTGTCGGGACTTTCCGGGGGTGTCAGTCGGTGACCGTGCGGCGGAAGAGGGTCTCCGGATAGCGCACGTCGCTTAGAAAAAGGCCTTGTGCGGGGGCGCTGCTGCTCGCGCGTGCGAGGTCGCGGCTTTTGATGACCGCGCGGAACTCCTCGGGGGTGTAGCGTCCGCGCCCCACATCGACCAGCGTGCCCACCACGGCCCGCACCATGTTGCGCAGGAAGCGGTCGGCGCGGATCGTGAACCGCAGGGTGCCGTCACGCTCCGTCGTCCAGGCCGCATGGTCGATGCGGCAGATGTTGGTGCGGTTGTTCGAGTTGAGTTTGGCGAAAGAGGTGAAATCCTCGTATTCGAGCAGTGCGGCTGCGGCCCGGTTCATGCGTTCCGTGTCGAGCGGCACGTAGTATTGCCACGACGTGTCGCGCGTGAAAGGGTTCTTGCGGGGCGAGACGATGTAGCGGTATTCGCGGCTCAGGGCGCTGAAGCGCGCGTGCGCCTCGTCGTTCACCGGCGCGATCGACCGCAGCGCCACGCCTTCCGGCAGCAGGAGATTGGCTTTGTAGACCGTGTGCGCGGGGTCGGGCAGGGGAGTCTCCGTGTCGAAGTGGGCCACGTAGTAGAGGGCATGCACTCCCGTGTCGGTGCGTCCGGCGCCCGTAATCGCGATTTCGTGCCGCAGCAGGGTAGAGAGCGCCTGTTCTATGGTCTGTTGCACCGACGGCCGGTCGGTCTGGCGCTGCCATCCGCAGAATGCCGAGCCGTTGTATTGCAGTTCGATGAAGTATCTCATAATGTGGTTGCCGGATGTTCGTGCCGCCCGGCCGGGGACTCCGGACCGCAGGTCTCGAAAACGAAACATACCGCCCGCGCGGGCACGAATGCCGCCTTGCGACCGGTGTGTTCCGAAAAAAAGCGCTCCGCACCGGCGGATTCCGGATGCGGAGCGCGGGGGGTGTGCTATCGACGCGGTTTGATGTTCAGACGCACGGGACGGATCATGTTCTCGGGTTTGAGAATCTCGTCCAGCTCCTCCTTCGAGAGGATGCCGTGCTCAAGCACCAGCTCGTATACGCCGCGACCCGTTTCGAGGGCCTCCTTGGCGATCTTCGTCGAGTTCTTGTAGCCGATGATCGGGTTGAGGGCCGTCACGACGCCGATGCTCTCGTGGATGTAGCGGCGGCAGCGCTCCTCGTTGGCCGTGATGCCGTCGATGCAGCGGATGCGCAGCGTGTCGAAACCGTTTGCGAGCAGGTCGGCCGACTCGAAGCAGCACTGGGCCATTACGGGTTCCATGGCGTTGAGCTCCATCTGTGCGGCCTCGTTGCACATCGTCACGCACAGTTCGTTGCCGATCACCTTGTATGCGATCTGGTTCATCACCTCCGGAATCACGGGGTTCACCTTGCCGGGCATGATCGACGATCCGGGCTGGCGTGCGGGGAGGTTGAACTCGCCCAGACCGCAGCGCGGACCCGAAGCCAGCAGACGCAGGTCGTTGCAGATCTTGTTCATCTTGGTGGCGATGCGCTTCATGGCTGCGGCATAGCCCACCATGCACGACGTATCGGACGTGGCGCCCACCAGGTCTTCGGCCAGGCGGATGTTCCAGCCGGTGATCTCGGCGATGGCCTGCGTGCAGCGCTCGGCGTAGCCCGGAACGGCGCAGATGCCCGTGCCGATGGCCGTGGCGCCCATGTTGATCGTCAGGAACTCCTCGGCTGCGTGGTCGAGGTTGGCGATCTCGTCCTTGAGGATGCTGGCGAAGCCGTGGAACGTCTGACCGAGGGTCATGGGCACGGCGTCTTCGAGCTGCGTGCGGCCCATCTTCAGGATGTGGGCGAACTCCTCGGCCTTGCGCATGAACGAATCGATCAGCGCCTGGTAGTGCTCCTTGAGCTTGAGGTGCGTGGCGTAGAGACCCATGTGGATGGCCGACGGATAGGCGTCGTTGGTCGATTGCGAGCAGTTCACGTGGTCGTTGGGCGAGCAGAACTGGTATTCGCCGCGCTCGTGGCCCATGATTTCGAGGGCGCGGTTGGCGATCACCTCGTTGGCGTTCATGTTGGTGGTCGTGCCCGCACCGCCCTGGATCATGTCCACGGGGAAGAACTCGTGGTGCTTGCCCTCCATGATCTCGCGGCATGCCTGTGCGATGGCCTCGTACTGCTCGTCGGTGAGCAGCCCCAGCTCGTGGTTGGCGATGGCTGCGCCCAGTTTCACGATGGCCAGACCGTTCACGAAGAGGGGATACTGGTCCAGACGGAACGAGCTGATGGGGAAATTCTCCAGGCCGCGCAGCGTCTGCACGCCGTAGAGTACGTCGCAGGGAACCTCCACGCTGCCGAGCAGGTCGCTCTCGGTGCGCGTTTTTACATTTTGGTTAGTGCTCATGATACTGTATGTTGTATTTTAAATGGTATGCTTTCGATTCGAAACCGTTTGATCCGATAAAAGTATTGATTTTTTTTCAAACTCCCAATTTTTCGGAACTATTTTTTATTTCGGCTGCGTTTTCGTATCTTTGCGTAAATTTATTTCGACATGAAAGCAGCCATCGTAGGATATGGAAAAATGGGGCGCGAGATCGAGAAAATACTCCTCGAACGCGGCCACGAAATCGTATTGCGCATCGACGCGGAGAACGCTTCGGAGCTTACGCCCGAGCGTCTGGCCGCGGCGGATGTCGCGCTGGAGTTCACCATGCCGGAGACGGCCTATGCGAACATCCGCGCCTGCATTCTCGCCCGCACGCCCGTCGTGAGCGGCACGACGGGGTGGACGGCGCGTCTGGGCGAGCTGGAGGAGCTGTGCCGCGAGCGTCGCTCGGCGCTTTTCTATGCCTCGAATTTCAGCCTGGGCGTCAATCTGCTGTTCCGCCTGAACCGGCAGCTGGCCGCCATGATCGACCGCGTGTCGGGCTACGACGTCCGCATCGAGGAGGTGCACCACATCCAGAAGAAGGATGCGCCCAGCGGCACGGCCATCACGCTCGCCGAGGGGATCATCGGAGAGCTCGGCGCCAAGAACGGCTGGGTGAACGACGAACATGCCCCCGCGGACCGCATCGCGATCCGCTCGGTGCGCGAAGGGACGGTGCCGGGCACCCACACCGTGACCTACGAGTCGGAGGACGACATTCTGGAGCTGCGGCATACGATAAAGAACCGCCGTACGTTGGCTATGGGAGCCGTCGTGGCGGCGGAGTTCCTCTGCGGCAAGGAGGGGGTTTACACGATGGACGACCTGTTGAAATAGTACGTCATGCAGAAGATCAAGGCTTTTTTCCGAAACAAATGGACGGGGTTCGTGCTCGCATCGGCGGTGTGGACGCTCTGGTTCGTGGTCTGGACGGGTAACTGGTGGATGCTGCTGGGCATTCCGGTGCTCTACGACCTCTACATTACGGGGTGGTTCCGGCGCCGCGTGTGGTCGCGCAATGCCGAGTGGTGCCGCCGCAGTGCGGTCTACCGCACGGCGTACGAATGGGTGAACGCCATCCTCTTCGCCACGGTGGTGGCCACGCTGGTCCACATCTATGTCTTCCAGATGTACGTGATTCCCACCTCGTCGATGGAGAAGACGCTGCTGGTGGGCGACTACCTCTACGTGAGCAAGGTCACCTACGGGCCCCAGATGCCCAATACGCCCCTGTCTTTCCCCTTCGTGCACCATACGATGCCCTTCTCGCAGACGCGGCCTTCGTTCTCCGATGCCGTGCAGTGGCCCTACCGCCGTCTGCGCGGCCTGCGACGCATCGAGCGCAACGACGTGGTGGTCTTCAACTTCCCGGCGGGCGACACGGTGCTGCTCGAAAACCAGGCGGTGACCTACTACGACGTGCTGCGCAGCTACTGCCAGACCTACGGCGACGCCGAGGGACGCCGCCGCCTGTTCGCGGAACATACGGTCGCGGCCCGTCCGGTGGACAAGCGCGAGAACTACATCAAGCGCTGCGTGGCCCTTCCGGGCGACACGCTGCGTGTGGTGAACGGCGAGGTGTGGATCGACGGCGTGCGCCGGGAGCCCGTGCCCGAGCGGCAGTTCTCCTACGTCGTCCAGACTTCGGCACCCTTTTCGCAGTATGCCATCGCCAACCTCGGGGTAACGGAGTACAGCGGCAACGGATCGTCCTACTACATGATGCTCACCGACGAGAACGCCCGCCGCGTGGAGGCGATGAACAACGTGGTTTCGATCCGCCGCTATTCGGCGGGTCCCAACAGCGACGTCTATCCCCAGCCGGCGGTGCCGCTCTGGAGCCAGGACAACTACGGTCCCGTGTGGATTCCGGCGCGCGGGGCGCAGATCGAGCTCACGGAGTGGAATGCGGCGCTCTACGGCCGCATCATCGAGGCATACGAGGGGCACCGTCTCGAACGCGACGGCGACCGCTTCCTCATCGACGGCGAACCGGCCGACACCTATACTTTCGCGATGGACTACTACTGGATGATGGGCGACAACCGCCACAATTCGGCCGACTCGCGCTTCTGGGGCTTCGTGCCCGAAGACCACATCGTGGG
>ERZ778516.3049-NODE-3049-length-10289-cov-9.400039_pt1 | contig 10289 bp, 8 predicted proteins | sample MGYA00510342_ERZ778516 | MGnify/ENA primary metagenome ERZ778516 (study PRJEB29527, sample SAMN07138961) | mouse gut metagenome | material: feces | host: mouse | place: China:Nanjing | collected 2016-01-25 ...
CAGGAGCTTGTAGCGGTCGTCCCGGATAAAACACTTATAAAATAAATTCGAAAAATTGGAGAACCATTCCTGAAATGCTGTCATTTGTCTGTTTCCTTTCAACTGTCTGTGGGTGTCGATTCCGAAGCTCAAATGCATAAATATGTAAATTGCACAGATGCCCATTCAATCGCCCGGCGGGCACTGATTTCACACTATCGCCCATTTTATCATAAAGATGGCGAAATGAAAAGGGGTTTTTGAAGGACATTTTATAATTTTACAACGTTTTGAGATTGAAAGAATGACGATTATATATGCAGATCCGAAAGGTATGACCGCAAGGCGCTGCGGATTAGTCAATTGATTTCGAACTTCCGTTTGCTCTTTATCTGACGGCGTTGAAATCGAAGGAGTCAGATCGCCTAAAAAGTAAAAGAACCTCCGGGTTTTGGTCAATTCTGTCCCTTGTTGCGGATAGGGAGATATAATACGATGAATTACATGGGGAAGGTTATCGCTATATCCGGCAGAGGATTGGGACATGGATGCTTTTGGAGTTTTTAAAATAGAAAAAAAGGAGTTGTTTTTATATAGTACAACTCCCTGCTCCTTTATAAAATTATTTCAATCCACAGCCAATGTAAATTGTACCGGGAAACTGTCTTGGGAGCTGCAAAAAATAGTGGGCAAGGATCACATAGGACATTTCTTCCAACGTGCAGATGAAAAAAGTTGGCATCGTAGTAGGCGATGCATAGAGGATAACCAATTGCAATTGGTTATTGTAGAAATGGAAAAGAGAAGAGGCATCCGTTATTTTCCTGCAGTTCTTTGATATAAGTTTTGTATTAAAGTTGTGACAGTTTTTAAATGATACAAGAAAGTAAGCTGACACTTTATTTTATCTGTATAGGAAGTGTGAGTCAATAAAAATATGTTCACTGCAATTGAAAACTGGCTCTTTTATAAAATTGAAATATTTATATTGAGTTTAAAGATCAAGTGTGCTATACTGCGTATTAGCAGCTCAGTCTGCTGCAGTATTGATGCGCATCAAGTCATACAACACGCTGTATTGGCTTGATGCTTCTCCATAGTCAGTGTTGCGTGCATAGAATATCAGAATAGGAACAGTTTTTTCTGTATAGTTGAGCATAAAGGAGTGTGATCAAATTGACGGCACATATTTCAGAGGATGGACTAGACAGGGAGGAATCCGTGGCGGAGCATACGAATAAGACCGTCTTCCTCTGTGAGAAAAAGGGAAAGCGGTGCGGATTGACGCAGATCATGTCCGTGTGCGGAAGTCTCCATGATATGGGAAAGGATAAGCAGAAGTTCGACGATTATATCCATGCGGATGCGAGGGACAGGCAAAAGCTGCGGGGAACCATCGCCCATGCATCTACAGGGGCAAAATTTTTATATGATCTGTACCATGCTGCCGGATCGAACAATACAAAGCTTTTGACGGAAATGATCTCCTATGCAGTCGCTGCCCATCACGGCGTGTTTGACTGTGTGGATGACGATCACACAGATCTCTTTTCTAAAAAAGTGGACAAGGTCGAGGACTATGATGAGGCGAGCAGCAACGCGCAAAACGATTATCTGGACAAGACAGATCTGCACCGGAGGTTTGCGGGCGCGGCAGAAGAGTTTGACAAAACACAGGATAAGATTCGGAAATTATATTCCAAATTGAGCGCTATGATCACGTCAAAGAATGTCTCAGATCAAAAGGAAACCATGTTTCGCTGCAAGCTTTTCCTGTTTTCGTGCCTGCAGCGTCTGATCTTATCGATCCTGATCGATTCCGATTGGGAAGCAACCTCGGATTTTATGCAGAACGTCGACACATTTTTGAAACCGGATGATTTCGATAGCAGAGAAGTGTTTGAGAGAGCCGGGGAGAATTTCCGGAAATATATGCAGGAAAAGCAGCAAACTGTCGAGAAGGACATATTGACAGACAGGGAAAAAGAAATATTTGAGGCGAGAAATGTACTGCAAAAGCAATGCAGGGAGTTTGCAAAACACCCTGCCGGCATCTACTGTCTGCCGCTTCCGACCGGTGGCGGGAAAACGCTGAGCAGTCTTGCGTATGCGCTGGAGTACTGCAGGCAGCACCCGGAGACGGAGCGCATCATCTATGTATCACCTTTCATCAGCGTGACGGAACAGAACGCCGGGGTCTTCCGCGATGCGGTCGGCGAGGAAAAGTGGATCCTTGAGCACCACTCTTCTGTGGTCAGAAACGATGAGGATGAGAGCGAGGACTATCGGACTAAAAGCGTGTCGAGATATGAGATCAATTGGGAAGAGCCCTTTATCTGCACGACATTCGTACAGTTCATGAATACGCTGTTTTCGGATAAAAGTGAGTCGATCCGGCGGATGCACAGGCTTGTCAACGCGGTGGTGATCATCGATGAAGTGCAGTCGATGCCGCTGAAATGTGTGCATACATTTAACCATATGATCAATTTTCTGAATGCGGTTTGCAACACGAATATCATTTTGTGCACGGCGACACAGCCGACACTGGCGGAGACGGGGCTTCCGGTCTGCTACAGTGAACCGAAATACATGATCCGCGATGCAGACAGGTGGTTTCGCGTGTTTGACCGGGTGAAGATCCACACGCCGAAAGCACTGCCCGGGCAGGGACAGAAATATACGTTTGAGAGTCTCGGCGGCGAGATCGCGGAACAGACAGCACGATTTCGGTCGATCCTTGTCGTTTTGAACACGAGATCCGCGGTGAAAAAGCTGTATGAGACCCTGAAGGCAAAGGATGTCAATGTGCGGTATCTCACGACAAATCTGTGTGCCCAGCACAGGAGCGACCGGATCATGGAGATACAAAATACGCTCAGGGAAGGGCGGGAGAACATTGTTGTGATCAGCACGAATCTGATCGAGGCGGGTGTCGATATTTCGTTTGAGTGTGTCTACCGTTCGATGACGGGGCTCGACAGCCTGGCGCAGAGTGCAGGGCGGTGCAACCGCAACGGCGAGCTGGCATACGGCGTCCTCTATTTGATCACATTGGACGATGAAAATATTGGAAATATGGAAGAACTGCAGCAGAACAGAAGAATAACAGAGCGGATCATACGACAATACGATCGGGGGGACAAGGCGGACAGTCTTTTGATGCCGCGGTGGATAGAACAATATTTTAAGGATGTTTATCAATATGCATCGGGCACGATGGATTTTCCGGTCGCGAAGACGGGCACAAATATCACGCAGCTTCTGTCAAATGGATTCGGCGTGGAAAAGAGGAAGAATTTACTGAATGCGGCATATAAGACCGCAGGACAGGCGTACAGGGTGATCGACGACCACTCGTTTGGTGTGATCGTTCCGTATGGGCGAGGTGTGGAGATCATAGAGACATTACAGGGGACATCGGATCCGGCGGTCATCAAAACCTGTATCCGGCAGGCGCAGAGATACACCGTCAACGTGCGCGAGAATCTGTTGAACAAATATAGCGGGCTGATACAGCCTGTCAGCGAAAAGACGGCAGGTCTTTATATGGTATCGGCGCCGGGAGCGTACAGCATGGATTATGGAATCGCTCCGGAGTGGGAAAATTTGATGTTTTAGCGTGTATTCCGCAAATGCTGTCTGCAATATAAATATAGTATTACGGTAAAAAGATAGATAGAGATCAGGATAATACAGAAGGGAGAAGCAGTCTATGGAAAAACCAAATGTGATCGAGTACAGTGTGTCTGGCAGATATGCGCTGTTTACCGATCCGCTGTCAAAGACAGGCGGCGAGAAGTGCACATATCAGATTCCTACGTATCAGGCGCTGAAAGGGATCACGGAATCAATCTACTGGAAGCCTACGCTCACGTGGGTGATCGACGCGTGCCGCATCATGAATCCAATCCAGACGGAGTCGAAGGGGATCCGGCCGATCAAGTACAGCGGCGGAAATGATCTGGCGTATTACACGTATCTGCAGCATGTGGAGTACCGTGTGAGGGCACACTTTGAATGGAATGAAAACCGGGAGGATCTGGCGCGCGACAGGAACGAAAACAAACATTTTGACATCGCCAGGAGAATGGTTGAGCGCGGAGGAAGAAGGGATATTTTTCTGGGCGCAAGAGAGTGTCAGGGATATGTGGAGCCCTGTTCGTTCGATGAGGGCGAGGGGGCATATGACAACACCGATCTGTCATTTGGCATCATGCTACATGGGATCACCTATCCGGACGAGGCTGTCAGGGAGGAGGAAAAAGGGAAAATGACGGTGCGGCTCTGGAATGCACAGATGGTAAACGGCGTCATTCACTTTCCGCGCCCGGAGGCGTGTGGGATCAGGCGGGTATTACAGGAGGCAAAACAGAAACAGTTTATTTTCGAAAAGAATTTTACCGGTTCAGCGGAATTTGAGGGAGGTGACTTGTTTGGCATGGTTGAAGACCTTGGCTGACACGTATGATGTCTATGCGGATCTTGCGGGAGTGGTCAGAGATGACCAGCCGGTGCTGTTACCGATCTCCCACTCTACATTCAACGCCCAGATTGAAGTGACGATCGACGGGCAGGGGAATTATGTCGATTCCAGGAAGCTTGAAAAAGGAAATGATGCCGTCACGATCGTCCCGGTAACGGAGGACTCTGCCGCCAGGAGCAGCGGTATCGCACCGCACCCGCTGTGTGATAAGCTCTGTTACATCGCAGGCGATTACACGACGTACACGGGGGACAACAAGGAGCGTTATTATGAGACTTATATGGAACAGCTGCGTGACTGGGCGGATTCAGAGCATACTCATCTGGCAGTGCAGGCAATCTACAGATATCTCGAAAAGAAATCATTGATACAGGATCTGGTGTCGGGGGAAGTGCTGGTGCTGGACGATGGCGGCAGGCTGACGGACAGCACTAAAATACAAAATTTAGGTCAGACAGGAGCCGCCGTCCGCTTTATCGTCGATGGGATCGATATACCGGAAGTCTGGAAGAATCAGGAGCTGTATGACAGATACGGTGCGTATTACCAGCTGAATGCGGGTGATAAAGATCTGTGTTATGCGTCGGGGAAGATGGCGTCCTGCACGGACAAGCACCCGTCAAAGATCCGCAACAGCGGGGACAAAGCAAAACTGATCTCAGGAAATGATGAGTCGGGTTTTACATACCGCGGAAGATTTACCACAAAAGGACAGGCAGTCTCCGTCGGATATGACGTGTCGCAAAAGGCGCACAATGCGCTCAGATGGCTGATCCAGAAACAGGGATATACAAGGGATGACTGTGCGATCGTATCGTGGATCGTGAACAGGGACATGCCGGTGCCTGATATCATGCAGGACTCGCTCAATTCCTGTCACGATATGGATGATTTTGATGACTGGGACATACTTGACACGAGCAGTATCGATCCGCGGGAAACCGAAAAGCATTTTGCGGAGCAGTTCAACAATGCGATGAACGGTTATGCGGGCAGGCTCAAGGCTGATGACAGGGCGGCGGTGATTGCACTCGAGGCAGCCACTACGGGGCGGCTTTCGGTGGCATACTATGACGAGATGGGCGCCAGACAGTACATCAATGCGATATTGAACTGGCAGCAGCACTGCAAGTGGCGTCGGACAGTGAATGTGGGAAAGACGGGAGAGGACAAGAAGAAGATCACCTGTGAATGCACGCCGTCGCCCAGGGACATGGCGCTTGCGGCTTTCGGCACGCAGCGATCGGAGTGGCTGGAAGCGGACGGAAAACTGATCAAAAGCACAGTGAAGCGCTTACTGCCATGTATTACGAAAACAGGGGTAAAGATTCCGAAAGATATCATCAAAGCTACGGTACAGCGGGCATCGATGCCGCAGACTATGAGCGAGTTTGTGTGGTACAACGATGTGCTGTGTGTAGCCTGTGCAATGATCCGATACAACTATGAAATGAGGGGAAATACGATGGATGATTTTTTGAAAAATAATATCAGCGACCGCAGTGTTCTGTTTGGAAGGCTGCTCGCGGTGTACGATTACATGGAGCAGCTTGCCATGTTTGAGCGCGACGAGAATGGAAAGGTGCTGGAGAGGCGCACCACAAATGCAAAAAGGTACTGGAATGCATACAGCAGAAGACCTGCCAGGACATTGGATACGATAAAACAGAATTTATTGCCGTACGAAAGGAAACTTTCCGATTATAAGGTAATGAAATTTGAAGAATGGTCACAAGAAATCATGGTTCATTTAGATACAGATACTTTTGTCAATACAGCGTTGTCAGAAATGTATTTACTGGGGTATTATCACCAAATGGACTATATGAGACAGGCATTTCAGAAAAAAGAACAGTGAAGGAGAGAAGGATTATGGGTGAATTTACAAACAAGATCGATTTTGAGGTACTGGTGATGGTGAACAATGCAAATCCCAATGGTGATCCCCTGAATGGAAACAGACCGCGCGAGACGTATGATGGATTTGGGGAGATTTCAGATGTGTGCATTAAGCGCAAGATCAGGAACAGGCTGCAGGATATGGGGGAAAATATTTTCGTGCAGAGTGACGAACGAGCGGATGACGGGGCAAAAAGCCTTGCAGATCGGGCGAAGAACAACGCGGTCATGCAGAAGGCATTGAAGGATAAAGACAAGGATGCCTATGCGAAGGCAGCGTGTGAGACGTGGCTGGATGTGCGCAGTTTCGGACAGGTGTTTGCTTTTAAAGATGACAGTGTGTCCGTCGGTGTGAGGGGACCGGTTTCTGTTCACGCCGCATTCAGCGTGCTGCCCATCTCGATCGACAGTATGCAGATCACAAAGAGCGTCAACAGCGAGACTGGAAAAGAAGGCAGGAAGTCATCAGACACGATGGGAATGAAGCATAAGGTGTATTCGGCATTGTATGTCATAAAAGGCAGTATCAACCACCAGCTTGCTCAAAAGACCGGTTTCAGCGACGAGGACGCCCAGAAGATCAAGGAGGCACTGCGCACGCTGTTTGTCAACGACACTTCCTCCGCACGACCGGACGGCAGCATGGAAGTGTGCAGAATGTATTGGTGGAAGCACAATTGTCCCATGGGACAGTATTCATCGGCAAAGGTACATAGGCTTTTGAGAGTCGAAGCAAAAGTTGACGACCCAAAGGAGTTTGCGGACTATGAGATCACGCTGGATGTTCTGCCGGGATTGGATGTCGAAGTGATCGAGGGAATTTAGTCATGTATGCCGAGGAGGATTATCTGATGCTCTCGGGCATTCAGCACTTTGCGTTCTGCAGGCGGCAGTGGGCTATGATCCACATCGAACAGCAGTGGGCGGAGAACTATCGCACAACGGCGGGTGAACTGATGCACAAGAGGGCACACGACGAAGGCTCCTTTGAGAAAAGAGGAAATCTGATGATCGTCAGAGGCCTGCGCATTGCTTCCCGGGAGCTCGGACTGAGCGGTCAGTGTGATGTCGTTGAATTTCGCGAGAATGAAAGTGGGATCGCGCTGTTTGGCTATGACGGAAAATGGGATCCGGTGCCGGTCGAGTACAAGCATGGGTCTCCCAAGGAAAACAATGCCGATGCGCTGCAGCTTTGTGCGCAGGCAGTCTGTCTGGAGGAAATGTTTCAGACAAACATACCGGAGGGCTTCCTGTTTTACGGAGAGAACAGGAGGCGTAGCCAGGTCAGATTTACGGACGAACTGCGGTCTGAAGTGAAAAAGGTGGCGGAGGAGATGCACGCTTTGTTCCAAAGGGGACATACGCCAAATGTGAAACCTTCAAAACAGTGCAGGGCATGTTCCTTGGAAAATCTGTGTGTTCCCAAATTGCAGAAGTCGATGAATGTGAGGCAGTATATTGAACAGGGTATTAAAACGAGGGATATATGAAGGTGATTTGATACAGGGAGGATTAAGGTGCGAAAGTTACTCAATACTTTATATGTAATGACAGACAGCTGTTATTTGACGCTTGACGGCGAGAATATCGTGATACAGAACGGCGAAAAGACACTTGCCCGATTTCCGCTGCACACACTGGAAAATATCATATGCTTCACCTACAAGGGAGCGACACCGGCACTGATGGGCGCCTGCGCAGAGCGGAAGATCGGAATGAGTTTCTTCTCTCCGCGAGGAGCATTTCTGGCAAGGGTTGTCGGGAAGGAGTATGGGAATGTGCTGCTGCGAAAGGAGCAGTATCGCATTTCGGATGATGATACCAGGAGTGTTGCCTATGCGAAGAACATGATCGTCGGGAAAGTATATAACAGCAGATGGAGCATAGAGCGGACGCTTCGCGACCACGCATACCGCGTGGATGCCGAGAAACTGAAACAGATATCCAACATCTTGTATGAGACACTGCCTAAGCTCGACAGTGCCTCAGGACTTGACGAACTGCGGGGGATAGAGGGAAAGGCAGCAGAACAATATTTTTCTGTATTGAATGACATGATACTCAACCAGAAAGAAGAGTTTGCATTTACCAGGAGAAACCGCAGACCGCCGCTCGACAACATCAATGCCGTTTTATCCTTTGCATATACAGTTCTTGCGGGCGATTGTGCAAATGCATTGTCAAGTGTCGGCTTGGATCCCTATGTGGGGTTTATGCATGGAGACAGACCGGGGCGGACTTCCCTGGCACTGGATCTGATGGAAGAACTGCGCCCTGTGTTGGCAGATCGTTTTATCCTGACACTGATCAACACGAAAGCGATCCAGGCAGCCCATTTTGAGCGCCAGAAAGACAATGCGGTGTTCTTGAGTGACGATGGCAGAAAAGTATTTTTTAATGCATGGCAGAATCATAAAAAAGAGACAATCACACACCCGTATTTAAAAGAAAAAATAGAGTGGGGGCTGGTTCCTTATGTGCAGGCTCTTTTGCTTGCCCGGACGATCCGCGGTGATATTGATGAATATCCGCCGTTTTTATGGAAGTAGGTGTTGATATGTTAGTGCTGATCACATACGATGTAGCTACCCAGGATGCGGCTGGAAGAAGCCGCCTTCGCAAAGTCGCAAAGGAATGCGTGAACTATGGGCAGCGTGTTCAGAATTCTGTGTTTGAGTGTATTCTGGATGCCTCACAGTTATTAATAGTAAGAGATCGCCTTGTCTCGCTGATCAACGAGAAAGAGGACAGTCTTAGATTTTATTATCTCGGCAATAAATATCAGACAAAGGTCGAGCATTTCGGAATAAAAACTTCCTATGATGCCGAAGGGACTTTGATGATATAGACTGGTGCGAATCATAAGCTCACATCAAATACTGGGAAGGTTCGCACCAGAAAAAATCTCCCCAATTTGGTTCGCGCCATGATAAACGAAAAAGAGTAATGCTGGGATTTGTCAGTATTGCTCAGACAAAGGTCAGTATTTTAATGAAAATATGTGATTTTTGAGGTCACTCCCTGCGTGGGGGTGTGGATTGAAATAAAAGAGCGTTGCAGCAGGTAGCGGGGCAATATGGTCACTCCCTGCGTGGGGGTGTGGATTGAAATGCTATTGCCGTTTCGTACTCCTGCGCCGCCTGTACGTCACTCCCTGCGTGGGGGTGTGGATTGAAATGTATTAGCCGCCCCGGTAAATGCGCTGCTTTGTAGTCACTCCCTGCGTGGGGGTGTGGATTGAAATAAAGCGCAGGTAATAGAAGACCTGAAAGTATTTCGTCACTCCCTGCGTGGGGGTGTGGATTGAAATCGATTGCGACGGGCGCAGTAAAAACAATGCGGACGTCACTCCCTGCGTGGGGGTGTGGATTGAAATCCTGTGGCTATTGGAAGATGGCAGAAAAGTTGAGTCACTCCCTGCGTGGGGGTGTGGATTGAAATTGGAAAAGTACCCGCTTGTGGGGAAAATGCTTGTCCGTCACTCCCTGCGTGGGGGTGTGGATTGAAATAACGAATCTGTAAAAGGAATGGTTGAGAGCGCAGGTCACTCCCTGCGTGGGGGTGTGGATTGAAATGCTGACAACATCACGCTTGGGGAACTGCTCGATATTGTCACTCCCTGCGTGGGGGTGTGGATTGAAATAATGCTGCGGTGACGGAGAACTACAAGACCATTGCGTCACTCCCTGCGTGGGGGTGTGGATTGAAATCAGATACCGGGAGACGATAAAGTACAGTGTGGGGGTCACTCCCTGCGTGGGGGTGTGGATTGAAATACATGTCTGGAAGTGGTTTGTCACATTTACATTCAGTCACTCCCTGCGTGGGGGTGTGGATTGAAATCAATTGGAACATTTATTACTAAATTCACGGCGGGAGTCACTCCTTGCGTGGGGGGGTGGGTGGAAATCTTGCTTGTGAGAAT
>ERZ778516.3050-NODE-3050-length-10288-cov-9.542558_pt1 | contig 10288 bp, 11 predicted proteins | sample MGYA00510342_ERZ778516 | MGnify/ENA primary metagenome ERZ778516 (study PRJEB29527, sample SAMN07138961) | mouse gut metagenome | material: feces | host: mouse | place: China:Nanjing | collected 2016-01-25 ...
TTGCGTGCATCAAAAATTCAATATTAAAAAACAGGATGTTTTTCAGCGGCCTCCAAAAAAACGGGGGCGGGGAATGCCTGGATGCAAAAAGTGTACAGGAAATAAACCAGTGCTGCACTCTCAGGGATGAATGGCTTTCTAACAGCGTCTACCGTTATGACAGGGAAAAACAGGAAATCTGCATCTATGCGAAAGGAGAGCCGCTGTAATGGTTGAATATTCGGTAAAGATTCTGGAGGATGTCACCGCTGATGAACATGACCATGTGAAGATCCGTTATTACAGCATGGAGCGCAGGCGGGATGAGGTTATTACCGCCTGCGAGGGCGACCTGATCGTGATATGCAACGTGCTTGCGGACTATGCGGAACTTCTGGACGAGTTCCTGCGGACTGACAGGGAGCGCCTTGGGCTCTGCGGGGCCATGCAGTATGAGCGTATGCGCGACAGGTGCCGGAAGATCACGGCCAGCCTGCAGGAGAAAACAGGCTATGACCGTGATGCAGCCCTTGAAAAGTGTAGGCGGAAAGCGGGCAGGAAACCGAAGGCGGATGCCGGCATCGGTGAAGACGCCCTTGTCATTGCCGCCAGACGCCGGGCAGATGCAAAACAGGACGCAGGACAGCAGACTGCGGAAGACAGCAATAAAATATAACGAGGATCAGCACAGGGCAGGAGGGAAAGGAAACAGATTTCTTTTCCTTCCTGCCCGAAACATACCGCCGTGGCACATGGCAGAAAGTGAGGGAAAGCATGGATATGAATTATAAGGCAGAGGTATTTGTCGATACGGAAAATTTAAGCAGGGAGGACTGGCTCTCTTTCCGCCGCAAAGGAATCGGCGGGAGCGACGCCGCAGCCATTATGGGGATGTCGCCCTTCTGCACGAAACGGGACCTGTACTATGACAAGCTGGGCATACAGGCAGTCATGGATGAGGAGGAAGACAACTGGGTGGCAAAGGAAGTAGGGCACCGCCTGGAGGACCTTGTTGCGGAGATCTTCTCTAAAAAGACAGGGCTTAAGGTGTACCCCATCCGGAAGATGTTCCGCCACCCGCTCTACCCCTTCATGCTGGCAGACGTGGATTTCTTCATAGATTTCCCCGACGGCACGAAGGGCATCCTGGAGTGCAAGACCACCAACTACAACTGCCAGGGGAAGTGGGCAAACGACTCCACCCCGGTGAACTATGAATACCAGGGGAGGCACTACATGGCGGTCATGAACATCAATAAGATGTACTTCGCCTGCCTCTACGGGAACAACGAGAACGAGTTCTTCATCCGTTACATGGAGCGTGACCTTGATATAGAGGAGGACCTGATCGCGGAGGAGGAATATTTCTGGAAGGAGAACGTGGAAAAGCGTGTGGAGCCTCCCTATACCGAAAAGCCCGACCTTGTGCTGGAGAGCATACGCAGGCACTGCGGCCCGGCGGATAAGGACGCGGAACAGGTAAAACTCGACCGGAAATACCTGGGCAGCATCAGGCGCTACCTGGAGCTGAAGGAGCAGAAGGCGCTGCATGACGGCGAAGCGAAAAAGATGGAGGAAAAGATGAAGGAGACCTATGCGGAGATCGTGGAGAAGATGGGGACGAGCTGCACGGCAGTCCTTACGGAAGGCGGACAGCAGTACGTCCTTTCCTATAACCCCGCCTACCGCACGGGCATCGACAAGAAGGGGCTGGAGCGCTTAAAGGTGCAGCACCCGGATGTCTATGACGACTATGTGAACACGACGGAGAGCAGGAGGTTTTCCGTCAAAGTGAAAGGAGCGGCTTAAATGAAGAAATACGACCTTGTATATATCTGCTCCCCGCTGTCGGCGCCGACAAAAGAGGGCATACGGCAGAACATGGAGAGAGCGGCGCATTACGCACGCCTTGTATCCGGAACCTTCGGATGCAGGGCCATCGCGCCCCACAGCTTCCTTCCGGAATACCTGGATGACCACATCCCGGAGGAGAGGGAGGCCGGGCTTGCCTTCGGGCTTGACCTGCTGAAACTGAGCAGTGCCATCATTGTGTGCGGCAGCCGGATCAGCAGCGGGATGCGGGGCGAGATCAGGATGGCAGGGGAATTACATATCCCTGCCTATGCCCTGCTGGAACAGGAAGGCGACGCCGTGCTTGCAGAGATAAAGGAGATGCCTGGTGCGGCCCTGCCGGACGGGAAAGGCACGGAGAAGGACTGGAGGCATATCAGGGTGGCGTTCTATCTGGAAGATACCGGCTTCTGCCGGGACACGTTCCGCACCACACAGGAGCCGGAACGTTATTTCAACCGGTCCATGGAAAACGGGAAATGGTATACGGCTTCGCCGGCCGGAAATTACTGCGAGAATGACTGTACTGTGGGAGCGGATATTGTTTTTGAGATTGTTTCTAACGGGGAAATCCGCCACCTTGACGGGAATGGGGACTTTCCGGGAAAGAACCCTTTTATACCGTTCTGTGAATTTGAAAAGACACTGGCTGCCGATACCCTGGCAGCACATCCAGAACTGAAGGACTATCATGCCATGAAGGAAAAACTCCTCTCCCTTCCGGGAGGGGAGGCATATGCTGATCCCCGCAGGCTGCGCGACAACTGGATATATGCGCTGAACTTTGGCGAGGAGACAGAAGAGACCATCGGGACGGCATCCTGGCTGGGTACGGAATACCATGTCCTTGCCGTGCGCTATACCCATAAGCCTACAGGATTTGCTTTCCGGAATTACCGTTTCCGGAGAAGCGGAAGAGCCGCCCGTACTTCCAGCCATGACCTTTTACTGTATGACTGGGATGAGGAAAGCACAATGAAAGGAGAGGACAGATGAAATGCAGGTTTGTAAAAGAGATATTCCATAATAAGGACAACGGCTTCTGTATCTTCGTGTACCACACGGAGGATGGGGGCGTACCGGAGGCGGCAAAGGATAGCCATTATAAAGGGGAAGGCTGCCGGTTCACGGCGACGGGCACCGGCCTGCCGGAAACGGACAAAACGGAAGCCGACCTCCGGGGGAACTGGGTAAAGAGTAAATACGGGCTGCAGTTACAGGTTGACAGCTATGAGGAGATACTGCCCCAGACAAAGGAAGGGATCAGAGGCTACCTGTCATCCGGCATGATCAAAGGGATCGGGCCGAAGGCGGCGGAGCTGATCGTGGAAAGATTCGGCACAAAGACATTTGATGTGCTGGACCATTACCCGGACAGCCTGCTGGAGATCAAAGGTATCACCCGCAAAAAGCTGGATGCCATCCTCCTGTCCTATCAGGGCAGCCATGCCATGCGCGACCTTGCGGCTTACCTGACGCCCTTTAAGGTGACACCGAAAAAGATCCGGAAAATCTATGAGGAATTTGGAAGTGCGGCGCTGGACACGGTAAAGAACCAGCCGTTTTCCCTCTGTAAGATCAGCGGCTTCGGTTTCCTGACCGTGGACGAGATCGCAAAAGCCAACAGGGGAAAGCCGGATGATCCCATGCGGATCGAGGGGTGCATCCTGTACTGCATGGAACAGGAAATGCAGGAAGGGCATCTGTACCAGGACAAGCAGCAGTTCCAGAAGAAGGTATACGGGCAGCTCAATGCCGGTTATGACAGGGAGGCCGTCACGGAGATGGCGGTCTACAAGGTGCTTTACCAGATGGTGAAGGAAAAGCGGATGTATTATGAAACCGGCGCCCTTTACCCGGCAAATATGTACGGGTATGAATGCGGCGCGGCAAAAAGGATTGCAACCCTGCTTCTGGCAGGACAGGAGGAACAGGATATTACCCTCCTTCTGGCGGAAGCACAGGAGGAGCTGGGTATCAGCCTTTCCCCGAAACAGGAGGAGGGTGTCAGGAAAGCGTTCCGCCACCCGGTGAGCATCATCACAGGAGGCCCCGGAACAGGAAAGACCACGGTACAGAGGGTGCTGCTCTATGTCAATGAAAAGCTGGGCGGCGGCAGCGTGCTGCTGACAGCGCCCACGGGAAGGGCGAGCCGCAGGATGGCGGAAAGCACGGGATGGCCGGATGCCATGACCATGCACAGCGCCCTAGGGCTTACCAGTGACGAGGACAGTGAGGAAACGGAAGGCATGCTGGAGGCAGGCTTCATCATAGCGGACGAGTTTACCATGTCCGACATGAGGCTGTCCTACCTCTTTTTTGCCCATATCCGGGCGGGCAGCCGCCTGGTGCTTGTGGGGGATGTGGACCAGCTCCCCAGCGTAGGACCCGGAAACGTGTTCCGCGAGCTGGTGCAGTGCGGCGTCATCCCGGTAACGGTGCTTGACAGGATCTTCCGTCAGGCAGAGAGCAGCCGTATCGTTGCCAATGCGAAACGGATGCTGGAGAATAACACTTCCATGGATTATGGCGCGGGCTTTACCTTCATCCCTGCGGGAAATGCGGAGGAGGCTGCCGAGAAAGTGCAGGAACTCTACCGCGTGAGCGTGGACGCATTCGGCATGGACAAGGTGCAGGTGCTGACGCCCTACCGGAAAACCGGGGAAGCCAGCGTGAACGCGCTGAACGAAAGGCTCTGGGAGATGATGAACCCAAAGGAGGAGCGGAAGCCGGAGATCCGTTCCGGCAGGCGCACCTTCCGTCTGGGCGACAGGATCATCCATAACAAGAATAAGAACCAGATCAGCAACGGTGACATCGGATACATCAGGAACATCTATGCAGATGAAAACGGCACGGAGCTTGCGGAGCTGGAGTTCTCAGACGGCCGGCGCGTGGAGTATAACAGCGACGAGCTGGAGATGGTGGAGCATGCTTATGCCACCACCGTCCACAAGAGCCAGGGAAGCGAGTACCCCATGGTGATCCTGCCGTGGCTGCCCATGTTCTACAAGATGCTGCGTCGGAACATCCTTTACACCGCAGTGACGAGGGCAAAGGGGCAGGTGGCCATCATCGGCAGCAAGCGCGCCGTCTGCACCGCCATCCGCAATACGGAGTGCGACAGGCGCAATACCCGGCTGGGAGAGCGCGTCATCAGGGCATATAACCGGCTGCTGGAGGAAAAAGCGAAACAGCCTGCAAGTGACGGATACCATCAGGAAGTGATCAGCTTATAAACGGCAGGTCCGGCCTGACAGCCGGGGACTGCAGATTTTGAAAGGACAGGGAAACAGGAATGGAAAATATTGAGAAAAGGACAGAGGAAAAGGGGACAAAAGAAGTAAAAGCAGAGGAAGTGGGGATGACCGGGCGGATGCTGGAAAGGGTGAGGTGGATAGATTCACAGACCTACTGGTATCTGATGCAGCTCCTGAACCTGGGTACGGATGAAGCAAAGGAGAAGTTCCCATGGGACGCCGGGATTCTCAGGGAAGTGTTTGAGGGAGCCTTGGCAGTACTTGGGAAACACGGGTACAAAGTATGCGACCCCTGCATCTGTATGCCGGAAAGCGGCAGGCAGTACCGCTGTACACTCTCTGAGTGCGGGTGTGCGGAATGCGGATTTCAGGACGAATTTATGGAGAAGGAAAGGCTGTTGTCCAATATCGAAGACGCTGTGGCAAGGAACGGGCTGAAGCTCGTGGACGGAGACCGCGACAGCGTTATCGTGAGGAACAGCAGGGCAGATATGGACTTTGAGATCCGCGTCAGCCAGCTTGCCGGATAGGGAGGCTGCAGTATGGGAAAAAGTGAGAAAAGGGATTACAGAAAGGAATTCTGCGCCCTGATGGATAAATTTGCTTTCCGGTACTCCAGATGGCAGGTCTGGACGGATTTCCTTATCCTGTCCGCCATATCCCTTGCGAATGTGGTGCCGGGGCCGGAGAAAAATAAGCGGGAGGAGACATACCTCTCCGTCATGAATGGCTACCGGAAAGAGGAGCAGGAAGCTTTCCCGCAGATGCTGGGGCTTGTGGTGCTGGCGCTGGAGGAGGACCCGGAACAGGATTTTCTGGGCAGCCTGTACCATTACATGAACCTGCAGCAGGAACAGAAAGGGCAGTTCTTTACGCCCTACCATATCAGCGAATTTATGTCGGAGCTGCAGTTTCCGGACATAGGAGCGGATGAAGCGGTGCAGAAGAACGGCTATATCAGTGTGAGCGACCCGGCCTGCGGCGCAGGCGCCATGCTCATCGCCTTTGCAAACGTGGCAAAAAAGCACGGCATCAACTACCAGAAGCATGTGCTGTTCGTGGCGCAGGATATTGACCGCACGGCGGCAATGATGTGCTACATACAGCTGTCCCTTCTGGGATGCCCTGCCATCGTGGCCGTTGGCGACAGCCTTGCAAAGCCGTTCCCCCACCCGGACAACGAGGTGTGGTGTACCCTGTTCTATTACCTGAATCAGTGGCGTTTTACGCCAGGAGCGGCAGGAAAGGGACAGGAAGACAGTGGGGATGTGGAAAAAGAGCAGACTGCATCGGTCTCCCTGGAGCATCCGCCTGAAACGGTCAGGCTTATGGAAGGGGCAGACGGGCAGCTCATGCTGTGCATGGAAGCGGCGTCATAATATGCAAAGAAGAATGGAGGGAAAAATGAGGAATAAGACAGACATTGCTTTTCAGGTGGACATCCTGCGGCGGGACGGCTACCATGCCGCCGCGCAGATCATCGAATCCATGCAGGGAACAGTCAGCCGGGAGGCTGAAATGGAATATCTGAAGGAGTTTGTCCGGCAGTGCTGTTTCGATGAGGAACCTGCCCGTGACCAGCTCCGCTGCCTGTGGACGGCATACTGCTTCCACCATGGCCTTACCGTGGATACATCCGGGTACGACAATGACCTTGCGGATCTGTTGAATGTCATGGCGGAGGAGGAACCGGAAACGGCGGACTGGAGCGGTTACGGCAGCTTTGACGGTTTCCTGTGCAGATACCTTGTGTGAGGGAATGAAATAAATTTCAAAAAAATAACAAAAAATTCAAGAAAATGCGGGGAGCCGGGTATTTATTCTATATACCCCTCCCCATGAAAAGGAAGGAGAGAAAACAAATGGATGGAATGACAATGAACAATGCCTGCATGTATGACGAAGTGGAGGAGATCAGGAACTTAAACAGGGTGGAGGGCTTTGACCCCAGGCGGTACATGCGCCTGATCCAGAAGGAGGGGCAGGCAGGGAAATACTACCTTGACGTGGCCTACCGCAAGCTCTGGTTCCGCTTAAGATACCCGGAGGGGAAGATCGTAAAAAAGATCCTGAAGCTGACGGAGCAGGTGGCCATCGTGGAGGCGAGGGTGTACTTAAACCGCAATGACGATGAGGACAACTTCATCTCCAATGCGCTTGCGCAGAAATACATGACTGCGGATGACCAGTTCGGGAACAAGTTCGTGGAGCTGGCGGAAACAGCGGCAGTGGGAAGGGCATTGTCGGATGCCGGCTTCGGCCTGCAGTTTGCCGACCGGGAAGGGGACATGGACCCGGAAGTGACGGAGGCGCCTTTTGACGCGCAGATGTTTGCAGGAGCAGGCAGTGCGCTTGCGGAAGGTTCCTACATGGGCGCAGCTGTCCAGGAAGGCGCAGCCGGTGAAGGAACCGGTGGGGAGATGCTCCAGGAGGACACTTTCCCCGGACAGTACGGGATCGAGGAATATATCCCCATGCCGGAAGACGTAGGGCAGGCCATGGGAATGACGCCCGCCATGCAGCAGGCAGGGACAGCCACAGCCGCCGCCGGGCAGATGCAGGCGGCACCTTCCGGCCAGGCACAGACGCTGGGCGGACAGAGGCAGCAATCCCTGCAGAGACAGCAGAATGTGCAGCAGCCCGTACCGGCACCACAGCCCGCACAGGGAATGACGCCCGCCATGCAGAACAGGCAGGCGGCACAGAAACAGGCACAGGGCAGCACAGCGCCCGGAAACACCAGGCCTGCAGCAGCGGCGCAGGGGACGGGAACCGGGAAGGCAGCTGCAGGGAACGCAGCCGCAGGAAAAGGCGGGAACGGACAGGGGGCAGGTGAGATCCGCAGGGACATGCCCGTGGAGCAGATCTACTCCATGTTAAGCCGTGACAGCGCAGCCGCAGTGGTCATCCCCATGGGATTCAACAAAGGGAAGACGCTGGGGCAGGTAGCCGTGGAGAAGCCCGCGAACCTGCAGTGGTATGTGGATTCCTACGGCGGCCCTGACAACCTCCTGCGTGCGGCGGCAAAGTTCCTGATTGATGCGGCATTAAGGCAGGCAGGATGAAACAGGGGATAAGGGGATGCAGTTTCTGCTGCGCCCCGGTTAAGGAGTGTATGGGGCGGTTTTTCACAGGCCGCCCTTTTTTAGAAGAGAGCAGCATGTTTTCGGGCTGCGGAAAGGAGGAAAGCCTTGTACCAGGATTTTCCTTTTACCATCAGGGAGGTGGCATACCTCTTAAACCTGCGCATACGGCATAAGAATGCGGTGAGCCTGGATGCGGACTGCCCTTTCTGCGGCGAGTCCAAAGGGAAGCTCAACCTGAACCTGAAAAAGAACGTGTTCAAGTGCAACCGGTGCGGGGAAAGCGGGGGGATGCTCGCCCTGTATGGGAAGATATACGGGGTGGACAACCAGACTGCCTGCAGGGAGATCAAGGATGCCCTGGGGAAAAATGAACAGACGCCTTCCTACCAGATAAGGAAACGGGAGATCGCCCCAAAGGAGCCGGAGATACCGGAATCCCCGCCGGCGCCGGATGCGGTGAGGCATAAGACCTACAGCATGTTCTTTTCCATGCTGGTGCTTGCGGACACCCACAGGCAGAACCTCCTAAAGCGCGGGTTCACGGACGGGCAGATTGAAGAAAACGGCTATAAGAGCACGCCGGTGTTCGGCTTTAAGAAGCTGACGCGGAAACTGCTGGAGGCAGGCTGCACCGTAAAGGGCGTTCCTGGGTTTTATCAGGACAAGGACGGGGAGTGGACCATCCATTTTTCCAACAAATCCTCCGGGTTTTTAGTGCCGGTCCGCAACGTGGACGGGCTGACTGTGGGGGCGCAGATACGCCTGGACCATCCCTATGACGGCAGGAAATATATCTGGCTCTCCAGTGCAGGCTTTTTCCTGGGCACATCCTCCGGAAGCCCCGTCCATCTGGCGGGCAGTCCTGGAGAAAAGACGGTATTCATTACAGAAGGGCCGTTAAAGGGAGACCTTGCCCATGCCTTATCCGGCAGGACCTTCGGCTGCGTGCCGGGAGCGAACCAGTACGCGAACCTGCCGCCGTTCTTAGAGGCGATGCAGCTGATGGGGACGAAGAACGTCTATGAAGCATACGACATGGACAAGCTGCTAAAGACCATCTGCAGGGGAGATTATAACGAGAAGTGCGTCCATTGTGAAAACTACAAAAAGGACTGGAGAGGGCAGGCCATTCCCTGCGAGAAGAAATGCGTGAAGCGCCAGAACATCCAGCGGGGGTGCAGGAAGCTGGCGGAAATCTGCCGGGAACTGGAACTGTCCGCAAAGGCGCTGACCTGGGATACGGATGAAGACGGAGACTGGGCGGAGCATGTGAAGGGCGTGGATGACTACCTTTATGGCCTGAAGCAGAAAAATAATAATAGTTAATCTGCACAGAGGGTGGTATGATATGTAAAAGGATCTGCTTCAGGGAGGAGGAAACACATATGCCTGATTTGGTTAAGACCGCTGAAACGGGATATCTGGATAAAATTCTGGAAGAAATCGCCGGCGCTGTACCGGATACGGGAAAGACACTGGAAGAATACAGGGGAGAAAGGATAAGGGAACGGTATGGGGTTTCCATCCCGGTTCCGGCATCATGTGATGCGGCGGACGGACTGCAGAAAAACCATGACTGCTTAAGGGCGGACTCTTATACGGGGTTCCGTCCTTTTTTATGCACACAATATGTAAATCTTTCCGTTTTTTACATACCGCTGTTGGCTTTTACTTAAACCATGCGTATAAAACAGTAAACAGGGAACGGGAAGTTCCCGGATAAAGGAGATGACAGCTATGTACCAGAAGATTATCGTACCCATGGACCATGGGAACAGGAACATGAAGACCGAGCATAAGATATTCACTTCCGGGTTTGTGGAGGGCGACTGCAGGCCCGCACTGGGGGAATACCTGCATTTTGGCGGGCGCTACTATGCCCTTGCGGAGCAGCGGATACCCTATATGCGGGATAAGACCGTGGATGACCGTTTCTTCATCCTGACGCTGTTTGCGGTGGCGATGGAGGCGGAAAGGCAGATGCTTGACACACAGGATACCATCCTCCAGGCAGTGCTGCCGGTGGGGCTGCCCCCGAAGCATTACGGCGCACTGTACTGAAGTGGTAAACTAAAATTGGACACGGAGGGGGTAGAAATTAGACAGGGAAAA
>ERZ778516.3052-NODE-3052-length-10284-cov-10.564865_pt1 | contig 10284 bp, 7 predicted proteins | sample MGYA00510342_ERZ778516 | MGnify/ENA primary metagenome ERZ778516 (study PRJEB29527, sample SAMN07138961) | mouse gut metagenome | material: feces | host: mouse | place: China:Nanjing | collected 2016-01-25 ...
GCGGACACAAGGCTCCGGAAAATTTTCACCAGAGACTTGACAAATGATGCCGTCTGGCGTACAATGCAAAACGGAACAGACAAAGGCGTCTTCCATGTGTTTTTACGTGGAAGGTGTCTTTTTTTGTGCCCAACGGACAGGGAAACTGAAAATCTTACAATATGGAGGAGCTTTATTATGTGTTCTATTATGGGATACTGTGACAGCAGCGCTGATCTGGAAACGTTTCAGAAGGGTTTCCGGAGGACCATTTCCAGAGGGCCGGATGACAGCCGGATCGTGGATACCGGAAAAGGATTTCTTGGATTTCACCGGCTTGCAATCATGGGACTTACCCCGTCCGGCATGCAGCCGTTTGCCTTAAACGGCAACTATGTGGTGTGCAATGGGGAAATCTACGGGTTTGAGAAGCTGAAACAGACCCTTTTACATAAATATACATTTAAAAGTGATTCGGACTGTGAGATTCTGCTGCCGCTGTATGAGGAATATGGCACAGACATGTTCCGCATGCTGGATGCAGAATTTGCGTGCATCATCTATGACGGGAAGACACAGGAATATATTGCGGCAAGAGATCCCATCGGTATCCGTCCGTTATACTACGGGTATGATTCGGCCGGCGTGATCGTATTTGCCAGCGAGGCCAAAAACCTTGTGGGACTGTGCAGCAAAATCATGCCGTTTCCGCCGGGACATTATTACCGGGACGGAGCGTTTATCTGTTACCTGGACATTGCGAAAGCGGATACCGTATGCCGGGATGACCTTGAGACCGTGTGCAGGAAGATTCGGGAGAAGCTGACGGCGGGAATTGAAAAAAGGCTGGTGGCGGATGCCAAAGTCGGCTTCCTTCTGTCAGGAGGACTGGATTCTTCCCTTGTCTGTGCCGTGGCGGCAAAGAAAAGTTCTGAACCGATCCGGACATTTGCGATCGGAATGAGTGAAGACGCCATAGACCTGAAATATGCAAAGCAGGTGGCGGAACATATTGGAAGCGAACATACAGAAGTTATGATTACAAAAGAGGATGTGCTGAATGCGCTCCGCAGCGTGATTGAGCTTCTCGGCACCTTTGACATTACAACGATTCGTGCAAGCATCGGAATGTATCTGGTCTGTAAAGCCATTCATGAGCGGACGGATATCCGTGTCATACTGACCGGGGAGATTTCGGATGAGCTGTTCGGTTATAAATACACGGATTTCGCGCCGTCTGCAGAAGAATTTCAAAAAGAATCCGAAAAGAGAGTCCGGGAATTACATATGTATGACGTGCTCCGGGCAGACCGCTGCATATCGGTCAACTCTCTGGAAGCGAGGGTTCCGTTCGGTGATCTGGATTTTGTGCACTATGTAATGTCTGTGGATCCCCGAATGAAGATGAATATCTATCAGAAAGGAAAATATCTGCTTCGCCATGCTTTTGAAGACGGAGATTATCTTCCGGAAGAGATTCTGTGGCGCGAAAAAGCCGCCTTTTCAGATGCGGTCGGACACTCCATGGTGGACTATCTGAAAGAATATGCAGACGGCTGTTATACAGAAGAAGAATACAAAACGAAATGCCAAAACTACTCCCACGCAGTTCCTTTTACAAAAGAGTCTCTGCTCTACCGGGAGATCTTTGAAGAATACTATCCGGGACAGAGTGAGATGATCGTTGATTTCTGGATGCCGAACAAAGAGTGGGAAGGCTGCAACGTGGATGATCCTTCTGCGCGCGTTCTGGCAAACTACGGGGCGAGCGGAGAATAATAGAAGAGAAGAAAGCGGGTGGACATATGAAGGCATTTCTCATCCTCGAAGACGGCACGGTATTCACCGGGAAAAGTATCGGAAGCGGAAAAGACGCAGTCAGTGAGATTGTATTTAACACATCCATGACCGGTTATCTGGAAATATTGACGGATCCGTCCTATGCAGGGCAGTCCGTGGTCATGACTTATCCTCTGATCGGCAATTATGGGATTACGCCGGACAGAGAATCCCGGAAAATATGGGCCAGAGGGCTGATCGTAAAAGAGCTTTCAAGGACGCCGAGCAATTTCAGGTGCGAAGGCACGATACAGGCACTGCTGGAAAAAGAAGAGGTTGCCGGGATCGAAGGAATCGATACCCGGACCCTGACAAAAATCCTGAGAGAGAAGGGGACCATGAACGGACTGATCACCACCGACGAACACTACGACCTGCAGCAGATCCTTCCCATGCTGAAAAAATATACGATCGGAGATGTGGTTATGGAGACGACCTGCCAGGAAGTATACAGACTGGAAGGGGATGGTCCCAGAGTCGCACTTCTGGATCTGGGGGCAAAGGACAATATCGCCGGCTCCCTGAACCGGAGAGGATGCCAGGTAACCGTCTATCCTGCAGATACATCTGCGGAGCGGATTCTCGGTACGCATCCGGACGGCATCATGCTGTCCAACGGTCCCGGCGATCCGTCCTCCTGTACGGCGATCATCCAGGAGATCAAAAAGCTGTATGCTTCGGATGTTCCGATCTTTGCCATCTGTCTGGGCCATCAGCTTATGGCGCTGGCAAACGGGGCATCCACCTGCCGGCTAAAATACGGACACAGAGGAGGAAATCATCCGGTAAAGGACTCAGGCAGCGGGCGGGTCTACATCTCTTCGCAGAATCACGGATATGCAGTAGAGCGAAAGAGCATGGATCCTTCCATAGCCAAAGAAGCATTTGTCAATGTCAATGACGGAACCAATGAAGGATTCGTCTATATGGGCAAAAAGATTTTTACGGTACAGTTTCACCCGGAGGCCAGTCCCGGACCGCAGGACCTTGCGTGGCTGTTTGACCGGTTTCTGGATATGATGAAAGGAGTGGAAGAATGCCCAGAAATGAAGCGATCCAAAAAGTACTGGTGATCGGCTCCGGTCCGATTGTGATCGGCCAGGCAGCAGAGTTTGACTATGCAGGCACGCAGGCCTGCCGGTCCTTAAAAGAAGAAGGAATTGAAGTAGTGCTTTTGAACTCAAACCCGGCTACGATTATGACCGATCAAAACATTGCGGATCATGTATACATCGAACCGCTGACGGCCGAAACAGTGAAACAGCTGATTCTGAAGGAACATCCGGACAGTATTCTTCCCACTCTGGGCGGTCAGGCTGCCCTGAATCTGGCAATGGAGCTGGAGGAAGACGGATTTCTGCGTGAACATCAGGTAAAGCTGATTGGAACAACGTCTGAAACGATCAAAAAGGCAGAAGACCGGCTGGCCTTCAAGACGGCCATGGAGAAGATAGGAGAACCCTGTGCGGCATCTCTGGTGGTGGAAAGCATCGAAGAGGGCATGGAATTTGCAGAAAGCATCGGTTATCCGGTGGTGCTTCGTCCCGCCTATACGCTTGGCGGAAGCGGCGGAGGCATTGCGCATGACAGAGAAGCGCTGATCCGGATTCTGGAAAACGGACTCAGGCTTTCCCGCACGCATCAGGTGCTGGTGGAGCGCTGCATCGCCGGATGGAAGGAAATTGAATATGAAGTGATGCGCGACAGCAATGGAAGCTGCATCACCGTATGCAATATGGAAAATATCGATCCGGTCGGCGTCCATACAGGAGACAGCATCGTTGTAGCTCCTTCTCAGACGCTGGGAGATAAGGAATACCAGATGCTTCGGACCTCTGCTTTCCGTATTATCCATGAACTGAATATTACGGGCGGCTGTAATGTGCAGTATGCCCTGAATCCGGATTCTTTTGAATACTGCGTGATTGAAGTCAATCCCCGGGTCAGCCGGTCGTCTGCGCTGGCTTCCAAGGCAACCGGTTATCCCATCGCAAAGGTGGCGGCGAGGATTGCGCTCGGTTATACGCTGGACGAGATCAGAAATGCCGTTACACAGAAAACATATGCAAGTTTTGAGCCGGTGCTGGATTATTGTGTGGTCAAGATTCCAAGACTTCCTTTTGATAAATTTATCCGTGCAAAGCATACTCTGACCACGCAGATGAAAGCGACCGGGGAAGTCATGAGCATCTGTGATAATTTTGAAGGGGCATTGATGAAGGCGATCCGGTCGCTGGAACAGCATGTGGACAGTCTGATGTCCTTTGATTATACGCAGTTTTCAAAGGAGGCGCTGCTGGACGGGCTGGCGCTTGTGGACGACCGGCGGATCTGGAAGATCGCAGAGGCGCTCCGCCGCGGTATTTCCTGTGAACGGATCCATGAGATCACAAAGATCGATCCGTGGTTTATTGACAAGATTGCGCGGCTGGTGGAGATGGAACAGACGCTGAAACGTACGCCGCTGACGCAGGAGCTTCTTGCAGAAGCCAAACGCATGGAATTTCCTGACCGTGTGATTGCAGGGCTGACCGGTCGTACGGAAGTGCAGATCCGAAGCCTGAGAGAAAAATACGGCATCCGGGCGGTTTACCGGATGGTAGATACCTGTGCGGCGGAATTTGAAGCCAGAACCCCCTATTACTATTCTGTCTTCGGCGGTGAGAACGAAGTCCAGAAGACAGAGGGCAGGAAAAAAGTCCTGATTCTGGGTTCCGGCCCCATCCGCATCGGACAGGGGATTGAGTTTGACTTCTGTTCCGTACACTGTACATGGGCATTTAAAAAAGAAGGATATGAGACGATTATCGTTAACAACAATCCGGAAACGGTCAGCACGGACTTCGACATCGCAGACAAACTGTATTTTGAACCGCTGACTCCGGAAGACGTGGAACACGTTGTTGCAGTGGAGAAGCCGGACGGGGCAGTGGTCCAGTTCGGCGGACAGACGGCGATCAAACTGGCAGAAGCACTGGGAAAAATGGGAGTGCCTGTTCTTGGGACTGCTCCGGAGGATGTGGATGCCGCAGAAGACCGGGAGCTTTTTGATAAGATTCTGGAAACGTGTAAGATCCCAAGGCCAAAAGGAAAGACTGTGTATACGGCGGAAGAAGCCAGAAAGGCGGCGCACAGTCTCGGATATCCGGTTCTGGTAAGGCCTTCCTATGTGCTGGGCGGGCAGGGAATGCAGATCGCAGTCAATGACCATGATGTGGATGTATTTATGGGAATCATCAATCAGATCACTCAGGACCATCCGATCCTGGTGGATAAATATCTGCAGGGAAAGGAAGTGGAGGTGGACGCCGTCTGCGACGGAGAGGATATTCTGATTCCCGGTATCATGGAGCATATTGAACGGGCAGGCATTCATTCCGGTGACAGCGTATCCGTCTATCCGGCAAGGAGCCTTTCTGAAAAAACGAAAGAGACCATCGTGGATTATACAGGGAAGCTGGCACGCTCGCTTCATGTAACCGGACTGATCAATATCCAGTTTATTGTATGCGGGGAAGAAGTATACGTGATTGAAGTAAATCCAAGGTCCAGCCGGACGGTACCTTATATCAGCAAGGTGACGGGCGTTCCGATTGTAACGCTGGCCGTGCAGGCCATAACCGGAAAGAAGTTAAGAGACCTGGGGTATGCACCGGGGCTTTTTCCGGAGTCGGACTGCTTTGCAGTGAAGATGCCTGTCTTTTCCTTTGAAAAGATACGCGGCGCCGACGTCAGCCTGGGACCGGAGATGAAGTCGACCGGGGAGTGCCTGGGAATATCCGGGCGGTTTGAAGAAGCACTTTATAAAGCGTTTCTGGGCGCAGGCATTCGCCTTCCGAAATATAAGAACATGATCATTTCTGTCCGGGAGGAGGATAAAAAAGAAGCAGTGGAGATCGGACGGAGGTTTGAGCGGCTTGGTTATCAAATCTATGCCACAAAGGGAACCCATGAAGCGATGAAGGCAGCCGGAGTCAAAACCGTGCAGGTAAACAGGCTGGGGCAGGAGTCTCCAACACTTCTGGATCTGATTCTCGGGCACGAGATCGACCTTGTGATCGACACGCCTCATCAGGGCTCGGAGCACACGGGGGACGGATTTATTATTCGAAGAAATGCCATAGAGACCGGGGTCAATGTGCTGACAGCAATCGATACGGCGGCTGCACTGGCCACAAGTCTGGAAAATACGGATGCCGGACAGCTGACTCTGGTTGACATTGCGGGTAAAGTGCCTTTTTCTGGTTCTCAGGAAGGGTTTGAAAGAAAGGAAAAGAAACAGAAGGAGAACATGGTATGAATAAGTATAGCAAGGCTGAGATTCTGCAAAAGATGGAGGAAGAGGGCGTTGAATTTATCCGGCTTCAGTTTACAGATATGTTCGGAGTACTCAAAAACATTGCCGTTCCGGCCAGCCGTTTAATAAAAGTGCTGGAAAATAACTGTACCATAGACTGCGCGTCTCTGGACGGTTTTGTAAATGGAGAAGAAGAGTATCTGTATCTGAAACCGGATCTGGATACCTTCGCGATTCTTCCATGGCGGCCGCAGAACGGAAAGGTTGCCCGTTTTTTGTGTGATATCTGCAGGGAGGACGGGAGTGAATATGAGATCAGTTCCCGCTGGATTCTGAAAAAATCGCTGGAGAGGGCTGCGTCTATGGGATATACGTTTCAGGTAAACCCGGAATGTGAGTTTTTCCTGTTCCATACGGATGATAACGGCCTGCCGACAACGCTGACCCATGAGAAGGCAGGATATCTGGATACTTCGCCTGTTGATCTGGGAGAGAATACCAGACGGGATATCATTCTGACACTGGAGAAAATGGGATATGAGATCGAGTCCTCTCATCATGAGATCGCTTCGGCCCAGCACGAGATCGATTTCTCGTATGAAGATGCACTTGGCACGGCGGATAAGCTGATGACCTTTAAGATGACGGTGCGGACGATTGCAAAAAGATACGGGCTTCATGCTACCTTTATGCCCAAACCCCGTCAGGAGATCAACGGTTCCGGCATGCATCTGAATATGCGCCTTTTAAAGGATCATAAGAATGTGTTTACGGAAGAGAACGGGGAACTCAGCCGTACGGGAGAGGCATTTATCGCCGGAATCTTTCAGCATATTGCCGGTATGACGGCAATCCTGAATCCGCTTGTCAATTCTTATAAGCGGCTGGTTCCCGGTTTTGAAGCGCCGTCGGATGTAACATGGTCACGTACACAGAGAAACCCCCTGATCCGGGTCTGCAAGAAGAGAGACCGGTCGGTCAATCTGGAGCTTCGGAGTCCAGATGCGGCTTCAAACCCGTATCTGGTCTTTGCACTCTGTCTGGAGGCGGGGCTGAATGGAATCCAGAGAGGACTGAAGGCCCCGGAAGAACTGAAAGAGGATATCCGCAGGCTGTCCTGTGAGGAAAAACAGGCGCGGGGGATTCAAACCCTTCCGGAGAATCTGGGAAGAGCGCTGGATGCCATGTATCAGGATTCTCTGATCATGGAGGTACTGGGAGAGCCGTATGTATCGGTTTACGGAAAAGCAAAGAGAAAAGAGTGGAAAAGTTATCTGGCACAGGTGACAGAGTGGGAGATCAGTCAGTATTTATATATGTTGTAAAGCCGTCGTTGGAGGTTGTGGATGAGTGTAATCGTTGTAGTATTGCCGAAACTGGATAATGCAAAAAAGATCAGAAAAATACTGCTCGAGCATGGATTTCAGAATGTATTTGCATGCGCATCTGCTTCCTCGGCGTTTCAGACGATAACCCGGAATGAGTGCGGGCTTGTGCTCAGCGGCTATCGCCTGAAAGATATGCATTATCTGGAGCTTCTGGACAGCCTTCCTCCTTATTTTGAACTTGTGCTGATGGGGTCCTCGGAGACAGTTGCAGAGGCATCGGCAGGGATTCTTTCCCTGACCACGCCGGTGAAAGTATATGACCTGGTCAATACGGCAGAGATGGTGCTGCGGCAGCTGGAACGGCGGTTCAAAAAAGAGAAGAAACCGAAGGCAAGAAGCGAGCGGGAAGAAAATTATATCCGCAATGCAAAGTTTCTGCTGATGGAGAGAAACCATCTGACCGAGGAGGAGGCACATCGATATATTCAGAAAAGCAGTATGGACAACGGCACCAATATGGTCGAAACCGCCCAGATGATATTGACGCTGCTGTTTTATGAGGCGTGAAAGCCACAAACAGAGGTTGCAATCCGGTATGTAAGGCATTATAATAGTGAAATGCTATAAAATACGGAGGATTGATACAACTATGAAACGAGAGCGATTTGGTTCCAGGATGGGGTTTATCCTGGTATCGGCAGGATGTGCCATCGGCATTGGAAATGTGTGGAAATTTCCATATATATGCGGAGTGTACGGCGGAGCGGCATTTATTCTGATCTACCTTGCATTTCTGCTGATTCTTGGAATTCCGGTTCTGGTCTGCGAGTTTGCAGTAGGGCGGGGCAGCCGGAAAAGTGTGGCGCTCAGCTTTGAGGAGCTGGCGCCCGAAGGCACCCTCTGGCACCGTCTGAAATACATTGGTATCTTTGGCTGTTACCTTTTGATGATGTTCTATACGATGGTCGGCGGATGGATGATGTATTACTGTTACCGAAGCTTCCGGGGTGAATTTGCCGGAACATCTCCGGAGCAGATCTCCGGTGCCTTCGGCGGAATGCTCCTTGACCTTCCCACCATGGCATTCTGGACGATTCTGATCTGTCTGATCGGATTTGCCGTCTGTATGCTGGGGCTGAAATCCGGCGTGGAGCGGATCACCAAATGGATGATGGCGGCTCTGCTTCTGATCATGCTTATACTGGCGGTCCATTCGGTATTTCTGGAAGGGGCAGCGGCAGGCATCCGGTTTTATCTGGTGCCGGATTTTCAGAGGATGGTGGAAAGCGGCATCGGAAATGTGGTCTTTGCGGCGCTGAGTCAGGCGTTTTTTACCCTGTCTCTCGGTATCGGAGCCATGCTGATCTTCGGAAGCTATCTGGACCGGTCCCACAGTCTGACCGGAGAGGCTGTCAGCATTACTGCCCTTGACACCTTCGTGGCGCTGACCGCAGGCTTCATCGTGATCCCGGCCTGTTTTGCCTACGGGATTGAACCGGGAGCGGGACCGAGCCTTGTCTTTATCACGCTTCCCAACATTTTTGCGCAGATGCCGGGAGGCTTTTTGTGGAGCGCGCTGTTTTTTCTGTTTCTGACCTTTGCGGCGCTGTCCACGATCATTGCAGTATTTGAAAACATCATTGCTTTTGACATGGATCTGTTCGGGTGGACGCGGCAAAAGAGCGTGCTGGTCAGCGCGGTGCTGGTTATCCTGCTCAGCATGCCGGCGGTGCTTGGATACAATGTGCTGTCCATGATTCAGCCGTTGGGAGAGGGCAGTACGATCATGGATCTGGAGGATTTTATCGTATCCAATAACCTGCTTCCTCTGGGCAGCCTTGGCTATGTGCTGTTTTGTACCCGGAAAAACGGATGGGGCTGGGACCGCTTTATTGCAGAGGCAAATGCGGGGACCGGACGCTCCTTTCCGAAAGGACTTAAAAATTATGTGGCTTATGGGATTCCGTGTATCATCGTGGTCATCTATCTGAAAGGATACTATGACATGTTTGCCGGAAAAGGCCCTGTGATGCTGGCGGGCTGGATGACGGCGGCAGTGGTGTTCCTGCTGTTTGTATTCTACTGCGCAGTCGGAAAAAGAAAACGTTATTTTGGAAAAACTTTTCTGTTTTAAGGCATACTCCCCCCTTACTCCAGATGTTTATGTCCTATATCCGGTTATTCCAATTTCTGCATACAGGAATCATTTTAGATAAATTACTGACTCCTTTGTTTTGCTGTGCCATACTTGCAAAAATCAAGTAAATAAATAGTCTGCCACCGGGTAGGGAAGCGAAAGCATTCGTTACACATCATCAGGTCATTGAAGATGTGTAGACGGGTGCTTATTTTTTATCATATTTCAGCGGCTTTTCATACGGCAAACCTGATACCAGACACGATATCTGTCACAACAAGCTTTCAAAAAGAAAATCTGGTTTCTGATCAGGGCAATTTCTATTAAGATAATTTTAAAAAGTTATGTTATATTAAACAGGGAAAGGAGTGTCATATATGAACAATAATACAGTTGCAGAAAAAATAGTAGACTATATAGAAACGCACATTAACGAGGATTTGTCGCTTGATAAAATAGCAAATGCATTAAATTAATATAAAATTATATATGTCTTTTTGACTATCTTTTTATATCTTCTCAAATGTCCGAATAGCCCCATTTTATCAGCTATTCGGGCATTTTGTATTAGTGGTAAACCTCACATATCAAGGTCTAACTTCTTATATTTTTCCTATCAAACGTGGTTAAAATCGTGGTAAATACTTTTATGCGATTAGACGCTGAACCTCTGATTTTGCCGTATCTATGGACGCATGAGCATA
>ERZ778516.3054-NODE-3054-length-10274-cov-3.687151_pt1 | contig 10274 bp, 11 predicted proteins | sample MGYA00510342_ERZ778516 | MGnify/ENA primary metagenome ERZ778516 (study PRJEB29527, sample SAMN07138961) | mouse gut metagenome | material: feces | host: mouse | place: China:Nanjing | collected 2016-01-25 ...
GGGTTCAAGTCCCATCTTCCGCACTTAACCCTTGGGAAGCCTTGTAAATCTCAGATTTACAGGGCATTTCTTTATTTTAATTTTACGATGTACTCCTTTTTTACTCGCAAGAGTGTTTTGAAGTTTTCTGAGCGTTTGACGAGCATAAGAAAGGAGTATTTCCATGAAAATTGCCATGTGCGCTCGGAAATTCAGGCCAGCCAAACGTGTGCTTATTTAAATTGGGTTATACTAGGGTCTAATTTTTTTAAATATTCCTCATTCCTTTTTGCTTTTGCCATTTCGTTATACTCTTTTTCGGATACAATTACTACATTTTCATTTTGGGCCGTGACACAACAAGCGTCTCACCGCCTATTACTTTATTGCACCATTCCTTAAAATTATCACGTACATCCATGCTTTTTACTGCTAACATAATATCACCTCGTAATTTCGTATGGTTTTTCGTACTTTTATTATATTTTGTAGTATGTGTATGTCAAATTATATTTTGCTGATTGTCTCAAAATAGATAGAAGATGGGGCAGAATAAAAATAAAGGCATTTCAAAGAGTGATTTCCTTGAAATACCTTTATTTATAGTCTTCCAAAGCTGCTGACGGGAATCGGACCCGTGACCTCCGCACTACCAATGCGACGCTCTACCGACTGAGCCACAGCAGCCTGATGATTCTGATGCAATGAATACTTCAAAACCAACTTGAATCAGTATACTATGGCTTTGAAAAAATGTCAATATATTTTTTGTATTTTATTTGATACAAGAAAGCAGCTGTAGTAACAGGTCAGCTTGCCTGAACTGTTACCAGCCGTAAGCTTAACAGGAGATTTGGCATTAAGTCATAGTGCCAAATCTCTTTTTCTATTTGTTGAAAAAAAAGGGGATGGCAGCGTATAATACACTTAGCAGCCGGCAGGTTTCCTGCCCAGAAGTGACTGGCCAGTCATGCTTTGAAAACGAAAAAAAGAGGTGTGATATATGAAAGAACGAGTACAGACATTTGGAAGGTTTTTAAGCGGCATGGTAATGCCGAATATCGGGGCTTTTATTGCATGGGGACTGATTGCAGCACTGTTTATTGAGACAGGATGGGTTCCGAATGCAGCATTTGCCCGGCTGGTTGGCCCGATGTCACATGTGATGCTTCCGCTTCTGATTGCGTATACAGGCGGAAAGGTGGTGGCAGGCGACCGTGGCGGCCTGATTGGCGCGATTACGGCAATGGGCGTCATCGTGGCTTCGGAAAATCCGATGTTTTTAGGGGCAATGGCAGTAGGCCCTTTTGCCGGATGGGTCATTAAAAGGTTTGACAAAATGATGGACGGACATATTCCGCCTGGTTTTGAAATGCTGGTAAATAATTTTTCTGTCGGAATTATCGGCATGATTCTCTGCCTTCTGGCCATGCTCGGCGTAACGCCGCTTGTAAACGGCCTGACGGCCATGATGAGCTCGGGCGTCGGTTTTCTGGTAGAGCACAGCCTTCTGCCGCTGACCAGTGTTTTTATTGAACCGGCAAAGGTACTGTTTTTAAACAATGCGCTGAACCAGGGTATTTTTTCACCGCTTGGCATTCAGGAAGTACAGGAAGCGGGAAAGTCCGTATTTTTCCTGCTGGAAGCAAATCCGGGCCCAGGGCTTGGCATTCTGCTGGCATACTGCCTTGCAGGGAAGGGAAGTGCAAAAAGCTCTGCTCCGGGCGCGGTGATTATCCATTTTTTGGGCGGCATACATGAAATTTATTTTCCATACATACTGATGAATCCGTTTCTGCTGCTGGCAGTTATCGCAGGCGGCGCGGCGGGGGTTTTGACATTCAGCCTTTTAGATGTGGGCCTGGTATCGACGGCTTCTCCGGGAAGCATCCTGGCCATTACAATGATGGCAGAACGGCACTGCTATGCAGGACTTTTCCTGGGAGTGGTGTTATCTGCGGCAGTTTCTTTTGCTGTTGCAATGCCGCTTTTGAAATTCCTTGGCAAAGATACCACGCTGGAAGAAGCGCAGGCACAAAAGGATGCCATGAAGCGCCAGGCAAAAGGAATTGCGCAGCCGCAGGCAGCTTCTGTATCGGGCAAAATAAATAAAATTGCATTTGCGTGTGATGCCGGCATGGGCTCCAGCGCGATGGGTGCAACGGTTTTAAAGAAAAAAATATCTGCGGCAGGCATTGAGGGGATTGAGGTCATTCATACGCCGGTTTCTTCGATACCGCAGGATGTGCAGATTGTGGTTACGCATCAGGAGCTGGGAGAGCGCGCGGCCCACAGCAATCCGAACGCAGAGCTGGTGCTGATTACCAATTTCCTGGCGGCGCCGGAATATGAGACACTGGTAGAAGACTTGAAAAAGAGAAATTTATAAAATTCTGCTGCCTGGCTGCATGTAACGCTGCAAGGCTGCATGCTGTGCGGGGACAGGATGGAATCTTGAAAGAAAGGATGCATGCTTATGGAAATGACACCCAGGATGAAACAGATTTTTGAAGTGCTGCTTCAGGAGTCCTCTGCTGTTTCCGTAAAGTATCTTGCAGAACAGATAGGAGTCAGCCGCAGGACCGTGCAAAGGGAGCTGGAATCGGCTGGCACATGCTTAAAGGCATACGGGCTGGCGTTTGTTTCCAAAACAGGCGTCGGCATCTGGATAGAAGGCAGTGACGCGGAAAAAAAACGTCTGCTTGGGATTTGCAGGACAAAGGATGATTACGATGCCGGCAACCGGGAAGAACGCAGGAAGCGCCTGATACTGGAAATTTTGAAAGAAAAGGGGCTGCGCAAGCTCTATTATTACAGCAGCCGGTTTGCAGTCAGCGAAGCGACCGTCAGCACAGACCTGGAAGCGGTGGAAGGGTGGCTTACGCGTTACGGGCTGTATGTAAACCGCAAGCCCGGCAGCGGCATTTCCATCGATGGCAGCGAGGACAGCTACCGCCGTGCCATCCGTGCCTTTATCAATGAAAATATCGATACAAAAATGGTACGTGAAATATACGGGGAAGAAGCGGATGAACCGGCACCGTATGATTCCTTAAAAAGAGGCAGTCTCGGGCAGATTTTGAATCATGATATCGTAAAGCGCGTGATGGACTGCATTACCCGGATGGGAAATGATAAAGTGCTGACCCTGACGGAAAATTCCTATGTGGGGCTGATTATCCATATTTCCATTGCGATTAACCGGATTATGAAAGACGAGGTTATCGAACCGGATGAAAACTGGAGCCAGAATCTGGCAGAAGACGATGATTATGAGCTGGCCCGCGTGATTGTGGAAAAGCTGGAAGAAGAATTCCAGACAGATATACCGGATGTGGAGATTTCTTATATCTGCCTGCATTTAAAAGGGGCGAAGCATGAAAAAATCCGGTGGAACGACGACAGCCAGCTGGAAATGGAAAACAAGGAGCTCCAGCAGCTGGTCAATGATATGGTCGATGCGTATGACCCGAAGCAGGCATATTTTATGAAACAGGACGACGGATTTATCCAGGGTCTGCTGGCACATCTGCAGCCGACGCTTATCCGCCTGGTTTATGGGATGCAGATTCAAAATCCTGTGCTGGACGACATCAAGGCAAGCTATCCGCAGATTTACAGGCGCTGTGAAAAAGTAGCCGGCGTGCTTGAGGCCTATACCGGAAAAAAGGTGCCGGAGCAGGAAACCGGTTTTCTGACTGTGCATTTCGGGGCTGCGATGGTGCGCCTGGAAGGACGCCAGGAAAAAATCCGCAAGGTGCGCACCGGTGTTATCTGTTCGAGCGGCATCGGCATTTCGCGCCTGATGTCATCCAAGCTGGAAAAGCTGTTTCAGGGCAGGATGCAGCTGACGGCATATGGCAAGCACGATATTACGCCTTATATCCTGAGCAGGACGGATTTTTTTATATCCAGCATACCAATGGAACCGCTGGATGTCCCGGTGGTGCCGGTCAATCCGCTGTTAAGCGATGCGGACATCGAAAATATCGGGCGGATGGTAAGCAAATATGAGCGTCTGCCGCAGAAGCAGAAAGAAACGGATGAGTTTTCGATGCAGTTAGAAGAAATCAATATGGTGGCATCGCAGATTAATACGCTGATTAAATATATGGATTTTTTCCGGGTGGACAGCCACATCAGCTTTGGCGAGCTTCTGATTGCGGTATCGGAAAAAATGTCGCCGTATTCCGACCGCCAGGAGCTTATCCGTGAGGATATTTTAAGGCGTGAGCAGATAGCCAGCCAGATATTTGCAGAGTTTGGGTTTGCACTGCTGCATGCGCGTACAAAAGGGGTCGTGCGGCCGGAATTTTCCATCTGCATGACAAAAGACCTGGGCCCGTTTTTAAACCCGTACCTGAAAGGCATTCAGGTCGTCTTTATTATGCTGGCGCCTGTCGATAACAGCATGGCTGGAAATGACATGATGGGTTATATCAGCAGCATGCTGATTGAAGAATACGAATTTATGGATATCGTGCTGACCGGAGACAAAGAAGGCATGCGCCAGATGCTGTCGAAGAACCTGAAGAAATATTTTAACCAGTATCTGGCACGGCTTTCCTGAGCGGGGGCGGATTCGATGCCAAAGATACAGGAAGCAAAGCATCAGGAAACAGAAGAAAAGAAATGGCACTATCTGATAATGCCAAATCCAAGCTTCTTTCAATTGAAAAAACGCCGCACAGGGACGTATAATAAGCACAGGAAGAAAAAAGAAAACGTCTGGTATTTCATCCAGCCAAAGCAGAAATTCCTGTCTGGATGGAGCATCAGGTTCAGCTGAAAAATTGTATAACAGGAGGAAAGAGTATGTTTTTTAAAAAGAAAAAAGAAGAAGCCCCGGCTCCGGCACCAGCTCAAAAAAAGGAACTGCTTTACCGGGAAAATATCCGCGTAAACTGTGAACCGGCCCCAAAAAATGATGTCATAAGAAGTGTCGGGCAGATGCTGGCAGACAGCGGGTATGTAGACCAGCCGTATGTGGAAGCAATGATAGAACGGGAGAAGACATTTTCCACCTTTATGGGCAGCGGGCTGGCGCTTCCGCATGGCGTGGAAGCTGCCAAGAAAGAAGTCAAGGCATCCGGCATTGCGGTAATGACATTCCCGAAAGGAATCGACTGGGACGGTAACGAAGTGCATGTCGTAATCGGTATTGCCGGTGTGGGTGAGGAACATCTGGATATTCTGTCTGCCATTGCAGAAAAAATGCTGGATGAAACAGCAGCTAAACGGCTGGCCGAGGGGGATGCAGATACGGTTTACAGCATTCTGACAGGAAAGGAGTAACAGCCATGATTATTACAGTAACGATGAATCCTGCAATTGACAAAACAGTCGATATCGAGAAGCTGCAGCCGGGCGGGCTAAACCGCATTCAGCGTGTGGAGTATGACGCAGGGGGCAAAGGCATCAATGTGTCCAAGACAATCCGGGAGCTGGGCGGCAGCAGCATTGCAGCAGGATTTCTGGGCGGCAATGCCGGAAGGACGATTGAAACGGTTTTGCAGGAAAAAGGAATCCAGCATGATTTTATCTGGGTGGACGGTGAAACACGCACGAATACAAAGGTATACGAAAAGACCGGGGAAGTTACGGAGTTAAATGAACCGGGCCCGCAGATAACCGGAGAAGCAGTGGAACAGCTTCTTCAGAAGCTGGAAGGCTATGCGGATGAAAAAGCGCTGTTTATCCTGGCAGGAAGCATTCCAAACGGCGTAGATAAGAATATTTATGCAGAGATTACAAAAAGGGTGCATGCGCGCGGTGCCAGGGTGCTGATGGATGCGGACGGCGAGCTGTTTCGCAATGCCTTAAAGGCGGGGCCGGATATTATCAAGCCAAACCGCGTGGAGCTGGAAGAATACGCCGGATTTGATTACCGGGCTTCGGTGGAAGAACTGCTCGGCGCAGCAAAAGATTTAAAGGGGCAGGGAATCGAAACGGTTGCCATTTCCATGGGAAAAAGCGGGGCCATGTTCGTGCGCGGGGACTATCAGGTAAAATGCCCGGCACTGTCCGTAAAAGCACATTCGACCGTCGGTGCCGGGGATGCCATGGTAGCAGCGCTGGCATATGCATGGGATAAAAACCTGGATGACGAGCAGACCGTGCGCCTGTGTATCGCCACGTCCGCAGGAGCGGTTACGACCATTGGCACCAAGCCGCCGGCAAGGAAACTGGTCGACGAGCTGATGAAGCAGGTAGAAATAGAAAAAATATAGAAATTGTATAGAAACTATATTGAAATTATAGAAAATGACAGAAAGACAGGGAGAATTCAATATGAAGACAAAAGCAGTCAGAATGTATGGAGCAAGGGATTTAAGGTTAGAGGAGTTTGAGCTTCCGCCAATCAAAGAGGATGAGATTCTGGTAAAGGTTATCAGTGACAGTATCTGCATGTCTACCTATAAGCTTATCGAGCAGGGAAAAAAGCACAAACGTGCGCCGCAGAATATTGATACAAACCCGGTTATTATCGGTCATGAATTTGCCGGCGTAATTGTAGAAGTGGGTGATAAATGGAAAGACCAGTTCAAGCCGGGCATGAAGTTTGCACAGCAGCCGGCATTGAATTACAAAGGCAGCCTTGCATCCCCGGGCTATTCGTATGAATTTTTCGGCGGTGCCTGTACATACTGCGTGATTCCGCATGAGGTTATGGAACTGGGATGCCTGATGCCGTATGAAGGGGAGAGCTTTTTCGAAGCGTCGCTGGGCGAGCCGATGAGCTGTATTATCGGCGGCTATCATGGCAATTATCATACAAATAAGAGAAACCACGACCTGGCAGGCGGCACGAAAGAAGGCGGCGATATTATTATCCTGGGCGGCTGCGGCCCGATGGGGCTTGGTGCAGTCAGCTACGGCATCCAGTTTGAAAACAGGCCGAAACGCATTGTCGTGACTGATATTGATGATGCAAAGCTTGCACGCGCAAGGGAAGTCATTCCGGAGTCCCATGCACAGGAATACGGCGTAGAGCTGGTATATGTCAATACTGCAAAAATGGCTGACCCGGTGAAGGAGCTTATTGACATTACAGGCGGAAAAGGCTATGATGATGTATTTGTATACATTCCGAACCGTGCGGTTGCAGAGCTCGGTGACCAGATACTGGCGTTTGACGGCTGCATGAATTTCTTTGCAGGGCCGACGGATAACCAGTTTAAGGCAGAAATCAATTTATACGATGTGCATTATACAAGCCAGCATATCGTAGGAACGACAGGCGGCAACAACGACGACCTGATTGAGGCAAATGAGCTGGCAGCAAAAGGCCGGATTGAACCGGCTGTCATGGTCACACACGTAGGCGGCATTGACAGCATTGCCGATGCAACGCTGAACCTGCCGAAGATTCCGGGCGGAAAGAAGCTGACCTATACACAGTTTGATATGCCGTTAACAGCAATCGAGGATTTTGCAGAAAAAGGAAAGACAGACCCGCTGTTTCAGAAGCTGGATGAAGCATGCAGAAAAAACCGCGGGCTGTGGTGTGCGCAGGCAGAAAAAATCCTGTTTGAGCATTTCGGGGTTGAGGTGTAACAGCGGCGTGGCTGGAGCCGGATTTTACGGCGTGCCGGAAAGCAGCCTGTAAGATATCCCTGTAAAGGAAAGAGCAGGATGCGGGCAATGGTTTTAGGAATGCTGTAGGATATGAAATACAGGAATTTAAAATAATTAGGAGCGGAGTACCGTGCATGTCCAAAAAAGGATGTGCACGGTATTTTTCTGTGCCGGATGAACACTCAGAAGGTGTCATAAAAAAACAGCTGGATTCACATACCGGTTCCCGGAAACATATGCTATAATGAATACTGCCGCAGGCAAAAAGCAGTCTGAATCTGCGATATCAGAAGAAATTCACAAAAATCGAAATAGCGAACCAGGCAGCCTGGCGGCACGATACGAAAAGAATGGAGAATACACAATGAGAAGCAATCTGACGACACTGTGTTATATTGAACAGGATGGAAAATACCTGATGATGCACCGGGTAAAAAAAGAACATGATATCAACAAGGATAAATGGGTCGGCATCGGCGGCCACTTTGAAGCGGATGAATCCCCGGAAGAATGCCTGCTTCGCGAAGCACGGGAAGAAACCGGGCTGACGCTGCTGAGGTGGCGGCTGCGGGGCATAGTGACCTTTATCTGTGACAGGCAGCAGACGGAATATATGTTTTTATATACCGCAGATGCGTACAGCGGGGAAATGACGGAATGCAGTGAGGGATGCCTGGAATGGGTGGAAAAATCCAGGGTGAACGAACTGCCGGTCTGGGAAGGCGATAAAATCTTTTTCCGGCTGCTGGAAGAAAACGAGCCGTTTTTTTCACTGAAATTAAAGTATGAAGGGGATGTGCTTGTACAGTCCTGCCTGAACGGGAAGGACATCTGCCAGGAAACCGTCAGATGAACCATACAGCTGAAATGGATTTCATCAAAATCTACAAAAAAATGCATGGAAAATTATAGGAAATGCCAGTTTACAAAAATTGCGCAAATGTGTATTATATGTTTTGGAAAATGAAATCGATAACAGATTACCAACCAAATAAAATAAGGAGGATTTTTCATGCAGCAGGTGAATGTCAAATTCAGCAATGTAAAGCAGGTAGAACAGTTCGTCAACATAATTGAGAAGTTTGAAGCACATTTTGACCTGGGTTCCGGGCAGAGAGTTGTAAATGCAAAATCCATACTCGGAGTATTTGCGCTGGACCTATCAAGGCCGTTATCATTAAGTTTTTCTTCGAAAGATACGGTAATTATTGACAAAATAGAGCCGTTTATATACCGGGGAGGTGACATGGGACTGGAAGCAGATGAGGCAAGCTGAAAGAAGCCCTGATACTGCTGACAGGAACGTTTTTCAGGCACACAGACGGGAAGGAAAGATGGGGTGTGGAAGGTATTTCAGAAAAAGGTGCCTGAAACAGCACAGGCTTTGACTCTGGCTGCGGCTGAAAGAATTTTTTACAGCCTGAAAAAAAAAAAAAAAAGCAGAATACGAAAGAAGGTGGGAGAAAAAGAGAGCAGGGAAGATTTCAAAAAAGAAAATAGAAAAAGCATTTAATATAGAATAAAGAAGGCGGAAAACAAAGAAAGCAGGAGAGATTTAAAAAAAGAAATAGAAAAAATATTTAATTTCATAATATAGAACAGAAAAGGCGGGAGGCAGGGAAAGCAGCAATATTAAAATTAATAATTGTAAAAACATAAAAAAAGAAAATGTAAATAAAGAACTGATAGAATATAGAAAATATATACAAAGCATAAAAAAGAAAATACAGAAAAAGGAGGATTCAAATGAATCGAAAAGCGATATTTCTCGATATCGACGGAACGCTGACCGAGCCGGGCAGCAACGAAGTACCGCAGTCAGCAGTCTGGGCCGTCAGCCAGGCGCGCAGGGCAGGAAATTTTGTGTTTCTATGTACAGGAAGGAATTATGACATGTTACGGCCCCTGCTGAAATATGAATTTGACGGGCTTATCGCAAGCTCCGGCGGGTATATTGAATGCCAGGGAAAGGTTTTATCCGACCGCCCGATGACGCAGGCGCAGAAAGAAGCTGCTATGGAGATATTAAAAGAAAATGGAATTTTCCGGACCGTAGAATGCATGGGCGGTTCTTATACAGACGAAGGCTTTAAGGAATTTCTGAAAAAGCATGCAGGCGAAGGCAGCAACAGCGAAATGCTCCGGTTCCGCGAGCAGATTGAAAAGACACTGCATATCCTGCCGATGAAAGAATATAAGGGGGAGCCGGTTTATAAAATCGTGATTATCAGTCAGACTTTGGAGCAGATACAAAGGGCGCGCAGCGCAATGACGGATGAATTCCAGTTCTGCATACAGGAAGAAAATAAAGGCGGCTACATCAACGGAGAGATTTTAAGCAGGGATTACGACAAAGGCCGGGCGCTGGAAAAGGTCTGTGAGCATCTGGGCATACCGCTGGCAGATTCCGTGGCATTCGGGGACAGCATGAACGACATCGAAATGATTGCGGCAGCGGGACTTGGCATCTGCATGGAAAATGGCAGCAGGACCCTGAAGGAAAAAGCGGATGATATCTGCCCGTCAGTCAGGGACGGCGGAATCCGGAAAGCATTTTTAAAATACGGACTGGCAGCAGAAAAGGCTGCGGGTTTCTGACAACAGGAAAACCAGACAGGATAAATGGCCGGGCCATATCAGGGCATATGCTTCGTATATGCATTTTTTTACTTTATAGGAAATTCCGACTTTTTGTGGCACAAAGAAAAGCGTATATT
>ERZ778516.3055-NODE-3055-length-10274-cov-3.201390_pt1 | contig 10274 bp, 8 predicted proteins | sample MGYA00510342_ERZ778516 | MGnify/ENA primary metagenome ERZ778516 (study PRJEB29527, sample SAMN07138961) | mouse gut metagenome | material: feces | host: mouse | place: China:Nanjing | collected 2016-01-25 ...
TTTCCACATGAGATCGGTCTGTTTTTAGGGTATCCGCCGGGGGATGTAAAAGGATTTATCCGGTATGGCGGGCGGTGTTGCAAGTGCACCGGGTGTTGGAAAGTGTATGGGGACGAGGTAAAAGCAAAGCAGGCGTTCGCAATGTTTGAGCGCTGCAAAAAGGCATATCTGCGTCTTTGGCAGGAGGGCGAAAGCATTATGCAGCTAGCCATGGCTGTACCACAGGACTAAGGGGCGCGCCGCCTGCAAAATTCAGTGCTGCGAGGGAGCTGTTGAAAAATTTGGATATTTCAACAGCTCTTTTGCAGCACTGTTTTTCGTGAGGTTTAACCTATCAAATCTGCAAAGGAAAACCGATGGTTGTCAGCAGCCAAGATTTCTGTTATAATCAATAATGCATTGGCGCTTATAACAGTAAAATATTCCTTATAAAGGTTTGAGGGGGAGGGATATACATTGAAAAAATATGCGTGTATCGCAGCGCTTGCAGGTGCGCTTATTTTTGTTGTCTGTTTATTTTCCGGATGTGCCAGCTTTAGGGGGGAGTCGGCGGGAAAAGAGGATTTTGAAGCGGAACTTGAATTTTTTGCGATGGATACGTTTATGCGGGTGGTTGCCTGCGGGGAAAAGGAGCGGGCAAATGCCGCCGTTCTGGCAGCGCAGGAGGAGGTTTACCGGCTCGAGGGGATGTTTTCCACCGAAAAGGAAACAAGTGAAATATATCAGGCAAATAAATCTGGGGGCGGGGAAATATCGGGGGAAACCTTTGATTTATTGCAGCGCGCAGTACAATTATGGGAAATGACGGGAGGAGCTTTCGATATCACAGTATATCCCCTTATGCGGGTCTGGGGTTTTATGGATGGGCAATACCGCGTTCCGGATGCTTCGGAAATATCCGGGATTTTGGAAAAGACGGGTGCGTCCGGGGTGCTTTTTAATAAGGAGGAAGGAAGCATTAAGTATAATGTGGAAGGGATGCAGGTTGACCTGGGTGGGATTGTGAAGGGGTATGCCGCTGCCCGCATAATGGAAATCTACAAAAAGGCGGGTCTTACCGGTGGATTGGTAAGCCTCGGGGGAAATGTGCAGGTGTTCGGGACAAAACCCGATGGCAGCCCGTGGCGTATCGGTCTGAAAAACCCGGAGGGGGGGAAGGAGTATCTCGGGGTTTTGCAGGCTAAGGATCTGGCGGTTGTAACATCGGGTGGATATGAGCGCTACTTTGAGCAGGACGGGGTGCGCTACCACCATATCCTTGATCCTGCAACTGGCTATCCGGCAGGAGCAGGGCTGCTCTGTGCAACCGTGGTAAGTGCGGACGGGACGCTTGCGGACGGGCTGTCCACCGCGGTATTTATTATGGGGATGGAGCGGGCGGTAGAATTTTGGAGGGAACATAGCACCGAGTTTGATATGGTATTATATACGGAAGAGGGGGAATTGTATGTGACGGAAGGAATATACGCAGATTTTTCCTCCGCGCTCCCATATACAATAATACCGGTGGAGCCATAAACAGGTATCCGGAAGGGATGGTTTACGGGTATGGGAATAAAGAAAAAGGACATTTTGCTTGCATGTTTCCTGCTTTTTGCGGCATGCCTGCTCTTTTTTGTGCTGCGCCCTGTAAAAAGTGGTACGGGGGGATGGGTCCGCATAACGGTTGACGGGAAACTATACGGAACATACCCGCTTTCCGGTAAAGAGAAAATCCGCATTGGGCAGGATTCCGGCTATAATATGGTATATATCGAGGATGGTGCAGCGTGGATTTCAGAGGCGGACTGCCCGGATGGATACTGTATCCGCCAGGGAAAAATCACGGGAAAAGGACAGGTTATTGTATGCCTGCCGCACAGGCTTGTGCTTGAGGTGACAGGGGAGGAAAGCGGGGATGAGAAAAAGGAGGATTTGGATGCTGTAGTGCATTAGTGTATGATAAAATTTCGGGAGGAAAACACATGGCGAAAAGGATTGCAACCTGTGCGGCGCTTGTTGCACTGGCAATGATATTCAGTTATGTTGAAGCCATACTGCCAGTACATTTTGGTGTGCCCGGCGTTAAGCTTGGGCTGGCAAACCTTGTGGTCGTGTCGGGGCTCTACCTTCTGCGGCCTGGGGATGTATTCTTAATTTCGCTGTCCCGCATTCTTTTATCCGCCCTGCTGTTTGGCAGCGGGCTGTCACTGCTCTACAGCCTGGCGGGGGGCATATTAAGCTATCTTGTAATGCTTTTGCTAAAAAGGAGGAGAGGATTTTCGGCGGTTGGATTAAGTATCGCGGGCGGCGTGGCGCACAATATCGGGCAGATTGCCGCAGCAGCGTGGGCAGCGGGGAGTACTGCGGTATTTTACTATCTCCCGGTACTTGTGGTGGCGGGGGTGTTCACCGGTATGCTTATGGGGCTGTTAGCCATGCGGGTGTTGCGGATTCTCGCAGGCAAAAACATTTAGTCCGCCGTGAGGATGCTTTCACAAAGCCGCCGCACGGCTTCTTCTATATCCTCTTTTCTAAGACCGGAGTAATTCATTACTATGGCATGCGAGAGGTGGGGCATATGGTTTTCTGGCTTTAATCCGTGGTAATATTCCGAGAGGCAGGAAATATGAAGCCCATGGGAACTGGAAATTTTAACCAATTCCTGGTCGGGAAGCTTTGTATCAATTTTTAAAATAAAATGCAGCCCCGCGCTCTCCTCGGTAATGGTGCTGCGCGAAGCCAGCGGGCTTTTTTTGATTGCGCAAAGCAAAGCGTCCCTGATGGCGCGGTAATGGTTGCGCATACGGTTGATATGTTTTTCAAAATAGCCGTCGCGGATAAATTTTGCCAGTGTGTACTGCTCGAAATTGGAAACGGTTCCCGAGTAAAAGGAAAGTTGTTCGTAAAAGCGGGAAAGCAGGTGGGGCGGCAGCACCATATAGCTGATCCGGATGGTGGAGGCCAAGCTCTTGGTAAAGGTATTGATATATATTACCCGCTCCGTTTTATCTATACTTTGAAGGGTTGGAATCGGGCGCGCCGCAAAGCGGAATTCAGAGTCGTAATCATCCTCGATTATATAGTGGGAGGGATGTGCGGCAGCCCAGCCAAGCAGTTCATAGCGGCGGCGCACGGATGTGATAATGCCGGTCGGGTAATGGTGGGAGGGGGATATATGTGCAATATCCGCACCTTTCTGGTTTAATTCTTCCACCAGGATGCCCGAGGAATCCATATTGATAAAGCGGCAGTCAACACCGTGGCTGCGGTAAACTTTTTCAATTTTTGTATAACCGGGATTTTCAACCGCATAGATTTTATCCCGCCCAAGTAATAGAAGAAGAAGGCTGTAAAGATAGTCCGTCCCCGCACCTATAATCACCTGGTTCGCATGGATATTCATGCCGCGGAATTGTTTTAAGTGTGCGCAGATGGCTTCGCGCAGTTCGATGGTGCCGCCGCAGGGAGGGTTTGTCAAAAGTTCCTCACTTTTAGCGGAAATGGTTTCGCGCAGAAGCTTTGCCCAGATGGAGAAAGGAAAACTTTCCGGTGCCGTGCGGTTGCTGACAAAATCGGCAAAGACCGCAGGGGAAGTGGAAGGTTCATATGGGGGAGGGCAGTCGGGGGATGAATTGGAAATATTTTCCATATAATAACAGGAACAGGGGTGGTTTTCAGGGAATGTGATATCCGAAACAAAATATCCCCGTTTTGGCAGGGAGAAAATATAGCCTTCCGATACAAGCAGGCTGTAGGCATTCTCCACAGTGATATTGCTGATGCCAAGATTCTTAGCGAAGCTGCGCTTTGACGGGAGTTTTGTGCCGGCGGTAAGTATGCCGCGAAGGATATCATTTTTAATGCATTTGTACAGGTAAACATAAAGGCTGTCCGTGCCGGTGTCTGATAGGGAATAGGTAAGCATCATATACCTCCGTAATATAAATAGTCTGTATCCCGCCGGGCGGGCTGATGCTGTTATGATACGATTTTTTTTTGTGGTTGGCAAGGGGAGGGCGGTTTAAAAATTTTTTTGTCCTCTTGCAATCTGTCTGTTACCGTGCTATAATGCACTCGTCTAACAAATTGAGCAGAGTAGGGATTTGCGCGTTAAGTGCCATGCAGACGGGGAGTTGTTGCGTGGACGAAAAGTTATCTTGCGGTGCAGATCCCGCATCCCGCTGCTACAACTGGCAACCAGTTTTGCTTTTTGTTGTAGTACGCCTGCATGGCCGTATGAAGGGATAGGTCTGTCCATTTCCGGGCAGGCTTTTTTTGTGCGCAAATCCGCAATTATATTTTGGGAGTGGTATGTGGATATGCGGCATATGGCGGTGCAGTCTGCAAATAGTTGGCATTATTCTGGCAATCGCAGTAAAAAAGGAGGATTGGTTATGCGACAGGAAATGAATGGCGCGGCACATGGGAGCGCGCAGGGTATGGCAGGGAACTTTAGGGATTCGGTGCTAGTATTTAAAAATGTCAGGGCAATTGTGATTGCAGGGATGCTGTTGGCACTGCATATTATCCTGGCGATGGTGCTTGGAATCTATCTGACCCAGACAGTGAAATTTAGCATCTCGTTTATTACAAATGTTGTGACAGGGTATCTGTTTGGACCGTGGATGGCGCTTGTAACAGGGGCACTTGGCGATATCCTGCAATTTGTGTTAAAGCCGGTCGGGGGTTATTTTTTTGGATGGACATTAAACGCGGCAATCGGCGGGTTGCTCTACGGGCTTGCCTTTTATAAGAGGGCACCCAGGGAAGTGGCGAAAGAAGCGGGCGGGGAAAAGAAGAATTTTGCCCGTGTGGTTGATTATCTATGTATGGTAATATATGCTGTAATGCTTGCGGGGTGGTTTTTGCTGCCATTCCTCGATGTGACAACAAAGGCAGCGGATACAGTCGAGCGGGAAGTCATTAATTCGGGGACTGCCTTTTCCTACGTGGCAGGAAAGGTTCTTAACTGCGCGAGCACAAGCCCGAAAACGCTTGCGGTTGTTGCTTTGGTTCTAGTGCTTTCCGGGGCGGTGTTCTGTCTGTGCAGACGGCGCGTGGCGGTTATTTTGCTCGGTGTTTTGGCATGTCTTTGGATGCTTTTGCCTGTGTATAACGAGAGGGCAGTCCTGGCGGTCAGACCGGCATTTTTGTTAATTTGTGTGGGATTTGCCGCGGTTGTCCTAATGAATCTTTTTGCTTTGCTGCGTGAGAAATCCGTGGACGTGGGATTTTTGTTGCGCTGTTTTTTGACGATGCTTTTTGTGGCGGTCGTGGTGCAGATGCTTCTCGGGACAATCTGGTGTGTTAAGATATACGGCAGGGGATTCTGGTTTTATTTTGTGCCGCGCGCGATCAAGAGCCTGATCCAGCTCCCTTTCAATACGGTGTTGGCATATTATGTAATACGCGCGCTAAAGAATTTGCGTGTTAGGGAAATAGTGCGCTAGGGTTTTTAGGGATGGAAAAAATTGTAAAATAATAGCATGATCTTTACAGGCAAAGAATGCCCGCTCTTAAAAAGGCGGGCATTACTCTGTGCTATTTATGGTAAGATTACCAGGGGAAGACCGTTTTTGGAACAGCGGTCGGTCAGATGACGCAGCAGTCTGCTTCGAAGTTCCGGGTCGAAATTAAGGGCGGGGATGCCCGATATGGCAAGCGGTACATGCTCTGTAAAGAAGGAATCGAGCATGGCATCAATCCATCCCGCAGTTCTGAAAAAGCCCTCTTCCCCGAAATCAGTTTTTTGGTTTTCGTCGGTTTTTCTGCCTTCCATGGCGGCGGGGGTCACAAAGCATATCGCGCAGTATAATTCCAGGATGCTGTCATAATAAACCAGTTGGACCCCAAATTTTCCGTCCTCCAGCATAAACTGGATCAGGTAGCAGGCGGACGGGTCAAGCGCCGACAAAACCGGGTTTTCCTGCGGTGCGGCAAAGCTGTGGAATTTTCCCATGTTGCCTCCTGTAAAAAGGGAATCTCATATTATTATATGGGGAAACAGGATGTGGGTTCGGGGTTTCTGACAAATAATCCGGGGCGTGTCAGAAAGCTGTTTTTTGTCACCTTTGCACCGCGGACGCAGCAGGAATTATATTGGGAAATACCCGGTTTGTACAAGGTGTGCAAGTGCTTGTGCTTATGCTTTAAGGATGCGCAAAAAAAGAAAAAATTAAATTTCTCTTGACATTCGACGAAATAAACAATATTATAGTATACGTTAATTCACATGCACAATAAAATATTTTATACGGGGTATTTCACAAAGGAGTGGGTATATTATTATTCATTCCTTTTGTTGTAATTGCTTGAGTTGTGTAAAGTGTTAAAGAGGAGAAGTGCATGGAAGGAAACTATTTTTAAGGAGGAAAACATTATGAGGAAGATTTCAACGAGGGCTCTCGCTCTTTCTCTTTCTACAGCGATGCTGTTTTCGATGGCTGCCTGTGGCAAGGATGAGGAGAACCCAGATGCAACCCCGACCCCGGATACACAGGGAACGACGGGGGAGCCGGGGGTAACGAATACCCCGGATGATAGCAACACCCCGGATGAGGGGGAGCCGGGAACACCGGAGCCTACCCAGGGAGCGGAGCCGATTGCGGACTATATCTACAAGGATTATGTATCCCTTCTGCCTGCTTACTGGAACCCGCTAGATTATCAGACCCTTGATGATTCTTATATGTCAGGCTGGATTGATATGGGTCTGTATAATTTCGTTTATAATGATGAGATTCATCCGGTGGAGGGCAGGGAGCCTTATCAGGGTTATAAAATCATCCCGGAGATGGCAGCGAGCGACCCGGTGGATGTGACCGAGCAGATTAAGGCATCCCACCCGCAGTTTCAGATTCCGGAAAGCGCGACTTCAGGTTATGCTTACACGATTGACTTGAACCAGAACGCTTGCTGGGAGGATGGCACGCCAATCAATGCGGATACTTATGTATATTCCATGAAGCAGCTTCTTGACCCTAAGATGTTAAACTACCGCGCAGCGGATTATTTTACCGGTTCTAAGAGTATTGCAGGTGCAGAGGAATATTTCTACGGCGGCAGAACAACGAAAGTTGCAAACAGCACGGATGCCGAGACGGTGAAGTATGAGATTGCCGACCTGGTTAAGGGCGATGACGGCGTGTACAAGACGGCGGATGGCAAGAATGTTTACATTGACATCGACGAGGGATATGCGTGGCTTGGCGGTACCAGCCTGAAAGCTCTTTATGCGCAGGGCGGTTATATCCAGGATGAAGGGTGCTGGGATATCCTTGAGCCGCAGGCGGACAAGGAAGGCCTTGTACCGGTGACGGAAGAAAATCTTAATGCCCTGTTTGCATTTACCGGGACAACGACGGATAGCTGGGGCGCAGAAACATGGGAGCAGTTAGCCTTCTATCTTTCCGTGGATGATGAGTTCCACCCGGAGATTGAATATGACGGTAATGTTGGTCTTTTTAAGAGCGGCGATTACCAGATTACTATAGTTTTCGACAAGGCGCTCTCAGGCTTCCAGCTTTACTATAGCTTGACCAGCAACTGGCTGGTATACGAGCCGTACTATGAGGCATGCAAGAAGGAAACCAACGGCACATTTACGACCAACTACAATACGGGCGTTGAAACTACAATGTCCTACGGTCCGTATAAGCTGACCAGCTATCAGACCGACAAGGCACTTCGTCTCGAGAAAAATGAAAAGTGGTACGGTTATACGGATGAGCTGCACAAATACCAGGATCCGACCGATGGCCAGGTTTACCGCATGTATATGACCGAGGTAATCGATACACAGGTTATCAATGAGCCGGCAACACAGAAGCAGATGTTCTTAAAGGGCGAGCTTGCTAGTTATGGCCTTGGTTCTGAGGACTTTGATGCATACCGCAATTCTGAGTTCGTACATGTAACTCCTGCAGCGACATTGTACTTTTTCATTTTCAATGGCTTTTTGGATGCGATCAACCAGAGGGAGTCAGCGGCAGATTTTGATACGGCTAAGTACGATCTGCAAACTATGACACTTCAGTCCTTCCGCAAGGCGATCGCGGTTACGTATGACAAGGAACTTCTGTGTGCGAGCATTTCCCCGGCGCGTTCCGGCGGTTACGGTCTGATTGGTACTTCTTATATCTATGATCCGGATACAGGTGCAAGATACCGCGATACCGACCAGGCAAAGCAGGTACTCTGTGATTTCTACAGTGTGGATGTTTCCAAGTATGCGAGCCTTGATGATGCGGTGGCATCCATCACAGGTTATGACCCGGTTGCAGCAAAGGAACTTTATAACCAGGCATTTAAGGAAGCGATTGAGAAAGGTTATATCACTGATGCGGACGGGGATGGCAAGTCGGATCAGGTTGTTCGTATTGAGTACTGTGTTTCCGCAGCGAGTTCGTTTATCACAAAGACAGTTGATTACCTGAATGAAAAGTTGGCAGAAGTTCTTGCCGGCACACCATTTGAAGGCAAGATTGAGTTCTTCGAGTCCGCACCTTATGGCACCACCTGGTCGGATAAGATTAAGAGCGGTCTTTCCGATGTGGTACTTGCAGGCTGGACTGGTTCCACGCTTGACCCGTTCGGTTTGACTGAACTTTATACCGATCCGGGTCGTCAGTATGACGGAAAGTGGTTTGATGCGACAAAGGCGGATCTCACCCTTACTGTTGATATTGCACCGCTTGGACAGACACCGAATATGCAGACGATCACAATGAACTTAAAGCAGTGGTCCGATGCGCTCAACGGCGCAACAGTGGAGTCCCCGGTAGGACCGGTGAACTTTGGCGACGGCATGGCAGAGGTTGATACAAGACTTACCATCCTTGCGGGTGTTGAGGGTAAGGTTCTCCAGACATACGATTATATCCCGATGCTCCAGGATGCAGGTATGAGCCTTCTGTCCCAGCAGCTTTACTACGTGGTAGAAGAATACAGCCCGATCATGAGTCGCGGTGGTATCGCGTACCTGAAGTACAATTACACGGAGAAAGAATGGAGAGAGTTCGTAGCAGCGAACGGTGGGGAATTAAGCTACTAAAATCTTTGGCTTTCAGGAAGAATCAGGAATGTTTCAGATCGGATACAGGGGCGCAAGTCCCTGTATTTGGTCTGGAAATATCCTGTATTTCACTGTTGTTCTAAGAACCAGCACAAGGGGCAGTTTGGGACGGGCAATGGGACTTTGCGGATGAGAGCTGGGAAATCGGAGGATGTTTTATGTGGAAATATATAACACAAAGAATTTTGCTGATGTTCATGACCCTGTTTATTATTACGGGGCTCTGCTTTGTGCTGATTCGTATGCTGCCGCTGCCGCCGCTTCCGGTGGAGGATCCGCATTCGGTGGTTGTGGAACTGCAGCGCGAGGCTGCCGGGTATAACAAACCATATATGGTGCAGTTTGGTATTTTTCTGAAAAATATCTTTACGAAGTTTGACTGGGGGGTTAGTGACAAACTCTATATTGGGCGCGATGTTGCGAACATCTTCCTGGATAAGTTACCTGCGACAATGATTGTTAATATTTATTCTATCTTATTCAGTATCCCAATCGGGATATTGTTCGGTATTTTTGCGGCATTAAAAAAGAATACGTGGATTGACCACTCGATTTCGACCCTGACAATGGTTGTGATTTCTGTGCCGTCGTTCGTGTACGCATTTATTATCCAGTATGTTTTCTATTATAAATTGAACCTGCTGCCTCCTCTGATGAATGCGGGGAAGGATTTCTTTACGTGGAGCATGTTTAAAAGTATGCTTCCGCCGGTTATGTCACTGTCATTTGGCGTAATCGCGGGCTTTACGCGCACAACGCGCGCGGAGCTGACGGAGGTTCTTACCAGCGAGTTTATGCTGCTCGCCCGCACAAAGGGACTGACAAAGACACAGGCGACTGTGCGCCATGCGTTAAAGAACTGTATGGTGGTGGTTCTCCCGTCAATTTTTGGTCAGTTTATCGGTATTTTGGGCGGCTCCCTGATTATCGAGAAGATTTTCTCGGTTCCGGGTGTTGGCACACTTTATTTAAATTCTATCCAGGCACCGGATTATCCGCTGTTTATGATGCTGACTGTGTTCTATACAAGTATCGGACTTATCGCCGCGATTGTTGTGGATGTCAGTTACAGTTTTATTGATCCTCGTATCCGTATGGGTTCGAAGAAATAAGAACGGAGGTCAGGCAGATGGAAAACAAATTTGAAAAGATTCCGAAGGAGCTGTTTGAATTTGCCCAGCTCGATGCGGTTTTACATGATAAAAAAATGGAGACGAAG
>ERZ778516.3057-NODE-3057-length-10266-cov-13.164822_pt1 | contig 10266 bp, 8 predicted proteins | sample MGYA00510342_ERZ778516 | MGnify/ENA primary metagenome ERZ778516 (study PRJEB29527, sample SAMN07138961) | mouse gut metagenome | material: feces | host: mouse | place: China:Nanjing | collected 2016-01-25 ...
CCTGCCAGCAGAAGGCTCCAGACTGCATGCTCTGAGGTATCCAGCCGGCTGAATAATACTCATGTTCAAAGTCTTTCCAAAACGTCTGGGGCGGGCAATCAGAGTAACCGTATCCCGATTCTCCCACCATTCTTTGATAAACAAGGTCTTATCCACATAAAATATATCCTCCTCAATCACACCGCCGAAATCCTGATGCCCGATGCCTGTGACTCTTGCCATCTGCTCACCTGCGCCCTTTCTTTAATCAGAATCGTGCCGTTTATCATACTTTTCCGGCAGTTTTCAACTGCCGGATATCCATATACCCACAATATACTGCAATATCATTATCACGTCAACCATTCCACTGTGCCCCCGCATGACTGCATCCTTTTCAGACTGCCGGGAACTCAGTCCTCAGCAGTCTTCTCCATATTCAAAGCCTGTGTATCTCCATCTTAAGCCCGCATGCTCTGTACCTTCCATACCGCGGCTTTGGAGACAGTCTGCACAGAATTCCCTTCTGCTCCAGGTATTCCTGTGCACTCATCGCCGGTCCCAGATACAGTTCTTTTGGGAGAATCCTTCCTTCGTCCAGACATTTTTTCACCTCGAGAACCGGAAGTTTCAGGCATCTCCCCACTGCAAGGATCTGTTCCTTTGACAGCTTTTGGGAAATGATTCGAATCCTGTATCTTCCGTTGTCCTGTTCACAGGGTGCATAAAAGCTGCCCCCGATCACCTCAAAACCGCAGTCCGGGCAGCGCAGGATCAGACATGGACCGTCCAGATGCGCCTGTGCATGTTTTCCATGACAGTCCGGGCAGACGGTATTCGACAGATCCAGATTCCGAATACAGCATTCGCACAGATCATGATCCAACCCGCGATAATGAAGCGTCATCCAGGCATCGACCGCATCTTTCTGCTTTTCCAGATCGGCAGGAAGCGCAGACAGGCAGCTTCGGTCAACCGGCTCTTTTTGCTCTCCCCAGTAAGAAGGCGGTCTCAGGGAATGATGAGAAAAGGCCCGGCAATGGCTGCACCAGACCCAGCACCCTCCCCGAACCTCTGTATATTTTACAATATAAGCATGCGCTTCTCTGCGGCCGCAGGCAGGGCAGACTGCCGGAAAGCTGTGCTGCTCCAGCAGTTTTTCTTCTACGTCGTCTGCCATATTATGCCACATATCCTCTTCCTCCTGCCGGCGGACCGCCGGCCTACTCTTCGATCACCAGCTTTGCCGATCCATAGATTCCGGCATCATTGCCCAATGTTGCAAGGACAAATTCTGCATCCCTGCATCCCTTGAATGTATACTTTAAATAATATTTTTTAATATAATCCAGGATCACCGGGCCTGCTTTGGATACGCCGCCGCCAATCACGAACACTTCCGGATCCACCGTGCTGGCAATGTTGGCCAGTGCAAGCCCCAGATATTTTCCAAAGCGCTCTGCTACTTCGCAGGCGAACGCGTCCCCGTCCTTGACTGCATCCCATACCTCTTTTGCCGTCATGGTCTCCAGCTCCAGAACGGTCTCCTTTGTCTCTGTCTCCTGCATCCATTTTGCAAGCCGCACGATGCCGTTGGCAGAAGCCACCTGCTCCAGACATCCCTGATTGCCGCAGCCGCAGAGCCACGGAATGCTGTCGTCCACATGAATATGCCCGATCTCGCCGCCTGCGCCGTTGGTCCCCACAACGATCCGGCCGTCGATGATGATACCGCCGCCCACACCGGTGCCCAGCGTGACCATGACACCGCTCCTGTGTCCGGCTGCCGCGCCCTTCCACATCTCGCCCAGAGCCGCCACATTGGCATCATTTCCGCCCTTACAGGTGACGCCGGTCAGTTCCGACAGTTCTTTTGTCACTTCCTTATAGCCCCAGCCCAGATTTGCCGTATGAGGTACGACGCCGTCTGCATCAATCGGGCCGGGAACGCCGATCCCGATTCCGGCCACATCCTCTCTGGAGATATCTTTCTCCACCAGTTTCGCCATTGCATAGGCGGCGATATCCGGCAGGATGGCTTTACCGCCTTCTTCTGTCCGGGTAGGGATCTCCCACTTCTCCACCAGCTGCCCGTCCGTCTGAAAGAGCCCCATCTTCACCGTTGTTCCGCCCACATCGATTCCAAAACAATAATTCTTCATGCTGCCATGCCTCCTGTTTTAATGTTTATTCCTGTTGATGCTTTCCTGCACTCTGCGATACAGTTCCTGCGCTGCATTATAGCCCATCTTCTTCTGTCTGTGGTTGACTGCCGCTGCCTCCACAATAATGGCAAGATTCCTGCCCGGGCGGATGGGAATCGAATGACAGATGATCTTGTTTCCAAGGAACTCCGTATATTCCTCATTGAGCCCCAGACGGTCGTACTCCTTATCCTTATCCCACTCCTCCAGCTTGATCACCATATCGATGTTCTGGGTTTCCTTGACGCTCTCAACGCCGTACAGCGTCTTCACATCAATGATGCCGATTCCCCGAAGTTCTATAAAATGCCTTGTGATCTCCGGCGAGGTGCCCACCAGTGTATCATCGCTGACCTTATGGATCTCCACCACGTCATCCGTGATCAGCCGGTGCCCCCTCTTCAAAAGCTCCAGCGCCGCCTCGCTCTTGCCGATGCCGCTTTCTCCCATGATCAGCACGCCTTCCCCGTACACATCCACCAGCACTCCATGAATCGAGATACTGGGCGCCAGCTCCACATTCAGCCAGCGGATGATCTCCGCCATCAGCGACGAGGTGGCACGGTCACTCAGAAACAGAGGTTTCTTATATTTTTTAGCCAGCTCTATCATTGCTTCGTCCGGTTCTGTTCTGGATGCATAGATCACGCACGGAATCCTGCTGGACATGAACCGCTCGTAGTTCTTCATCTTCACTTCCGGATCCAGGCTGTTTAAATACGTATATTCCACATACCCGATGATCTGCACCCGCTCACATGCAAAATGTTCAAAGTACCCCGCAAGCTGAAGCGCCGGCCGGTTGATCTCCGCACTGTTTATCTCAATCCCGTCCGTCTCAACCTCCGGAACCAGATTCTTAAGCCCCAGCTTGTCAATCATTTTATTCAGTGTCACTGTTTTCATAAAATATGTTCTCCTTCTCCTGCATGTCTAAATCATACCATTTTTTTTATTGCATATCAACATGAAAGAACTCAAAAACCTGTCTGGCCGCCCGTGAATTCATACCGGGAACCGCCGCCAGTTCCTCCTCGCCCGCCTGCCGGATATCGTCCAGCGTCCGAAACCCTTTCATCAATGCTTTTCTCCGCGCCGGCCCGATCCCCGGGATATCGTCCAGGATCGAATGAACCTGATCCCTGCTCCTTAAAGAACGGTGATATTCAATGGCAAACCGGTGCGCCTCATCCTGAATCCTGGTTACCAGGCGAAACCCCTCGCTGTCCCTGTCAATGGGCAGCTCCACATTGTTAAAGTAGATTCCCCTGGTACGGTGTCTGTCGTCCTTTACCATACCGCACACCGGCACATGGACGCCGACCGCATCCATCACTTTCAGCGCAACGTTGACCTGTCCCCTTCCTCCATCCATCATAATCAGATCCGGATAGTTTTCATAATGGGACAGTCTTCTGGTAAGCACCTCTTCCATACTGGCATAATCATCCGCTCCCTGTACTCCCCTGATCCGGAATTTCCGGTAATCGGAGCGTTTGGGACGTCCTTTTTCATAGACGACCATGGAACCCACGGTCTGAAACCCGCTGATATTGGAGATGTCATATGCTTCCACCCGCGTGATTTTTGGAAGTCCCAGAAGCCCTGCGATCTCTTTCATGGCGCCGATGGTCCTTCCTTCCTCTCTCCGAATACGCTCTTTGTCCTGGGTCAGCACCATCTGCGCATTTTTCATGGCAAGTTCCACCAGCTTTTCCTTTTCCCCTTTTCTGGGCACACGGATACGGACCTTCTGTTCCCTTCTCCCGCTCAGCCATTCTTCAATCAGTTCTTTTTCCGCAATCTCATACTGAATCATCAGCTCCCGCGGAATATAAGGCGTTCCCGCATAAAACTGCTTTAAAAACGTTGTCAGAATCTCTTCCTGCCGGTTCTCTCCTGCAATATGCAGGCAGAAATGGTCTCTTCCGATCAGCCTTCCCTCCCGGATAAAGAAAATCTGCACCACTGCATCCTCCTCGTCTGAGGCCATGGCGATCACATCCTTATCCTCCATATGGTTGCTGGTGATCTTCTGCTTCTGGGCGATCTTGCTGACGCTGTTCAACAGTTCCCGGTATTCAATGGCCTTTTCAAACTCCAGATTTTCGGATGCCTTCTGCATCTTTTCCTCCAGTTCCTTCAGAATCAGAGGATAATTACCATTTAAAAACGAAAGCGCCTTTTTCACCGATTCTCCATAGGCTTCCTTCGAGATATAGCCCTGACACGGCGCCGGACACTGATGAATATGATAGTTCAGGCAGGGACGCTCCTTTCCCTGCATCTTCGGCAGCGCCCTGCTGCAGGTCCGTATCCCGTACAGCTTATGTATCAGGTCGATGGTGTCCTTCACCGCTCCCGCGCTGGTATACGGGCCAAAATACTTTGCCCGGTCCCTGCACACCTGCCTTGCCAGCATGACTCTCGGATAGTCCTCCTGCACCGTCACTTTGATAAACGGATATGCCTTGTCATCCATCAGCATGGTATTGTATTTCGGCCGGTGTTCCTTGATCAGGTTGCACTCCAGCACCAGTGCCTCCAGTTCCGAATCCGTGATGATATACTCAAATCTTGCAATGTGAGTCACCATCTGCTCGATCTTCACCCCTTTGTTCCTGCTGGACTGAAAATACTGACGCACCCGGTTTTTCAAAGAGATCGCCTTACCCACATATATAATTGCATCTTTCTCATCATGCATCAGATAAACCCCGGGCTTTGCCGGCAGCTTCTTCAGTTCTTCTTCAATGTCAAATCCCATATGGCAGCCTCCTGTCTGCTTTTTCAAAATAAACTCCCGCTTCCAACAGGCAGCGCCCTGCGGATGAAAGTAAACAGCCTGCGGGTTCTGTGCGCCCCGGACGGACACTCCCGTGTCCGAACAGGGCATACGGAACCCGCAGGCTGTCCGATGCATTCCTTACAGGCATTGCCGGAATCAGGGGAGCCGCCTGACTGCAGTCCTGTATCTCCCATGCTACTCTGCAAATATCAGCTCCTCCTGCTGATATCCGTCTTCCTCTTCCTTCACTTTATGGAAAATCTCCATAAATTCCTTGCCGGTAATGGTCTCCTTTTCAATCAAAAACTCCGCAATCTTATCGAGGCATTTCCGGTTCTCTGACAGAAGACGTTTTGCCTCCGCATAGGACTCTTTTAAGATGCGCATAACCTCGCTGTCCACATCTGCGGCTGTCTCGTCACTGCAGTTCAGTACCGTTCCGTTGTTTAAGTACATGCTTTCCTTGGACTCCAGTCCCATCAGACCGAATTTTTCGGACATGCCGTACTGCGTCACCATGGCGCGCGCCATCTTGGTTGCCTGCTGAATATCATTTGCCGCGCCGGTCGTCACCGTCTCAAAGACCAGCTCTTCCGCCGCACGGCCTCCCAGATAACCGACCAGCATGGCCTCAATCTCTTTTTTCGTATTCAGATATTTCTCTTCCTCCGGCACATGCATTACATATCCCAGGGCTCCCATGGTACGCGGAACAATGGTAATCTTCTGAACCGGTTCCGAATCCTTCTGAAGCGCGCTGACCAGCGCATGCCCCACCTCATGATAAGAGACAATCTTACGCTCTTCCGCACTGAGAATCCGGTCCTTTTTCTCCTTGCCCATCAGAACCACTTCCACCGATTCGAACAGATCCTTCTGAGACACTGCCTGCCTGCCGTTTTTCACGGCCAGAATCGCAGCCTCATTGATCATATTCGCCAGATCAGAACCTACCGCCCCGCTGGTAGCCAGCGCAATCGCTTCCAGATCCACGGATTCATCCAGACGCACATTTTTGGCATGAACTTTCAGCACATCCGTACGGCCCTTCAGATCCGGGCGTTCCACAACGATCCGGCGGTCAAAACGTCCCGGACGAAGCAGCGCCTGATCCAGAATCTCCGGGCGGTTGGTCGCTGCCAGAACCAGACATGCCTTATTGCTCTCAAAGCCATCCATCTCTGCCAGAAGCTGGTTCAGCGTCTGCTCCCGCTCGTCATTTCCGCCCAGCTTCGAGTCACGGCTCTTGCCGATGGCATCAATCTCATCAATAAAAATAATGCACGGCGCATTCTTTTTTGCCTCATCAAACAGATCCCGGACACGGGAAGCGCCTACACCGACAAACATCTCTACAAAATCCGAGCCGGACAGAGAGAAAAACGGCACATGCGCCTCTCCTGCAACTGCCTTTGCCAGCAGCGTCTTACCGGTTCCGGGCGGCCCCACGAGAAGCGCGCCCTTGGGAAGTTTTGCCCCGATCTCCGCATACCGTTCCGGATTGTGCAGAAAATCCACCACTTCCACCAGTGATTCCTTGGCTTCCTCCTGTCCTGCCACATCTTTGAAGGTCACTCCGGTCTCTTTTTCAATATAGACTTTTGCCTTGCTCTTGCCGACTCCCATCATTCCGCCGCCGCCCATCCGGCGCATCAGATAGCCAAATGCCACCCAGATCAAAAGCAGCGGAAGCAGACTCCAGACCACCTGCCAGACCAGAGTGGAGAAGGTATCCTGAATATAGGGAGTGATCTCCACCTTTTTTTCCTTCAGAAGCGGCAGCAGCGCTTCATCCTCCATCTTTCCCGTAAAATAAGTAATCTCTGCATTTTCTACCGGCTGGGTCCTCGGAGTGATCTCCCAGGTAAGACCGGTGTCCTCTACCTTTTCTACCTTATCCTCCTCAAGCATCTCAATAAATTCGTTGTAGCTGATCTCTTTTGAGCCCGCATCCTTCATGAAATTCTGTATGAAGTTCAGGGCCAGAAAGCTCGCCAGCATAAAAACTGCAAATATGATAATGCTCTGGCGGTTCTTTGGTCCTTTTTGATTGTTATCTCCAGATCCTGATGGAGTATTTTTATCATTCATCTTTCTCCTCCTTGCGCATAGCACTTCCTATTATAGTGAACCTTCATTTTAAAATCAATACACCTTATGAGAAATTTTGTCTTCCTTTTCTAAAATAAATATAAAAATCATGGTTTTTTTCCGGGATGCCGCTGAAAAACAGGTGGATTTTTTCCTGCGGATAAGCTATAATGAAAAGAGTTTTTTATTTCTGAACTTTCAGTTCGTAACTATTCATCACAGATACTTTCAGGAGGAATTGTATTATATGCCAGTCAAGTACGTATTTGTTACAGGAGGAGTTGTATCAGGCCTTGGAAAAGGAATCACTGCCGCTTCTCTGGGACGGCTCTTAAAAGCGCGCGGCTACAAAGTCACCATGCAGAAATTCGACCCGTATATCAACATCGACCCTGGAACCATGAATCCGGTGCAGCACGGCGAAGTCTTCGTCACGGATGACGGCGCTGAGACAGATCTGGATCTGGGACATTATGAGCGTTTTATCGACGAAAGCCTGGACAAGAACTCCAACGTTACCACCGGCAAGGTATACTGGTCCGTCCTGCAGAAGGAGCGCCGGGGTGATTACGGCGGCGGTACTGTACAGGTCATCCCTCACATTACCAACGAGATCAAGAGCCGGTTTTATCGGAATTTCACGTCGGAAGACATGCATATCGCCATCATTGAGACCGGAGGTACGGTGGGCGATATCGAGAGTCAGCCTTTCCTGGAAGCCATCCGTCAGTTTCAGCACGAAGTGGGACATGACAACGCCATCATCATCCATGTAACTCTGATTCCTTATCTGAAAGCTTCCGGAGAGATGAAGACCAAGCCCACGCAGGCATCGGTCAAAGAACTGCAGGGCATGGGCATTCAGCCGGATATCATCGTCTGCCGCACGGAGCTTCCGCTGGAAAAAGGGATTAAAGACAAGATCGCCCTGTTCTGCAACGTACCGAAAAACCACGTACTGCAGAATCTCGATGTGGAATATCTGTACGAAGCGCCCCTTGCCATGGAGGAAGAGCATCTGGCTCAGGTAGCCTGTGAATGCTTAAACCTTCCCTGCCCCGAACCTGACCTTACCGACTGGACCGAGATGGTCAACAAACTGCGGCATCCGGTGACGGAAGTGACGGTCGCCCTTGTGGGAAAATACATCCAGCTGCACGACGCCTATATCTCGGTGGTAGAAGCCCTGAAACACGGCGGCATCGACAACCGGGCAGTGGTAAATATCAAATGGATCGATTCTGAACTTGTCACAGAGGAAAATGCAGAGGAACTCTTTGGAGATGTATCCGGCATTCTGGTACCCGGCGGTTTCGGAGACCGGGGCATCGACGGGAAGATCACTGCCATCCGCTATGCCCGTGAGCGTCAGATCCCGTTCCTCGGACTATGCCTTGGCATGCAGCTCGCCATTGTGGAATATGCGCGTCATGTGGCAGATCTGGAAGATGCACACAGTATGGAACTGAATCCCAATACGCCTTATCCGGTCATCGCCCTGATGCCTGATCAGAACGGAGTGGAGGATATCGGCGGAACTCTGCGGCTTGGTTCCTGTCCCTGTGTACTGAATAAACATACGAAAGCATATGCACTGTACAAAAGTGAACAGATCGAAGAGCGTCATCGTCATCGTTACGAGGTCAATAATGATTACCGCTCTGTCCTGACCGAACACGGACTGATCCTGTCCGGACTGTCGCCGGACGGACGGATCGTGGAGATGATCGAACTGAAGGAGCATCCTTTCTTCCTTGCGACACAGGCGCATCCGGAGCTGAAGTCCCGGCCCAACCGGCCGCATCCGCTGTTCAAGGGATTTGTGGAGGCGGCGCTGAAGATGCAGGCTCCGGATCAGGAGAAAATACAGTAAAAATCCGTCAGACAAAGAACCGCTTCTGCCAGGGCAGAAGCGGTTTTTATCCAGTCCTTTTGTTTTCAGCAGTGAAGGGAATCTACGATTTCCTTCATTTTTTCCAGCCTGACCTGACCTCCTTTAATAATGGTTTTAAATGTGCCCTTGCTCTTTTTAGACGCTGCAAAATGGTTGACTCCTTCTGATTCAGAACACCGGCAATTTCTTTTACAGATAATTCCTGATAATAATACAGCAAAATCACTTCTTTGTATTTCGGTGACAGTTTCATAATCTGCTGAGAGATCATTTCATTCTCCAAAAGTGTTTCATAAAGATCCTTTGCTTCTTTTTCCGGAAAAAAATCCACGCAAATCATAGAGCGAGAACCACACAATACAGTGGACCGTCAGAATGCCAACGTCCTTTACCGCCGTTCCCGTGTTCCCGGCGGACAGTGCCATAATGCCATCAAAAGCGGGCTGGGATGGGACAATATTGCAAATGACCGCCAACGGCCCGCTCGGCCCAATCAGAGCGCATAAAATGGGGACTGCCAAAAACAGCAGCATGACGATCTTGATATAGACCACGCCGATCATCAGACCCTCGGAGAGCTTACCGATAAACAGGCCAGTCAGTGCAGCCACAAAGGACGACAGCACAATCAGCGCCAGCAGCAGCCCGAAATTTTGCCAGGACAATCGGAAACAGATACACGCCGTTACAATAGAAGACAGGCTGCCAAAGAGAAAGCCCACTACGACTTTCTGAAAAATGTACTGGCCGGGTGTCATAGGCAGGATTTCGTTGATGAAAGCTACGCCGTCCTCTTTTTCGGAAATGATGTTCATGGCATTGAACGTACAGCCCATAAACATAGCCACGATCAGCACGGCGGGGATGAAAATGTCTTGAAAACGTTCCAGAATGTCAGGGCGTTCCAGCGTCAAAACTTTCACCAGCTCCGCTTCTTCCCGCTGTTCATAGAGCGCCGGGAGTGTAGCCGCCGCCTGCTGAAAAATGTCCAGCTCGTCCCCGCTGATTGCAGTTTTGATGCTGTCCCCGTCTGCTTTCACGCCAATGACATTGGTAGACGGTTCTTTGACGGCAGCGGTCAGTTCTTCCTGTGTCCCATAGACCGTTACCGGGCCGTACCGCTCCAGCCATGTGACTGTCTGCGGGGAGAGGTCGTTTTCCAGTACGCCAAAGTGCAGTTCTCCCAGGCTGGACAAGTCAATGGAACCCATAAAATTCAATGCCGCGGCGACCAGGATGGGCAGCAGGAACGTCATCAGACAGAATTTATCCCGCAAAACACTTTTCAGTTGATATGTTAAGCCTTTCAC
>ERZ778516.3061-NODE-3061-length-10255-cov-12.065294_pt1 | contig 10255 bp, 10 predicted proteins | sample MGYA00510342_ERZ778516 | MGnify/ENA primary metagenome ERZ778516 (study PRJEB29527, sample SAMN07138961) | mouse gut metagenome | material: feces | host: mouse | place: China:Nanjing | collected 2016-01-25 ...
TTCCCTTGTCTATTATAACAGATTTTTTATATCATGTCCAAAAGACTAATTGAAGCCCAAAAAATAAAGTACTTGACAAAAACAAGAGAGGAGAGTATACTAGCGTTATCTTAATGAACAAAGGCGTTCTGCGTGTCAGCAGGACGCCTTTTGCTTTGTATAGAAACCTGTACACGGGACAAGGAGGGATGTCAATGAAACAACCAGAATTATTGAAACATACAGATACAGTAAATGAACAGCTGGCACGTTATGGCGTAAAATTTGGGATATATAAGAATAATATATTTAAAGAACAATTATTTCCATTTGATTCAATACCAAGGATTATAGAGCATAGCGAATTCTGTCTTTTAGAGAAAGGATTAAAACAGCGTGTTACTGCACTTAACTTATTTTTAAAAGACATATATAGTAAAAAACAAATTGTAAAAGATGGAATTGTACCAGAAGATTTTATATTTGCATCCAGTGGATATATGGCAGAATGTGAAGGTGTAACTCCAGTAAAAAGTGTATATTCACATATATCAGGGATTGATTTAGTAAAAGGAAAAGATGGACATTGGTACATATTAGAAGATAACTTAAGAGTGCCTTCTGGAGCCTCATATCCCATGATTGCCAGGGAACTCTGCAGGAGGAGTTCCCCAGAAACTTTCCGTGATAACAGGTTAGAAGATAACAGGAATTATGCAGAACTTCTTAGAAAGACAATGGATTATGTAAACACAGGCGGACATACAGTTATTTTAACTCCAGGAAGGTATAATGCAGCATACTTTGAACACTCTTATCTGGCGGAGAAAACGGGGGCACATCTTGTAACAGGTTCTGAACTAAAAGTAGAAGATGACAAACTTTATTACATATCAGCAGACGGGGCTAAAGAACAGGTTGGGGCAGTTTACCGCAGGATATCAGATGAGTATCTTGACCCAATGAATTTTAACCCTGGTTCCTTAATTGGGATACCACATATTTATGATGTGTTCCGCAAAGGTAATGTAGCATTATTAAATGCACCAGGCAACGGCGTGGCAGATGACAAAGGAATATATTATTTTGTTCCAAAGATGATTAAATACTATCTGGATGAGGAACCAGTTTTAAGCAATGCCCCTACATATCTTCCATTTTATAAAGAAGATATGGAATTTGTACTAAAATATTTTGATAGCCTGGTATTAAAAGATGTTGCAGAAGCGGGAGGATATGGAGTTGTATTTGGCAATTCAATGTCTAAAGAACAGAAAAATGAATTTATAAAATTATTAAAAAAAGAACCAAGAAGGTTTATTGCACAGGAAGTAATTGATTTCCAGGATTTAGACACTATAGAAGACGGGGAAATAGTGCCAAGAAAAGCAGACCTTCGGGCATTTGTCCTTATGGCAGATGAACCGTTAGTATGGAGAAGCGGGCTTACAAGGTTTTCAAGAAATCCAGATTCATTTATTGTTAATTCATCACAGGGAGGAGGATTTAAAGACACATGGGTATTATATCAGTAGAACAGGCAGACCATTTATACTGGCTTGGAAGGTATACAGAGCGTGTATATACAACATTGCGGGTTTATTTCCAAAGCTTTGATACCATGATTGATGAAAAAGCAGACAGTTACCAGAAATTCTGCGAGTCAGTAGATATACCAAATATTTATATTTCAAAAGAAGATTTTTTAAAGCGTTATCCATTTGACCCAGATAACCCTGATTCTATTATTAGCAATTTAAACAGGGCATATGATAATGCGGTTGTACTTAGGGAAAGTATTGGTTCAGAAACATTGTCTTATATACAGCTGGCAATATATGATATGAATAAAGCGGCAATAAGCAGTTCACCTTTAATTGAATTACAACAGCTCCTGGACCATATTCTTGCTTTCTGGGGTATTGCAGATGACAGTATTGATTCTGAACAGGTACGCAATATTATTAAAGCAGGAAAACGTATTGAACGTGTGGATATATATGCACGGCTTGGTGCTTCAAAAGGTGAACTTACAAGGGAAGTACACAGGATGCTTCCAAGGGTTATAAGAAGCGGGATTGCTTATAATGAAGCAAAATTAAAACGAGTAAAAGAACTTGTGGAAAGCTCCAGTTTAGATTATTATATGATTGTATCAAATGTTGAAGCAATTATATAATAAGTCAGGAGTGGTAAAGTGGCAGTTTTACACTTTGAGTACAATATGGAGATTAGTTATGGAAAGCCTGCCAGCAGATGTTATTTTACAATTAAATGTATACCAAAAGAGGATGCAAGGCAGCATTTACTTGGAATGGATATTTCATTAAAACCTGTAACAAAGTATTCTTTTGGTAAAGATTCTTTTGGCAACAGGCAGATTTATGGATGTGTTGAAGAAGAACACAATAAATTTGTATTCCATATATCTGGAGATGTGGAGATATTACAGACAGATTACGAGGAAGAGGAATGTGCAGACAGGACTGGGATGTACCGTTTTCCTTTTGGAAAATGTATTCCAGGGCAAGGGCTTATAGATTATTACAATTCCCTGGATGTTTCTAGTTGTAAAAATAATTATAATATCTGCATGTATATAATGGACCAGTTATACCATGATTTTTCTTATGTACCAGAAAGTACCAATGTACAAACTACTGCAGAGGAGGCATGGAATCTTGGAAAAGGTGTATGCCAGGATTATGCGCATATTTATATTTCACTGCTTAGAATGGCACATATACCAGCAAGATATGTATGTGGGATGATTATAGGGGAAGGGGCAAGCCACGCCTGGGCAGAAGCTCTTTGTGATGGAAGATGGATAGCGTTTGACCCTACCCATAACTGTCTTGTTTTAAATAATTATATAAAATCAGGTGATGGAAGGGATGTATCAGACTGTGCGATTAACCGTGGAATTATGTGGGGCGGTGGTGAACAGACACAGACAGTATCAGTTGTTGTAGAAGAAAAATAATTAAAACTTCCAGAAAGAAATATGCAAAAGCAGTATTTTTCTAAAGCAGGTTTGTCCTGTTATGTTATTTGTGCCATAAAAGAGCATGGAGGATTATTATGATAGAAACAGTTGCTTCTGTGGGACTTCCCATAGATGAAATGTTAGAGATTAAAAAGAACCGGATTATGCCAGATAGTCCTTCTAAAAATATGAAACGTATTAGTATTGTTACAGGAATACATGGAGATGAATTAGAAGGACAGTATGTATGTTTTGAATTGCAACAGCGGATTAACAAGGAAAAGGAAAAACTTACAGGAATTATAGATATTTATCCTGCAATAAATCCTTTAGGAATTGATTCAATTACAAGAGGAATACCTGCATTTGATTTAGATATGAACAGGCTGTTCCCAGGAAATATAGATGGAAATATGACTGAATACCTGGCAGCAGGCATTATTGAAGATATATCAGGTTCAGATTGTGTAGTTGATATACATGCCAGTAATATTTACCTTACAGAGATACCACAGATACGTATTAATGAGCTGCATGAAGATACTCTTGTACCAATGGCAATGGAAGCTAATGTAGATTTTATATGGGTGCATGGTGCAAGTACTGTGTTAGAGTCTACATTTGCCTACAGCCTTAACAGTACAGGCACTCCTGTTTTAGTTGTTGAAATGGGGGTTGGAATGCGTATTACAAAAGAGTATGGACAGCAGATGACAGATGGTATATTGAACCTTATGTATAAAATGGGAATCTGGAAAGGAAAACCTCCAAAAATTAAGAGGCCGGTATTGTCAAAAGACCCAGGTGATGTATATTATTTAAATGCCAGTGTAAGCGGGTTATTTATTCCAGCTGCCAGACATGGGGCAAAGTTAAAGAAAGGTGAAATAATTGGATGCATTACAGACCCATTGTGTGGAAAAGTCCTGGATGAAGTAAAAGCACCTGCAGATGGCATGTTGTTTACTATACGTGACTATCCAATAGTAGATGAAGGGTCATTAATAGGACGTCTGCTTAAAAAGGAGGTCTGCGGGTATGAATAAGAAAATTATTTATGAACTCAAAGGCATTTACAGGGATTCATTCAGGGTTACTGGTTATGAATATGGTGAAGGTGAAAAGTCGGTATGTATTATAGGAAACCTGCGTGGAAATGAAGTACAGCAGATTTATTGCTGTTCACAGCTGGTAAGGAAATTCAAACAGCTTGAAAGTGAAGGCAGGATTAACAAAGGACATAAAGTCCTTATAATACCATCAGCTAATCCATACTCAGTAAATATACAGAAAAGGTTCTGGCCATCAGACAATACTGATATTAACCGTATGTTTCCAGGATACAATATGGGGGAAACTACACAGCGTATTGCGGATGGTATATTTAAAGAAATTGCTGGATATAAATATGGCATACAGTTTACTTCTTTTTATATGCCTGGAAATTTTATGCCACATGTCCGTATGATGGATGAAGGGTTCAGCAAGGCAGAAATTGCAAAGAAATTTGGTCTGCCTTATGTTGTAGTGCGCAAAGTAAGGCCTTATGATACTGCAACTTTAAATTATAACTGGCAGGTGTGGGATACACAGGCATTTTCGCTATATACTTCCACTACTTCAAGAATAGACCAGAACGGGGCAGGAAAAGCAGTTTTGTCTGTTATGAATTTCTTATCTGTCCAAGGTATTTTAAAATATAATGTACCACAGCTTATAGAACCAGAAGTAATAGAGGATATAGATATGATATCTGTACGTACAGCAGAATCAGGAATTTATGAGCCATTAGTAAATGCAGGCCAGGCTGTTACAACAGGACAGCCTCTTGCAAATATATTAAATCCATATGAAGGTGAAATAATGGAAACATTATATGCACCTGCTGCTTCAAAAGTATTTTTTATACATAATGAACCTTTAACCTATGCAAATACAGCAGTTATAAAACTGGTGAAAAACCATAAATAAAAAGAGGCTGCCGCATTAAGAAAGTACCAGGCAGGATATAGAATTTTTATTAAAAATAATATAAATTGTATGTATAAAGACATACTGTATAAATGCCAATGTCATTTAGTCCACCATTTACAGGGGGTTGCTTAACTAAATGGCATTGGCATAAAAACAGGATGTCTTTTTTATGCCAAAAATTATAATGCAGAGGGATATTAGTTTATAAAGAGATTTTGCAAAAAATAATATTTATGTTATACTTTTTAAACAGGAATATATAAGGAGTAGTATAGAAAATGAATAATAAAAGTAAAAAAAGGTTCTGGATTGTGCTTATACTGGTTAATATAATTATTTTAGATGTAATGTTTTCTGGGATATATGGTAAAACAGACTATTCATTAAACCAAAATAAAAAGACACATTTGATTGGTGCAAGCTATATGACAATGAATAATGAATTTTATAAAATATTAAGTGAAGAAATAAGTGCCAGAGCTGAGGCGGAAGGTGACAGGCTGGTTCTTAGAGACCCTGCATTAGATGCTGGAAGGCAGATTGAACAAATAAGAGAAATGTTAGACCTGGATATTGATGTACTTGTGGTAGCGCCAGTAGACTGGCAAAGCCTGGAATCAATACTGGAAGATGCAAGGGCGGAAGGAATCTTAATTGTAGTAGTAGATACAAATGTAAGCAGGGAAGACTTGGCAGATTGTACAATACTTTCTGATAATTACAATGCAGGGGTTCTTATTGGACAATATTTTTTAAAACAACGTGATACTGCAAAAGTTGTTGTTATGACACATGAAAATGCAAAATCAGGGCAGGACAGGGTTCAAGGTTTCATGGATACAATAAAAGGTCATAAAGGTATAGAAATTGCAGATAAAATAGAGTGTGAAGGACAGTTAGAAATTGCAATGCCAAAACTGCAGGAAGCTATAGATAATGAGCTGGAGTTTGACAGTGTATTTTGTTTAAATGACCTGGCAGGTGTAGGAGTAGTTGCAGCACTAGAAGAAAACAGAATATTAGATAAAATAGATGTGTATGGTGTAGATGCATCACCAGATTCAAAAGCATTAATAAAGGAAAATATGATGGCAGCATCAGTGGCACAGTTTCCATCTGAGATAGGAACAAGGACAGCAGATGTTATATATAAATTGTTAAATGGTGAAGAAATTGAAAAACACATATTAGTACCTGTTAAATTGGTGACAAAAGATAATGTAGAAGATTTTGGAATAGACAGATGGCAATAACAGAAGGTTTTTCTGTTTGTAATATGTAGTGCGTGGAGGCTGTATAAATGGAAGAAAATAGTTTATCAGAATATATACTGGTAATTATGAAAAACCTGAATTTTATAATTATATTATATGTTTCTTTAATTATATCATATAGTTTATCAGGATATATACAGGAAAATTCTGCATATGAGTTTCTGGCAGAGATTAGTGTTACACCACCAGCAGCATGGAAGATTCCAGTAGTATGCAGCATTTTGTATATTAGCTTCCTGATGTTAATGCTTATAAAAAATATAAGAGGATTTAAACTGGTAATAAAGCTTTGTCTTGAAATAGTAACCAGCTTTTTTATCAGTTATATACTGGGATTTAGTTATACTGGAATTGTGCTCCTTATTATTGCTGATACTATGAAATTTGTTCCAAAGCAGGGCTGGAAGTTTCCATTTATAGTTTTTATTTGTTTTTTTTATTTTATAGCAGATTATGATTTAATGTCATTACATTATAACCTGGTTTCTTTAGAAACTTATATTGGTTATTTCAAGGATGGTACTGGTTCTGTATTAATGGGAATAAAGAATATTGTTAATTCATTAAATACATTTATTTTTCTTATTTATATGATTTTACTGGTACGTATACATATGAATGAGAAGGAGAGGATTATGCATCTGAATAACCAGTTAAACAGTGCAAATGATGAATTGAAATATGTAAATATGCAGTTATCTGAGTATGCAAAAGAATCAGAAAAAATGGCAGAAACAAAAGAAAGAAACCGTCTGGCGAGAGAAATACATGATACACTTGGACATTCCCTTACAGGTATTATTACAGGGATAGAAGCTTGTACTACACTTATGGATGTGGCTCCTGAAGCAACAAAAGAGCAGTTAAAAGCAATAGCAGAAGTTGCCAGGCAGGGAATTACTGATGTACGGCGCTCAGTTAAAGCATTAAGACCTGATGCATTAGAAAAGTCAGACCTTAGCAATGCCCTGGTTACTCTTATTAGTGAAATGCGCAGTGCTACAAGTGCAGAGATAGAATATAGTTTTGAAACAAGTTTAAATTGCTTTAATGAGGATGAAGAAGATATTATTTACCGTATTGTACAGGAGTGTATTACAAATTCTATCAGGCATGGGAAAGCTGGTAAAATTTATATTTATATTAGCAGGGAGTTTAACTTGCTGAAAATATTAATTAAAGACAATGGTACTGGATGTGCAGAGATAAACAAAGGATTTGGTCTTCACCATATGGAGGAAAGACTGGATATGTTACATGGAAGCCTTAACTATAATGGTAATGATGGTTTTATTGTAGAAGCAAAAATTCCAATACGGTGGGGGACAGAAGAAAAAGGCTGAAATTAATATTTCCAGCCAGAAGATGTATTTACTAATTATTTGGTTATACACATATGTAAAATGGAACGGAGGCAATAATGATTAAAGTAATAATTGCAGATGACCAGGAGTTAATAAGACAAAGCCTGCAGATTATATTAAGGGCAGAAAAGGATATTGATGTAATTGATACAGTGGCAAATGGTGTTGAAGTTATACGTTCTGTAAGAAAGGAGAAACCTGATGTTATTCTGATGGATATACGTATGCCAGAGATGGATGGTGTAGTATGTACAGAGATTATTAAAGAAAATTATACTGATATAAAGATTATAATACTTACTACTTTTGATGATGATGAATATGTTTTTAATGCTTTAAAATATGGAGCAAGTGGTTATTTGTTAAAGGGGATTTCTACAAAGGAACTGGCGGATGCCATACGGAAGGTATACCATGGCACTGCTATGATTAATGAAGATATTGCTTCTAAAGTTGTAAAGCTTTTTTCTAAAATGGCACAGTCAAATTTAACAATACATGTAGATAAAATACAGACAGCAGATTTAAAGACAGCAGAATGGCATATGATTGCTTTGGTTGGAAGTGGTTTATCTAATAAAGAGATGGCACGGAAACTTAATCTTTCTGAGGGGACAGTCAGAAATAATTTAAGTATTATATTAAGCAAGCTGGGATTAAGGGACAGGACACAGCTGGCAATATGGGCAGTACAGACAGGAGCTGTAAATAAACAGTTTGAGGATAATGAATAATGAAAAATAAAATAAATCTTATAGCAGGTTCTTTAAGCGGAATATTACTGGTCTGCGGCGTATTTATCTATAATGGGACATATAAAGATTTTATCCAGGGGAAAAGTAATGTGGTAACTATAGGTGTATTCTCAGATAGTTACTGGGAGGTGCAGAATGGTTATTCATACCATATATTAGAAGATGCAATTAAATTGTTTGAGGAAAATAATCCTGGTATTAAAGTAGAATATACAAGTGGAATTTTAAAAAAGGATTATTCAGAATGGCTTTCTGCACAGATACTTTCAGAAAATGCACCAGATGTATTTTATGTACTGGCAGATGATTTCAATAATTTTGCAGAAACTGGGGTTTTAGAGGATTTATCTTTATATATAGAAAAGGATAAAGATTTCAATATAGATGCTTTTTATTCATCAGCTTATGCATATGGGCAGTATAATGGAAAACAATACTGTCTTCCTTATGAATGTGCACCTAAGCTTATGTTTGTTAATAAAACAATTTTAGATAATGAGGGACTGGAAGTTCCAGATAAGGACTGGACATGGGATGATTTATATTCAATCTGTGAGAAGGTTACAAAAGATACAGATGGGAATGGTACAGTTGACCAGTTTGGAGTTATAGGTTATACCTGGAAAGAGGCATTTGAATCAGAGGGAATAAATCTTTTTAACCGCAATGGGACAGAGTGTTATTTTACAGATGCAGGTATTGGCAAAGCATTGTCTTTTATTGAGAAACTGGAAAATATAAATAGTGGTTATAACGCAGGCAGCAAAGATTTTGACTTGGGAAATGTTGTTTTCCAGCCTATGTCATTTTCAGATTACAGGGCATATAAGCCATATCCATTAAGTGTTAAGAAATATACAGGATTTGAATGGGGATGCATCCCAATGCCAGCAGGACCAGATGGTGATAATATATCAACACTTGATACCTTGTTTATTGCTATAAATGAAAAGTCCAGAAATAAAAAGGCAGCATGGGAACTGGTAAAGGCTTTGGCATATAATACAGAAATACAGTCGGAGATTTTTAATTATTCAGAAGGTGTGTCTGTATTAAAAGATGTTACTGAGTCAGAACAGACACTTGGACAGATGATGGATGGGAACAGCCTTGACCTGGCAATATTAAGTAATATTGTTGAAGAAGCAGTAGTAGTCCCAAGGTTTGGCAATTATGAAGAAGCAGTAGCACAAGTGGAGCAGGCAGTAACAGCAATTATAGAAGATGGTTATAATATAAGTATGGGCCAGATTATATGGAACCGTAAGATTAATAAATACCTGAAAAATAGTAAATAAAATTAATGGGTTACAATTGTCAGTGAAAACGTGACATTTGTAATGCTAAAAGGATGACACTTGTTATGTAGATGGTGCCATCCTTTTTTGTATACTATAGATACAAGTTACGGAGATGGAAAAATAAATTATATGAGGAGGTATTTAAAATGAAATATGTATTTTTAGTAAGCCATGGAACATTGGCACCAGGTATGCATAATGCATTGGCAATGCTTGCAGGTGAAGGACGTGAGGATATTATTTCTACAAGCCTGGAAAATGGAATGGGCTCAGATACATATGCAGAAAATGTACGTAAGTGTATATCGCAGATTACAAATGAGGATGAGATTATTCTTTTTGGTGACCTGGCTGGAGGTTCTCCATTAACAACAGCAGCAAATGTTATTGCAGAACAGGGTATGCTTCCTAAAACTGTAATAATTGGCGGAATGAACCTTCCATTAGCATTAAGTGCTGTACTTATGAAGGATACAATGGATACAGCAGATTTAATAACTATGCTGGTTACAGAAGCAAGGGAAGAAATAAAAGAGTTTAAAGTAGTAAATGAAGAAAAAGAGGATGATATTTAAAAAGGAGGAAAAAATTATGGCAGTTTCATTTATCCGTGTTGATGACC
>ERZ778516.3062-NODE-3062-length-10253-cov-5.368504_pt1 | contig 10253 bp, 10 predicted proteins | sample MGYA00510342_ERZ778516 | MGnify/ENA primary metagenome ERZ778516 (study PRJEB29527, sample SAMN07138961) | mouse gut metagenome | material: feces | host: mouse | place: China:Nanjing | collected 2016-01-25 ...
TTCTGTCAATCTGACTTAAGACCACAATTTCATCACTTTGTAGTCCTAAGAATTTTCCTGTAAGGTTAGAATAGCTGCTTTCAGGCATAACATGAATCAAACGGCTAAATTCCTGTCCCTCCCATTGAATAGCGCCATCTAATATCCGAACTAGATGGGTATCTGTCAATAATGCACTTTCCTGAATTTCAAAATTTTCTAATTTTTTTATATCATCATCTTCAACTGCATCCATATACACAGTAAAATCATAAGGCATTTCAAAACTATGATCTCCATTATCAGTTGCCAACTGCACATCAACAATCAGCATGAACAACCCAAAAATGACAATGATGGTACAAGAAGTTAATAGCTTTGCATATTTCTTATAATTTGTTCGTAGCTGGCTAATGTAAAATAAATTTCTGTGGTACTTTGATGCAGAGCGCACAAAAATTTTTGTGAACCAGTGCGAAAAAGACATTGTAAGACAGTATGCGCTTACTGTCAGGAACAGCATTGGTAAAAGAGCCGATACAAAATTGTAGGATGCCCCTCTGAAAGTAAGTGATATCAGCCCAACTGCCAATAATACAAATCCAACATTCTGATACAAAACTGGACATTCAACACTTTTATCCAGCTTTTTATAGTTCAGCATACCGGATATTTCCAACCCATTAATCACCTTTTTCGAGAAAACAGCATTTATGAGGCAAATTACCACATACACAACAGTCACCAGAATATAGCCTTGCAATGGAAAAGAATGAAACTCCGTATCCAAGACATGGTTTAACACCTTTAAAATAATAAAATATATCAATGTTCCTGCCGACAAACCACACAGCAAAGCCAGCAGCATTGACTTGATAATAATCCGCAAAAAAGCTTCACTTATGTGTTTTCGGCCATATCCCATACTGATTAAAATACCATATTCCTTCATTTTTTCTTCCAGGGTGTACACACATAAATAACGATAATACACAAACGAAAATATAGCAAGGATGCAGAGCAAAGCAGTCATCCATATAGGCAGGGTGTACTCAATAGAAGCCATAACACTAATCATCTGTGAATTTCCAATCAATCCCGTATAAACAAAAAACATAGCTATCGAAATAACAAGCATAATGTACATGCTACTATGTACTTTCGTATTCACTGCTCTATAAAGTATTTCTTTCAAATGACTCCCCTCACTTTCGATGATACTGTTACAAGCCTGTCATAAAACGACTGCGTTGTTCCTTCCTTTCTCAAAGTATCACATATTTTGCCGTTCTCAATAAAAACAACCGTGTCACAATAGCTCGCCACAACTGCATCATGAGTAACAAGGACAATAGTCGCCCGCATTGTTTCCCGGATATTCACAAATGTATTTAAAATGGCTTTTGTATTTACATTATCAAGACTCCCTGTTGGCTCGTCTGCCAATATCAGTTTTGGAGTTTTGATGATTGCCCGGCAAATCGCCGCCCTCTGCTGTTCACCTCCAGATGACTGCTCCGGATAGTTATTTTCACAATATCTGATATCTACGCACCGTAATATATCCGTATACTTTCTTTGTATTTCTACTTCATTCAATTTTTGTAAGGTTAAGGGCAAGATTATATTCTCTTTTAATGTCAGACCTTCCAACAGATTAAAGTCTTGAAATACATAACCGACTGTCATCTGACGATAGCGATCATAATCCTGCTGCTTATAGTCTGCCATATTAGTCCCATTAATGTAGACAGTACCGGAAGTAGGCTTTTCAATCCCTCCTAATATCTTTAACAGCGTACTCTTACCACTCCCTGATGAACCCATAATACAAAAGATTTTGCCTTGCGGAATATTAAGAGTAACATTGGATAAAGCGTTTTTTATTATTCCCTTTGAATGGTAAGACTTAGATAGACTTTTAACTACTATATCGTATTGCATATTTTTATTTCTCCATTTCATTTTTTTAATTTCAGTACAATGGCCTGATTCTGAACCATTCACTGAAATTCACGTTTTACAATACCAAAATATTCAGTTGCGTTCCATATAACCCTCTATACATCCGCGCAACCAGTAGTAGAAATCTAAAATCAATTCATAGAATTCCCCAAATTTCCACTTTCCAGCCTTACTTATCAAAATCTCCTTCCATTCAAAAAACAGTTCCTGCTCCTTAATCTGCCGGAATGCTCAATCTGTGAAAGACCTAATGCCACCTGCACCCTTTATCCTCTGTGCCTTGTTGGTGATATGCGTTACTGTATCATAGCAGAGCATCTTATTTTTTTTCTTAGGCATTCATCATATATAACGTCACTCTATTTGTAATACTAACAGGCAATATTTTTGAAAAAGCAACTAAAAGTTTGTTATACATTCCTGGAATAATAATTCTCTTGCCTTTCATCATTTTAGAATAAGCAACTTCTGCAACTCGTTCCGGCTTCATTACGGCCAATTTGAAAAGCAATGTATGATCTATATTAGCTTTTATAGCAAATTCCGTCTGAGTCGCTCCGGGACATAAAGTGCTGACTCTAATATCGGTTTTTCTATACTCTCCACATAAAGCATCTGAAAAAGACTTGATATATGCTTTTGTTGCCGAATAAACAGCATCTGTAGGAGACGGTATAAAAGACCCCGTTGAACCAACATTAAGGATTCTTCCATATCCATTCTCTTCCATGTTTATCAATATACGTTTAGAAAGTTCAGTAACAAAACGTATATGCAGATTTATCATTTCAAGTTCTTTTCTTAAATCTGTGTTCCTAAAATATCCACATTCATTAAAACCAGCATTATTAACAAGAATATGAATTTGGATTCCCCACTGCTTTATTTGTTCTATGATAAAATCAACAGCATCTTCTTTGGTCAGATCATAAAGAATATAATTTACTTTCACCTGATATTGGTTTTGCAAAAACGATTGCTGCTGTTCCAATTTTTTTCTATCTCTTGCAACAAGTATTACATTCATTTTCTCACTGGCAAATTTTTCAGCAAGTGCTTTTCCAATCCCACTTGTCGTCCCTGTAATTAAAACATTTTTCATCCATATTCCTCATTTCCATACTTAATCTAAACTTATAGCGGTTTGATCTTAGTTATGTGACTGCATATACTCTGCTTTCACTTTATCAATTGTTTTGCCACCGATACCGAAATTTTTATCAGGCACTTCCTTTATAGTCGTCACAAAAAATTCTTGCGGTACTTTCATAATCTCAGAAGATACTTCCGTTAATCTCTTAATCAACTTTTCCTTTTGCTTATCTGATAAGGTACCACTTTCAATTGTAATGTAGGGCATTTTCTTTCTCCTTTGCAATTCTATTTTTTAATTTCCGTGCTTGAACATCTTCCATTCTTCCATATATGTTATTTCTTTATATGAGGGTTCTTGTAAAAGTTCTCCGTAAAATATTAATTTCTTTTGCGTTAAAATAAGGGCATTTTGTAGATTTGTTATTTGATTTTCAATATCTTTTATATGGCCCTGTACCATATCATAACGCTGCTTAAGGGTTTTTCCTCCTTGTATTAGCAATTCCACATATTGCTTTATTGATCTGATGGGTATATTTGCCATACGCATACACTGTATCATTTTTATCCATTCAATATCTGTATCCGTATATTGTCTGTACTTTTGGTCTGTTCTGGTTATCTGTGGTATGAGTTTCTCTCTTTCGTAATATCTTAATGTTGCAGTGGAAAGACCTGTTATTTCTGCAGCCTCCTTTGCCGAATACATATCAATCACACCTTCCTTCTCTATCAGCAGATTCTATTGAATATCAGTATTTCAATAAAGTATAAACTATGAAGCGCGCTTCATGTCAATAAAATTCAACTCATTACTCATATTTACCAATGATACTGCCCTGCTGAATCATATATTTCCCCGCTATTTTCATAAAACGGCTCTTTGTAGGAATACCAGTTAAATCTATCTCTCTATCAAGAGCGTACATTGTAAAACGGTATAAATGCTGTCTGCCCCTGGATGGTTTGGGGCCGGCATACCGATACAGTCCATATCCAATTCCTTGTCTGGCATTTCCCAGACCTGAAACAATTTTGCCACCCGGAACCAACCTGCAGGATTGTGTGAAAGCACAGCAAAATGCCGCTTATGCCAATAAAGTAAAACTTTCCAATCTAAAGGAAATGGCTAAGACCGTTGCTTATATACAAGAACGTGGATATGATACAAGAGATTCCCTGGAAGATTCATTTTCAGAGGTTAAGAACCTTGCTTCCAGTTCCAGAAAGGTTTTAAAAGATACGGAGGATAAGCTTCGAATATTAAATGAGCAGATCCATTATACCGGCCAGTACCTTGCTAATAAATCCGTCTACCAGCAGTTTTGCAGATCAAAACAAAAGGGACAGTTCCGTAAAGAACACTCTGCCGAGATTGCGCTTTACGAATCAGCCCGGAAATTCCTGCAAGGGCAGTCAGCAGACGGCAGGCTTCCATCCATCAAACTGCTGAAAGCGGAAAAAGAACATCTATTGCAGAAGAAAAATGAAACGCAGAAAACCTACCATATATTACCGGGATTATCAGAAAGAATTAAATACGGTCTGCTCCAATGTCGATAAAATTTTAGGGCAGGCCCGCGCCAGACAGCCGGAGAAGCAGAAAGGCGCAGATATTTCCTGATTCTTCCGTCGAAAAACATCCGCAGGATTCTGGTTATGGTTCTGCCCAAATTCCTGCGGATGTCATTCATTCCATTCTGATGGCTGCACCTGAAAATTCTGCCAAGTGTCAACTGAGGGTATTACAGAACCAATGCTTTCGCTTTTCTCACGCATCACCTGGTACATTTCTTCCCGTTTTTTCTCTGCATGCTTCCGTATTTCCCTTTGCGCCGTCCCAGTCGGCTCAAAGGAAAAATAGAACGGCTTTTCCCATCCCTCCCGGAACGGGTATGGGAAAATATAAATTTTTCTCAATCCCGTCGTATCTAAAAACAACTGGAAAATCTCATAGGGCAGGATTTCCCCGCATACCAGAACAGCTCCTGCATCTTCATAAGAAACCTGTTCCCGGTACACTGGCGAACCCAGGAATGCGAGCTGTTTTAGAGCGTTCATCCGTATCGCTTCTATCTGGGTACGCTGCCCCACACGCCATCTTGTCTGCGGTGCAAGCTCCCCGTAAATCCGGGCAGCTTCTTCGTCCTCCCGGATATCGTTGTCATAGTCATATCTGTAATTTTCCACTTTGATCTGGCCGTATGCCACAAGGCTTGCAAAAAGCGCAAGGGAATCCAGGTCAGTATATACAGACAGATGCCCCCTGCCCTGATAGGAACATAAGATATCCTCTAAAGCATCCATGATCTTTTTCATGGTTTCATATTTTTTATCCGGTTCTTTTTCCATTCCTTCTCCCTCTTTTATGTTTTGCTGCTGCCAGAAATTTTTGTCTCCGGCATATCCGGCGTCTTATCCGTCATTTCATTCTGCGCTTTCGCTGCCGCCTTTCCCAGCTTCTCTTTCTTTAGCTGTTCTGCCCTCCCTAAATCTACATAATGCGTCGCATATGCTTTTTCAATCTCCAGGTTTCCGCTCTTACTGAAACGGAGGGGGATTACTGCCTTATGCCCTTGCTTTTTCTTTACGCCCCAACGCTTGTAATAGCAGAATGACGGTTTTAAGTTTGTTTTCTTCGCATAGGAGCGGATCTGCTTCATAATAAATGAGAGTTTCTTCAAATTGCAGGTACAGACGGCTTCCAGATACTGTACTTTCCCGAATCTCCAGTCCTCATATTTCTGCCGGGGCAGCACCCCTATGTCAACCAGTACGTCTGCCGGGGCGGCATAGCCCCGATGCCGGCACTGATGGCAAACAGCAGAATGTACTTTCCCTATCAGTTCTGATTCCTTCACTTTGCCCTCCATGTAAATACCCCCGGCTGTATTCATTCACAACCGGGGATTCTATTATCTTTCCTCTATGGTATCTGCATAATGGCAACTATTATATCGTTTGAAGCAGTCCTTTTTCAATTTCCCGGACATCTTCCACAGAAAGCTCCGTAAAATACCCGGCGATTTCCTCTGCTGACATTTTTCCAGTCTTTAACATATTTTCTACTGCATCCCTTACTGCCTCACGTCTTTCACTGGCAACATAATTACGCATAATCCTCTCTTCATCAAACAAAGTCATCATGATAGACACAACCTCCTTTTCCCTGCTCTCCAGAAATTCACGGAGCAGATTCCTGTCTTTGCAGATGCGGATGGTTTCCGTGACAGCCTCCCGGCTTCTCCCATACCGCTTTACCTGTTCGTTATATACCTTTGTAAAAGCAACATACTGGCTGATGATGTCATTTCCTTTGCCGTCATAGATTACTTTTACCTTTACTTCAATGGAACATTCTTTTCCCTTGAAAAATTCTTTGGAAAATGAAATCGTTTCCGGCCTGCTGACACGCTCCCCTGTATAGATCATATATATCTCCGGCTCCGGCACATGGACTTTCTTGCTTCCATATAAATCTGCGTCCTGCTCTTCAAAATAATCATGGTAAACCTGCGCCAAATACATCAGCGCACGTATAATGATATTCATCGTCCAGCTCGACTGCTGCTCGACCAGGAATAAAATTTTGTCCCCAACCCGGAAACCCAGGTCATTATAGATTCCGTTGGTAAGCACGTTCCTTATCGTTATATCCGTAAGCGCATCTTCCGTAGTCTCCGTATCCTCCGGATGGAGCGCACGGTATAGCTGTATCAGGTATTTTTTATCCCGAAAGATCGTCGTGAATACGCTGTCTTTCACCGTATATTTGGCAAAGGAATCCTTTTTTTCCACTGCTTTCTCTTTTGGCTCTTCCTGTATTATTCCACCCTGCATAATATCACCCCGGTTCCGGCTTGCGCCTGGCAGTCTGACAGGGAGGTTTCGCCCTGTCTGTTATGGCTTTATTATACAGAGAAACTCCATAATGTTCAAGACATAAAAAAGAAGCATCCGGCAATCCCTGCCAGATACTTCCCTTTTCCCTTATTTCCGTCTGCGTTCCATCTGTTCCGGCATTTCCATCTGCTGTGCAGGCTTTCCGTGCCGTTTCGCAATCTCCGCCTGTTTCTGCCGCAGTTTTTTCAGGATAGATTCCCTGCCATGCTTCTTTTTGCCGTTATTTTTATTCCCATCAATGAGGCTGTGATTTTCTTCTTCCCCACTCTCAACGCTGCGGACATACTCCCGTTTTCCATATATTTCTGCCAATTCTCAAGGGGCGGCTTTTCCCTGTCGCCGCCTTCTGCCGCATCTGCCCCGGAGGGGACAGAAGCCTTCCCAGAGGGGAATTTGATTTCATGCCGCACTGTTTCTTTTTCAGGCTTCGGCGGGTTAAGATAATCCTTAATCTGCTGCTGCACGGATTGGTCAAACCCGTGATAGACTCCCTCGGCAGCCAGCCGCCCGGCTTCATCCACCACAAGCCATTCCGTATCTTTCCCATAGGCTTCATGCTCCATCAGGAAGAACTCCCTGCCGTCTACGATTATGCTGTCAAAAGCGTGCCAGCTCCCTTCTTTCCCCTCGATGTGGAAACCAGAAGTACCGAAAGACACAGGCGCACCGGAAGAACCTGGCCGGATAAACCCGGCTATGGCGGTAAACCCTTCTTTCTCAACATAATAGGCGGCCACAACGCCGCCCTTATTCAGCACAAGCACATCACTAACACTGATTGAATGTCCATGAAATGTCCGTGGCAGTTTCTTGTTAAAACGCCTGCGGATCTGTCCCGGCCCGTCTTCCGGCTGCATCCGTGCCAGATACACCTGCTCATAATCCTTATACTGTATCTGTATCCCCTTCTCCTGCAGTGTGCTGTAAGGCCGGAACCGTATCTGCCTGTTTTCCGGGATATTTTTTAGCTGGTACACCGCAAATTGGTTTGCCTCCATCATTCATCCTCCATCGGTTCCTCTTTATACAGTCCCAGATCCAATTCTAAAAATGCTTCCTCTGTAAGGCACCACAGCTTTTCCAGTGTGCTGTTCATGAGAGCAAGCATTTCCTCATCCCTGCCTATGTAGGGGATTGCGTTATGCATCTCCTCAATGGTTGCCTGCCTGCTTTCCTTCTGGAACATTGCTATCAGGAAATATTCATTTTCCTCAAATCTCACCATCATAATTCCTGTTCTCCCTTCTTCTTTGCTTGTGTTTTCTGGCTCTGCTTCCCCCGTTCCAGAGTTTGTTTCTCCTGTGCTTTCATCCTTGCCTGCCGTTCCCGGAGGGCGTTTAGGACGGACTGCTTCTTGCTGCCGCCAGATATGCCCTTGTCTGTTTTCGGGGCATTTTCAACTGATTTTACCGGCTCTGCTGCTTTCGTTTCTGCCCTGGCAGTATCTCTGCCCGATTCATGTGTTGTGATACCTGGGCTTCCTTTTTCATGCGCTTGTACGGTTTGTTGCCTGTTCTCCAATGACACTGGCGGCTGCGGCGGTTCCTGCCCCCTTTTCAACCCTGGCCTATTCTTTTCTTTCTGATTCGCAAGGATTTTCTCCATGTCCGCAATCGCCTTCTGCACTAATGGGCTGTCCCGGTATTGGGGAATCTCATTGATAAATTCCGTCTGCATCTCCCCCATCACCATTAAGTCAAAATTCCCGTCATAGATACTGCCGTCCTCCAGGCAGAATCCAATCCCCTTAATGCCGCTCATCCGCTCTGCCGGGATTTTCTCATACAGCTCCATCGCTTCCTGCAATGTTTCCAGCCGCTCATGGTATTCCCCCAGAACAGGGAACTCCGTACATTCTGCCACATAGAATGTAATGGTTGCCTCCTGCTCTACGGAAATGTCATGGCTCTCCCCTGTCAATTTCTCCATTAACCCGATTGCATCCCTGACAATCGGGGATTCTTTGTCGCCGGTTTCAATAACCTCCGCTAAGTGCGCCCGGAACTTTTCCGTATCATTTCTTTCAAGCGCATTGCCAATAATCTCATACGCCTGATAGATCGGCTCTGTTTCTATCCGGGCAGCGCCATCCCAAAATCCAAGCAGATCTTCATCATGATCCATACTGAACTTTACAATATCCCCGGTAAGTTCCTGCCTTTCTTTTCCATCCAGATATTTTTCCGCATTCTCCATGTATCTCTCCAAAGTCCCTGTCTTTTCCGTAGAGATTGGATTGATGTCAACCGGGATTCCCGCCATCTTAAAATCTCCCTCATGTAACGCATTGAAGAAAACATCCTCTTTCAGATTGCCGCTGTAAGATACCACCACATCTATATCCGAGCCTTCCTGGTACATCCCTTCCCTGGAACGGCTCCCGTACACCCTTGCGCCAAGCAGCTCCACTTCCTCCGACAGCCCCATTTCATCAATCTGTGCCTGGGCATAGCAGAGTACGGTTTCCTCTATTCCCGCACGGCTCTGGCCGTTTAAGGCAGGCTCCGGCTCTGTCTGATCAGAAACAAGCGTAAGTCTCTCCGTCTCCGTTTCTTTCGCCTGCGCCTTCTGCAGTTCTTCCTGCGCCACGGTTTCTGTTTTCACCTGCAATTCTCCATAATCCATAACCTTACACGCCGCCAACGGTATGCCTTCATCCGAAAGGATCGCTTCCATCGCCTCACGGATTGACAGATCCGGATCGTCGTACACGCCTCCGTCAATCTCCCTGAAATCCTTACCATAAATCGTATAATCGTAACCGTCAGAAACGGTCTGGATGGAAAAATACCCTTTTTCTGTCTGGTATGCAATTGCAACATCATAGCTATCGAGATACTCCCTTGCTTTCTGTGACGCCGCCATCGTTTCCTCTCGAACCCATTTTTCGCTTAGGGAATTAAATTCTATATCTGTAAGCGTTTCAATTCCATTCCGGCACACAATCAGGGACATCCTGGAGGGTGGCTGTTCCGTGCTTTCCATGCCAAGCTGTTTATTTAGGTGGTTTGGTATCTGCTGATAGGCAGTGACCGCCGCATCCAAATCCGCAAAATACTGATATTCCCTTTCTGCTTTGCTGCCATCGGTGTTCTGTATAAGATAGTATTGTGCAATGAATGACGGCTCCGGTTCCATTTCTACTCCTTTTTCTGAAAAATACTCGCCAATGGCTTCCATTGCCCCCTGATCAAACCCATGCTCCAGATCCTCTGCCACCAGTTCCCCTTCCTGATTGACAATAATAGAGGCCACAGAATCCCCATATTCCTCATGCTCCATCCGGTAAAACAGCTCGCCGCTGATCTCCT
>ERZ778516.3065-NODE-3065-length-10239-cov-4.614788_pt1 | contig 10239 bp, 9 predicted proteins | sample MGYA00510342_ERZ778516 | MGnify/ENA primary metagenome ERZ778516 (study PRJEB29527, sample SAMN07138961) | mouse gut metagenome | material: feces | host: mouse | place: China:Nanjing | collected 2016-01-25 ...
ATAGAATAACCATTCAAACTGCCAAAAGGGGACAGCCTGTCCTACACAACTGCCCCTGCCATCTGCAAAACATCATTTGTGCTCCCTTTTGGCAAAGTGCAGCACCGCAGCAATCCTGCATCCATTGTTTGCGGGGCCCGCCCTCTGCAAAAGAGGCGCCCAATGCCAACAGCAGCCGGACTTTTGTCCGGCTGCTGTTTTCTGTAACAGGGAGCATCCATTTTACGGATTCACCACATTGATCGGGTTTCCATCCAGGAACGCGCGCAGGCTTTCAACCGCAATCCCCATCAACCTCTGGCGGCTCTCTTTGGGCGCCCAGCTGATATGCGGCGTAATCAGGCAGTTTTTCGCCTTGAGCAGGGGGTTGTCTCCCCGGATCGGCTCGGTCGAGACTACATCCAGACCGGCCGCATAGACCTTGCCGCTGTTGAGGGCATCCGCGAGATCCTGCTCGACGATGAGCGGGCCGCGGCTGTTGTTGAGCAGGATCACCCCGTCCTTCATTTTGGCGATGGTGTCTCGGTTGATGATCCCCTGGGTTTCGGGGAAGAGCGGACAGTGCAGGGCGATCACATCCGAGCAGGCGAACAGCTCCTCCAGCGGCAGATACCGCCCAATCTCCCGGCCTTCATCGGTCTCGATGCTGTCGCAGGCGACCACCTGCATCCCGAGTGCGCGCGCAATCCGGCCGGTGGTGCGGCCGATCCGGCCAAACCCGATAATGCCCATCGTCTTGCCGGCCAGCTCGATCAGCGGATAATCCCAGAAGCACCAGTCGGGGCAGGACTCCCAGCGCCCTTCATGTACGGCCGCATCGTGGTGCGCCACATGATGGCAGATCTCGAGCAGCATCGCAATCGCAAACTGCCCGACCGCATCGGTTCCATAGGTGGGGATGTTGCAGACCGGAATCCCCCGCTCTTTCGCCGCCTGCACATCGACGATATTGTAGCCGGTGGCAAGCACCCCGATGTACCGGACATTCGGACAGCGGTCGAGCATTTCGCGGGGCAGCGGCGTCTTGTTGAGAATCACGATCTCCGCATCTCCGATCCGGTCAGCGACCTGCTCAGGCGGGGTCCGGTCGTAGACGGTCAGCTCGCCCAGTGCTTCCAGCCCCGACCAGCTCAGATCGCCGGGATTTTCTGTGTATCCATCCAGAATCACAATTTTCAAGCAAATTCCTCCTGTCTTTTACAGCATCGCCCAGGCGCGGCGGATCACCCGTTTGGTATTCGCGAGGATGATGTCCTCGTCCTCATCGCCCCAGGGCTTGACCTCCAGCGAAAGCACGTACGGCTGTTCCGCGCAGAAGAACCCTTCCTCTTTGAGCACCCGGAAAAAGTCCAGAAGCTGGGGGGTGTCGTTCGCGCTGTTGGGGAATCCGAAACGGGGGTGCTGGTCGCCGTACGCCTCACAATCCGATTGTACCACAGCATTGCCAATATGGAAATGGGTGATATACGGACGCAGCGTCCGGATGACAAACCTGCTGGTCTCGTAGGTGGTAGGGAAGTGGGAAAGATCGACCAGCAGTCCAAAATTGCTGTGGGTTGTCCGCATCTCGGCTGCAAACTGCGCCGCATAGGGAGCGGGGCCGATCAGCGCCGCCTTATCCATATCGTAGTCGAATACCTCCAGCTCGACCATCATCCCTTTGCCCGCCGCATAATCGCAAACCGCGCGGGTGGTTTTCAGGAGCTGTGCAAACGCCTCCTGTCTGGACTCCGCCGACCACTTGCCCGCCAGGAAAGCGATCCCCTGCGCGCCGACACTCTCTGCCTCGTCAACCGCTTCCAGAAGGGTGGCTTCGGCCTTTTTGCGTCCCTCCTCGTCGAGGTCATTCGGGTTGAGCTTCGGCCCAAGCAGCCGGGGCTGCGCACCGTAGCAGACGGTCAGATGGCTCTGGGACAGCAGCTTAACCGCCTGTTCCCGGGTCTGCCCGTCCGGAAATTTCCCGATCTCGATCGCGTCAAAGAAATCGTCACAGGCGATCTCCCGGATCGAGGTGAGCAGTTCCTTCCGCGGATGGCTCATCCATTGGATGGTTCCAATCTGAAAATAACGGTGGATGGATTCGTTCATATCGGTTTCCCCTTTCCTAAAGCTGATTATGCCTTTTTACGCTGTAATGCAAGCCGCGCTTTTTCGGCGATCGCCTGCGCATCCAGATGATAGGCGGACAGCAGCGTCCCATACGCGCCGCTCTCGGTATAGCTGTCAAGGCCCACGAATTCCTGTATGGTGGGGCGCCCCTGCGCGAGCACCTCTGCGACCGCGCTCCCAAGCCCGCCCCGGATGCTGTGTTCCTCCGCGGTGACGATGCATCCGGTCTTTTCCGCAGATTCGAGAACCAGTTCCCGGTCGACCGGCTGGACCGTATGCAGATCGACCACCCGCGCAGAAATCCCTTCTTCCTCAAGCAAGCCGGCGGCTTCGAGTGCGTGGTGTACCATCAGCCCGGTTGCCAGGAGCGAGACGTCCGCGCCTTCCCGCAGCAGGATTCCCTTGCCGGGCGTAAATACCATGTCCTCCGGATAGAGCACCGGCGCTTCGGCGCGGGAGAGGCGCAGATATACGGGGCCTTCGATCTCCGCGGCAGCGAATACCGCTTTTTCGGTCTCCACAGGGTCGCAGACCGAAAGGATCGTCATCCCCGGCAGCGAGCGGACGAACGCCATGTCAAAAATGCCGTGATGGCTTGCGCCATCGTAAGCATCCGAAAGTCCGCTGTAGGCTCCGCAGAGCTTGACATTCAGATGGTCATAGGCGATCATGCTGCTGATCGGGTCGGAAGCGCGGGTGGTGAGAAAGACCGAAAATGTATTGACAAACGGGATCTTCCCAGCGTAAGCGAAGCCCGCCGCCATCGCTGCCATATTGAGTTCGGCAATCCCGACGTTGAAATACCGGTCGGGGAACGCCTTCCCAAAGACCGCACTTTTGGTCGAGCCGCCCACATCAGCCTCGAGCACAACGACCCGTTCCTCCTGCTGCCCCAGTTTTTTGAGCGCTGCCCCATAAACATCCCGAATCGAAACCTTATCCGGCATTGCGATCCACCCCCAGCTCCTTCAATGCGCAGAGGCAGTCCTCCCGGCTGACCGGCTTTCCATGCCATGCGCTCTGGCCTTCCATGAACGAGACCCCTTTGCCCTTCACCGTTTCCGCGATCACAAGCGCCGGCGCATCGGACGCCTTCGCCCGGTTCAGGGCCTCCCGCAGGGCAGGGATGCTGTGCCCGTCACAGGGGAACACTTCCCAGCCGAACGCCTGCCAGCGGTCGGCAATCCGGTCCATCGGCATAACCTCATTATTGGTCCCGTCGAGCTGCACCCCGTTATGGTCGAGGATTGCAACCAACCGGCCCGGGCGGAACTTGTTAGCCGACATCGCGGCCTCCCAGACCCCTCCTTCCTGAATTTCCCCATCTCCCAACAGCACCCAGGTGGTGTAGTCCTGGCCGTCCAGCCGGGCGGCAAGCGCCATGCCGAGCGCTGCCGAAAGCCCCAGCCCGAGCGGGCCGGTCGAACAGTCGATCCCCGGTGTTTTGTGGGCGCAGGGGTGTCCCTGGAGCCGGCTGCCGTACTGGCGCAGGGTGGGGAGCCATTCCACCGGGAAAAATCCCCGGTGGGCAAGCGTGAGATAGAGCATGGGGGCGGCGTGCCCTTTGGAGAGCACAAACCGGTCCCGGGCGTTCCAGTCCGGCTGCTCCGGACGGATGTTCATACATTCAAAATAGAGGGTTGCCAGGATTTCACAGCAGGAGAGGCTTCCCCCCGGGTGCCCGGTCTGGATCCTGTGGAGCAGTTCAATCAGCTCGACCCGCATCGTGCGGCAGAGCGCTTCCAGCTCCTGATCCCGTTGATCCGCTGCATGGCGCATTCTATTTCCTCCCTTTGGGCCAAAGGCTGGCTGAACCATCGGAATGGACGTCTGTTTTACAGGAGGCGGTGTCTGTTGTGCGGAATGTGCGGTGGGTTCCTGTTTCCGCCGCTTGTTCCCCGCGAAACATCTGTCCTTTTCCCCGTTTCCAAGCCAGCCCTGGAATCTGTTTTCTTCTTTGGGGCGTCAATCCCGCTCAGACCGGTGCGGGCAGGTCAGCCGGCATCATACATTCGTAGGTCCGGCCCTGCATACTCTCCCTGAACTCATCCTGTGCCTTGAGCACCCGCTCAGGCTCGGTGAGCAGCCGCAAACCTGCGAGCGCGGTCACCTTGGAGCCGTAGAGCATCCCTTTCTGGCCGATCGAGCGCCCCAGGCAGGCCGCTACCAACCAGCTGTGCCCCGGCGCGCCGATGCTGTAGCAGGCGGTTTTATAGAAGGTGGTCGGTACGATATGCCCCACATCCCCGACATCGGTGGAACCGTAATCGTCGGCCTCGTCGATCGTCATAACCCCCGAATGAAGCTGGGTGTCCGGGTCCTTTGCGCCGGAGAACCGTACGCTCTCTTTCCAGAGGTCGGGCACCGTCTCATTGATTTTGCGGGCGTATGCGATCTCCTCTTCGGTCCACGGCTCCTGCGGGATCGCACGCATACATTCGTCGATCAGATCGGCAAGCTGGTGGTTGGGAAGGGTCGGATAGCAGCCGCCCAGCCGTTCTACCGTCAGTTCGGTTTCGGTCATCCATGCGGCTCCCTGCGCCACCTTGAGCATCCGCTCTTCGACCATCTTCATCGTCTCACGGGTCAGGGCGCGGTCATAGTACCAGACGGTTGCATGATCCGGAACGATATTCGGCGCACTTCCGCCATCGGTAACCACATAATGCATCCTCACATCCATCGGGACATGCTCCCGCAGATAGTTGATCCCCACATTCATCAGCTCCACCGCGTCGAGCGCGCTGCGCCCCTTCTCCGGATCACAGGCGGCGTGTGCGGTCTTGCCGGTGAAATGGTATTTCACCGAGTTCACCCCGGTGCAAACGCTGTAGGATGCGCGGGTATACCGTCCGGGATGCCATGCGAGCGCGCAGTCCAGCTCCCGGAATGCGCCTGCCCGCGCCATAAACCCCTTGCCGGTCAAAACCTCTTCGGCTGGGCATCCGTAAAAGACCAGGGTGCCTGAGAGTTTCTGCTCCTCCATCTCCCGCTTGATCGCCGCGGCACTGCCTGCCATGCCTACCGCGAGCAGGTTATGTCCGCAGCCATGCCCGTAAGCGCCCGGGACCTCCGGCTCCTGATATGGAACGTCCTTCTGGCTCTGTCCGGGCAGCGCGTCATATTCCCCGAGGAAGCCGATCACCGGATGTCCGGAACCCCACTGCGCACGCAGCGCGGTCGGCAGGCCGAAGCATCCCCGCTCGACCTGAAACCCCTCCGCCTCCAAAAATGCGGCGCAGGTGTCGCTTGCAATTTTTTCCTGATAGGGTCCCTCCGGATTCTCCCAGATTTTCCTGCTCATCGCGCAGAGCTGGCCCGACAGCTCCTCGATCGACGCAAATGCTTTTTCTCCCAGCATCATCATGAAACCTCCTTTTGCCCTTCCTGATTCTTTTTCTGCAATTTAATGATAATTTTTTGCTATTTATAAGATAACATTTTGCGATCAAAATTGCAATCCGGAACGATCGATTTTTTTGTTTTTCTCTGTTCCTGTCAAGAAAAAGCGGTCCTAATTGGTGGTTTTTCCAGATAAGCAACCGTGAGAAAAAGGGATGGCTTATATATCCTGCTAATTTCTATGAATATTTAATGATAAATTTATATCTTTATATTGACATTCCATTTTAAATCATTTAGTCTTAAAAAGGCGGAAAATGTGCGGCCAAATCACCAAACAACTGATAAGAAAAGGGGAATTTCAATGAAAACAAAAATTGGGATCATCGGACTGGGAACGATGGGCATGGGTATTGCGGAAAATCTGCTCAAGCGCGGCTATGTGGTGCAGGGCTTTGACCTGCTGCCCGAACGGATGCAGCTGCTGGAGCAGAAGGGCGGAACGGCAGCCCCCTCCCCCGCACAGGCTGCGGACGGCGCATCGGCTCTGATTCTGATGGTTTTCAACGGCGAGCAGGTGCAGGACGTCCTGTTCGGGCAGGACGGGGCTGCAAACGTGCTTCCCAAAGGGGGCAGTGTGCTGGTTACCGCATCGGTTGGATACGCGGCCTGTGAGGAAGCGGAGAAAGGGCTGGAACCGTTGGGCCTGCATCTGGTCGACTGCCCGGTGCGCGGTACCGCTGCAACCAGCGCTTCGGGTGAACTCTACCTGATGGTCGGCGCATCCCCGGAAGCGTTCTTCAAAAATCAGGAGCTGCTCAACCAGCTCGGCTCGACAGTCATACACGTCGGGGACAAGCCCGGCATGGGGCAGAAAGCCAAAACCTGTATGCAGGCGTTTTTCAGCCTGATGTTCGAGGGAACCTGTGAGCTGCTGGCGCTCGGGACCGCATCCGGCCTGGATCCCCGCACTGTTTTTGAGGTGCTCGACGGGACCAGCGCTTCCAACGGCATCTTCCGGGCCACCGCCAAGCACGTCGCCGGCAGGGTGTTTACCGGCACCGGGAACCCGCTCTCGATCCTCGATAAAGACATGCAGATCGCCTGTGCATCCGCGTCCGCATTCGGGCTTTCCCTGCCCGCCCTCGAGGGTATCTCGTCCAACTTCCGCGAGAGCATGAAACAGTGCGGCAAGGAGGACATCTGGTCGGTGGTCAAAACACTGGAGCAGCCCGCCGGGCTGGAAATCCAGTTCGATTTCCCGGAATAAGCACAAAAAGGCTGACCGCCTAAAAAGCGGTCAGCGCTTCCTTTCCAGCTGGGGGACATACGCTTTTGCGGGAGGCTGCGCCGAAGTGCCGAGGAATACCTCCGGTTCCAGCACCACCTTTTTTACCGTATTGAACTGAATCTGATGCTCTTTGATCTCCTGAATCCGCTCCAGCACGATCCTGGCAGCGATGATTCCGGCATCCACATAGCTTGCCCCCACCGCGGTGAAGTCTCGCTGATCCTCCCCCGACTGGAAGATTCCAAACGGTACCACACTGATATCCTCGGGCACCCGTTTGCCCGCAGCGGCCAGTTCATCCACAATGCCGCGCGCCATCGCGTAGTTGGAGGAAAGAACGGCGGTTACTTCCGGCATCTCGGAGAGCAGTTTCCGCGCCGCCTGCACGCCTCCCGACTTCTCCAGATTCCCGGAAAGGATATACTTTTCATCGGCGGGCAGCCCACGCCTGTGCATTGTATCCAGATAGCCCATCCGCTCCTCATAGGAGCCGGACGCCTCCGAAGGCGCGTTGACCAGCGCGATGTACCTGTGCCCCATATCGGCCAGAAAATTGACCCCGCAGATCGAGCCGTGGTAGCTGTCCAGAATGACCGAATCTACCTTCGACCATGCTTCACACCAGTGCACCGCCACCAGCGGGAGCTGCCGGTGCTTCTCGGCGATCCGCGCCAGCTCGGTGCGGGCGGCAAGGCTGGTGATGACGATGCAGCCGTCCACCACCCCCCGCTCGATCAGTGCAGTGAGGTATTCATCAAAATAGGCGGCCTTCGCGCCTGTTTCACAAAAGATTGAGAGATAGCCATTCTCCCGCAGATAGTTTGCCGCTGCCCGTACGATCGCGTTGGCATTGCGGGTGATGTCCTCCATCACCATAACGATCATCCGGGCGCGCTGCCGCTCGGTGAGTGCCTCGACCTTTTGCGGACGGTAATCCAGCTCTTTCATTGTGTCGAGGATAAACTGGCGGGTCTTTTCGTTCACGCTCGGATTGTTCGCTATCACACGCGAAACCGTTACAGGAGAAACATTGCACTTCTGCGCGATGGTTTTGATTGTAGTCTTCATGGTTCTTTCCCCTTTGGCGCATATTCAGCAGTTTTTTCTTCCCGAATTTCCCAAATCCTATCACAATTATATCAAAATGGTAACATTATTGCAAGTTATTAGAACCGCTTTTCCGCCCAAATTCGCCTTTTTTGTATGCTTTTCAACCATCTTGTCAAAAACACAGGTTTTGACATCCACAGCCGAGCTGTGGAGCCGGGTTCTATTTCGGTGCTGTCGCCCGATCATCCGGAAACTGTATTTCTGTTCTTTTTTAATCCAACGAAGGAGGTCGTTCTTTATGAAAACTGGCTGCTGTCTGCTGCTGCTCGCCACCCCGGATGACCCGCTTGCCCGCAGAGCTGTCCCGCTGGCCGGGCAGTCAGGCTACGATTATGCGGAGGTATCGCTTGCGCGACTGCTCCTGCTGGACGCCAGGGAAACCGCCGCCTACCGCAAACTGCTCGATGAAGTCCGCTTGCCTGCCGAGGTGTTTAACAACGCGATCCCCAAAGGAATGGCGTTGATCGGGCCGCACGCTGATCCTGTGCGTCTGGAAGACTATATCCACCGCTCCCTCTCGGCAGCCGAACAGATGGGGACCAGCCTCATCACGATGAGCGGGCCGAACCGCGCCACCGTTCCGGAGGGCTTCGACTGGGAGCGGGACGGCTTCCCGCAGTATCTGGAGTTCCTTCACCGGTTCGGGACGCAGGCAGCGGAACGCGGGGTTTCGCTGGCGATCGAGCCGATCAACGACGAGGAACACAGCTTTGTTTCCACCCTCTCGGATGCGCAGCGCGCAGCGGATGCCTGCGGGTGTGGGAATGTCGGTGTGATCGTTGATTTCTACCATTTCTGGAAACAGCAGGACAGCCCTGATTCGCTCATGCAGCTCTGCCGCGGCCAGAAGCTCCGGCATATCCATTACGCGGCATATCCTGAGCGCACCTATCCATTGCAGGACGATCTATCTGCTTGCCGGGATGCCCTCGAACCGCTCTTTTCCGCTGGATACCAGGGGCGGGTCAGCATCGAGGCGTATGCCCGGAACCCCGTTTCCGATCTCCCGGAGGCCTGCCGCCTGCTGCATAACCTTTTTTAAACTGTCCTACCTTTTCGAGGGTGCTTTTTCACTTGCAAAAAGCACCCTTTTGCCGTTCTTAGGCGGCAAATTACCCGAAAAACTGCTGCTGGAACGTCATGCATGGCCCGACCGGTGCGAAACGCCGAATCTCAGGCCGGAGCGCGGCGCTAAAATCTCGTCCATTTTTGCCCGGCCTAAGAGCCGCTTTGGCAGCTGCGCTCTGAAACGCTCGCAGTGCGGCGGTCAAAAACAGCGGGGCGTGGTGGCGGAGCCTTCATCGCCCTGCAAAATATCCCTACAGAAAAAGGGGGCCCAGCGGATTCCGTCCGGGTCCCCTTTTTGGAGCCTTCTTTTCGGGTCAGGCGTTTGCGCGCGATTTATAGCTATCCAGCACCGCGGCAAACAGGGTGATCCCTCCGGTAAACACGAGCTGCCAGAACGAGTTGATCCCCTCGCTGTTTAGCCCGTTGCGGATCATTGCGACCAGAAAAACACCTACAAAGGTACCGATGACACTTCCCTGTCCGCCTTTCAGGCTGGTCCCGCCGATGACCGCAGCCGCAACGCATTCGGTATGCAGCAGATCGGCAGTGCCCGAGCGGGCCGCACCCATCCGCGACATCAGCATCATGGCCGCTACCGCCGCCGAAACGGCCGAAATCATATAACAGGCGATCTTGACCCGCTTTACGTTGATCCCCATAACCTGCGCCGCAACGGGATTTCCGCCGCAGGCGTAGACCTTGCGCCCGAACGAGGTGCAATGCAGCACATAAAGCCCGAACAGCATGATCAGCAGCGCAATCCAGGTCAGATTGGAGATGCCGAACGTCTTGGTCCATGCGAACTGGGTGTAGACGCGGGGTAACCCATACTGGGTCTCCTGTTTGGTATAGTAGGCGACGATACCGCGCACCACATAGCCGGTCGCGATCGTCCCGATAAACGGGGGCAGGCCGATAATAACGACAAACAGGCCGTTAAAAAATCCGATCAGCAGGGCAAACGCCAGCATCATCAGCATCGACATGGGGATATTCCCGGTCGATGAGAGGTACAGGGTCGCAACCACACTGGAAAAGGCAATCTGGGAGCCGACTGACATATCGTTGTTGCCGCTGACAAGCACAAACGTGATCCCCACCGCACAGACCAGATAATAGGCTGACTGTTCAAACACGTTGACCATATTGCGGGCAGTGAGAAAATCCGGATTGATGATCGCAAAGGTTGCGAAGATCGCGATAATCGCGAGATACAGGCCGCAGTTAAGCATCAGTTTCTGTGGTGTCAGCCAATCACGGGAAAACGGAAGCCGCCGGGCCGGCTGGGCGGTAGTTCTTTCCATGCCGAAACCTCCTTC
>ERZ778516.3066-NODE-3066-length-10238-cov-10.104684_pt1 | contig 10238 bp, 8 predicted proteins | sample MGYA00510342_ERZ778516 | MGnify/ENA primary metagenome ERZ778516 (study PRJEB29527, sample SAMN07138961) | mouse gut metagenome | material: feces | host: mouse | place: China:Nanjing | collected 2016-01-25 ...
CACAGAGGAATATCTGCGGGAGCTTCTGGAATATCCGGAGCATCTGAAGCTGGAGGCGATCCTGTCGCTTGGGATGCCGAAGAATCATCCGGAATCGCATAAGCTGGAAGAACTTCCGATGGAGAAGATCCACTGGGAGAGATTCGGCGGGAAGAAAAAATACGCTTATATGGAACATATTGCAAAAGAAGTCATGGAGTTCTGCAAGGAGCTGGATGAGATGCCTGAAAATCCGTCGCCCCGGTCTGTGGATCGGAAGGAATTCACCCTGCTTCTGAGCGGCATCTCTGCCTGCCGGAAGATACCGGGGATCCAGAACCATATGGGATATGAGACGCTGTATCATTGTGAAAACGAGAAGGATGCAGCGGAGGCCAGAGCGTTTCTTCAGAAGATGTATGAGATCCGCCCGCACGACCTGGAGTCTCTGAAAGTGGCGCTGATCAGGGAATTTTCGGAATGCGAACAGTATGAGCAGTTCCGGACCTTCTGGCTGGGTTCGCCCATGTTCTCGCTGGATGAGCTTCGTCCGGAGGGACGGGCATGGTTTGTAAAATCCAGAGACATGGCAGAAGCTTTCAGCCCGGTGGTAAAGGAACGGGGATTTTATGCATGGGATATCAATGAAAGAATCGGCCTGTGCCGTAAGGCCGCAGCCTGCGGCATGATCACGGATGAAGAATTCTGGGAGCTGACGGATCTGTGGGTACGTCAGGCACAGGTGTTCTATCATTCCTGGAAGGAGTATGCCGTAAGCTGTCTGTGCGGGGCGGTTTATTTTATGCGCAGAGAAAAGGAAGAGCAGCTGGAAGCCTTTCTGAAGCTGAACATGAATCTCATACGGCAGCTGTTTGCAGAGGGGATGGCATGGCAGAAGAGTACCTGGTATCAGCCGCAGGAGCGGGAATGGGTCGAGATGTTTGATTTAAGGCAGGAGTGTCTCATTACGAAGAAGGCGCTGGAAGAAGAACGGATCGGGTATATGTACCGGCAGAATCCGGAAGAGGACTTTACCGACTGCGGATGGCGGTTTATGGCCGGCGATGAGACGGAGGAATATGTCAATGAGCCTGGAAATATCATCGTGTGCCAGTACAGCATGGTCTGCAACATCGAGCCTTCCGTCCGGGCGTATTTTTATTCGGACCGCGGAAAACAGTATGAGAAGGTCAACGGGGAATGGCGGGAGATCCGTTAATCAAAGAAGGAACAGGAGTTTACAAAGAACAGTATGAAACGTCAGAGGTTGTTAAGTCTGGTGCGCCAGGCGGTGGAGCGATACGGGATGATTGAAGAGGGCGACCGGATTGCGGTCGGCGTATCCGGAGGAAAGGACAGCCTGACGCTTCTTGCGGCGCTGAAGGAGCTGTCCGGGTTTTACCCGAAGCGTTTTTCCGTCTGCGCCGTCTGTGTGGATCTGGGATTCGGGCATACGGATGATACGAAGGTCCGAAGATTCTGTGAAGCGCTTGGGACGGAATTATCGGTGATACCCACCCGGATCGGACAGATTGTGATGGAGGAAAGAAAGGAAAAGAATCCCTGTTCCCTTTGTGCAAAAATGAGGAAGGGAGCGCTGGTACAGGAGGCGCTCCGGATGGGCTGCGGCAGGATTGCCTATGCCCATCATAAAGATGATTTCATAGAAACCATGCTGCTGTCCCTGATCTTTCAGGGACAGTTTTATGCGTTTCCGCCTGTGACCCGGTTTGAGGATACCGGGATTACGGTGGTGCGTCCCCTGATGCTGGTGGAGGAGGCGCAGGTCAGGGGATTCTGCCGCCGGTATTCGATCCCGGTGATGAAGAGCAGCTGTCCGGTGGACGGGACAACAAAGAGAGCATATGCCAAAAAGCTGCTGGAGCAGATACAGAAGGAGCATCCGGGCGCGAAGGAGCGGATGTTCCATGCCATTACGGAGGGAAATATCCCGGACTGGCCGCAGGAAATTGTAAGAAATCTGTAAGTTTTCTCTCGGAAAAATGTAGTTTTTTTCTGTTATGATAGGGATATGAGACAGGGAGTGATGTGGTTATGGAAGAAAAACAGGTAATTCTGGTAGTGGATGATGACAGGGAGATTGTGCGGGTCCTTGGAAAGCTTCTGGAGCTGGAGGGATATCAGGTCTGTTCTGCTTATGACGGTATGGAAGCGCTGGAGATTCTGGCAGGGCAGAAGGTACATCTGATTCTTCTGGATGTGATGATGCCGAAACTGGACGGGCTGTCCACACTGATGAAGATCCGAAAGAGGCAGAATATACCGGTCATTATCCTGTCGGCAAAAACCGAGGAAAGCGACAAGGTACTGGGACTTTCCATCGGAGCAGACGATTATGTATCCAAGCCTTTTCAGACTGCAGAACTGATGGCCAGAGTCCGTTCCCAGCTCAGAAGGTATATGACGCTTGGAGACGTAAAGCGGCAGGAACATGCAGACAGCATACTGAAAACAGGCGGGCTTTCCCTGGATCTGAATGGGAAGGAGCTCTATGTGGACGGGGAAAGAGTCCGGCTGACAGCGACCGAGTATAAGATCACGGAGTTTCTCATGCGAAATATGGGGCAGGTGTTTTCTGCCGAGGAGATCTATGCAAAAGTCTGGAATGAAGACGCCTATGCGGTGGAAAATACGGTTATGGTACATATCCGCAGAATCCGGGAAAAGATTGAGATTGATACAAAAAATCCGAAATATTTAAAGGTGGTGTGGGGCATTGGGTACAGGATGGAAAAGATTTAGAGACGGCACGGAGGAACAGAATCCTTCCTGGAGTTTTTTCGGCTCCATACTGGGGATGGACTTTGCGATGATCATGCTTGCCATGACATACCGAAGAGGCAGCCTGATCTGGGAAATACTGACATTGTGGTTTCTTGTGTTTGCCGTCATCTCATGGAGGAATCTGGGAAAAAGCATGAAAAATGAAAAGAAGCATCTGGTTTCGGTCTGTTTTCTGGACCGGACCTTTCCGGACCTGGTTCTGCTGATACTTCTGGGCATCCTGATCTGCAACATGGATGTGGGATGGAATGAATACAGCTGTGAAGTTGAACGTATGTTTGCTCATTTCTGGCAGCCGGTGTTTTTTTTGTGGCAGTTTTTCTGGATCGTGATTACGACCGGAATCGTGTCCTTTTTTATCGTCATTCTGTATATGTCACTGATGCGCCACATATACAGAGAAGAACTTCGGAAAAAGCTTTTCTTCTGCATGGCAAAGGACTTCCTTCAGGACAGAGTCCGAAGGCGCCGGAAAAAACTGGAGGAGAGACAGCAGGTTCTGCTGGAAAAAGGAGAAGCCGCAAAATTTTTACGAAGGAAAATGCTCTTTATCCTGTGCGGGCAGAATCTGGTGTTTCTGGCGGCGGGACTCTGGATATGGGGACTCTGGTGGGATATTGAGGAAGCCATGGTCCTCCTGATTTTCATGGGTACGGTATGCTTTCTGCTGGATCTGCTGCTCCTTCTGAAGCTCTCAAAAGAAATGGGAGTGCTGCTGGATGAGATCGAGCATATGGCAAAAGATCAGAAGGTACAGGAGGAACCGGCGCTGAAGCCGCATTCGCTTCTGGGAAGGGCGGAGATGTCGCTTCTGTCCATATGGGAACACAAAAGAGAGAGTGTGGAAAAGCAGATCCAGAGCGAGCGGATGAAAGTGGAACTCATCACCAATGTCTCCCATGACCTGAAGACTCCGCTGACTTCCATGATCGGATGCATCGATCTGCTGAAGCAGGCGGAGGATATTCCGAAAGAAGCGCAGGATTATGTAAATCTTTTGTCGTCCAAAGCGGAGCGGCTTGGAGGAATGATACAGGATGTGTTTGACATGGCAAAAGCCGCCAGCGGCCACGAGCTTCAGATGGAGCGGCTGGACATGGCGCGGCTGCTTCGCCAGACGGCGGCAGACATGCAGGACCGCATGAAAGCTTCCGGGCTGAACTATCGTATGAAGATTGAAGACCGGGAGCTGCCGTTTCTGGGGGACAGCAAAAAGATGTACCGGGTCTATCAGAATCTGATCGAAAATACACTGAAATATTCCATGGCAGGAAGCCGGGTCTATGTGGAAGTATCCGAATTTGACAAAAAGATCCGGACCACGATCAAAAATACCTCTGACTGTGAGATGGACTTCAGCGCGGAGGAGATCATGGAACGCTTTATGAGAGGCGATAAGAGCCGGAGTACGGAGGGGAATGGACTGGGACTGTCCATTGCCCGGAGTTTTACAGAGGCATGCGGCGGCAGCTTTCAGGTGACGCTGGACGGGGATCTGTTCCGGGTGGACACGGTGTTTCCCATGGCGGATGAATAAAATGTTAAAAAGTCACGGCTGTCTGTAAGCAGCGGATATGTTTGAAACGCAGAAAGAGTCACAGAAGAAAATCCTGTGACTCTTTCTGTGTTGTTTCTTTTGCTTTTTATTCGTAAGAAGTTCCGCCTGTTTTCGCATAAAAGGTGAAAAGGTACACGGCGCAAATACCTACCACTGCATAAATGATTCGCGTCAGACCTCCGGCTCCGAACAGAAACTGAACCAGATTAAAGTTGAAAAATCCAATAAGCCCCCAGTTTAATGCGCCAATGATGGCGATGGTGAGGGCCAGAATGTCCAGGGTTTTATTCACAGTAACACCTCCTTAACATCAGAATTTCCGATTTGGTTGGGCAAATGATATGCCTGTTATCAATGTGCCCGAAAGCATGAAGTGTTATTCTTCCAGATTCATGTTGGCTGAAATCGCCTGCTGTGTCATTTTCGGGAATTAAAAAATTTGGTTTTCATCAATTTTCAAGTTGACAAATGGGTCTATATAATTTAAACTCAAAATATGAGGTTTATGAAATGTAGACCCGGAATGGATAACAGAAAACTGCAGGATGATGACAGGAGTTGTGAAGATGGTAATTTATGTGATGACAGAAGCAGAAAATCAACTGGCGCAGATCATATGGGATCAGGAGCCGGTGGGCAGCGGGCAGCTTGTGAAGCTGGCAGGGGAACGGCTGAACTGGAAGAAATCCACCACCTATACCGTGCTGCGCAAGATCTGTGAAAACGGGATCTTTCAGAATAAGCAGGCAGTCGTGACTTCCCTGATGAGCCGGGAAGAGTATGCGAGACGAAAGGGGGAGCGGTATCTGGAGGAGAACTACAACGGGTCTCTTCCGGGATTTGTAGCTGCATTTTTGAAAAGGAAAAAGTTAAGCCGCCGGGAGATCGAGGAACTGGCGCAGATGATCGAAGAATACAAGGAGGAATAGTCTATGCCGGGAGCGGTATTTGTAAGGGTGCTTCAGATGAGTCTGACAGGCTGTTACAGCATCGGGATCGTGCTGGCAGTCCGTCTTCTGCTTAAGAGGTGCGGAAGGACCTGTACCTATTATCTGTGGGTGCTGATGTTTGCGGGCCTTTGTCTGCCGGTATCCATGCCGGGGCATTACAGTCTGATTCCGAGACAGGTGGCAGAGTTTTCGCTGGCAGAGGCGATGATGAAGGAAGAACCTGTGGAGGATCCGGGCGGAGAGAAGGATGCTTTGCGGTATCTGGAGGAACAGGAGGACAGCCGACAGCCGGTAATGCTTCACCGGCTGCCGCCTGCCGGGATCTCATCCGGACAGCTGCAGGATGCGGCGGGCGGACGGACGTCTGCGGAAGCTTCTGCCGTTTGGAATGCGTCGGGTGTTCAGGAAGAATACCGGAAGGAAACGGACGCTTTCAAACCACGGCCGGCCGGCTGGGACCGGATGGCATATCTGGTCTTTGCAGAAAAGATATGGTTACTGGGGATTTTTGTTTTTCTTCTGTATCAGCTGTTCTCCATATACCGCATGTCGCGCAGATGCCGGGGATATGGACAGCCGGTACGGACAGAAGACGGATGGATCGTGGAGGCAGAAGGCGTGCCGTCGCCGTTTCTGTGGGGACTTTTCCGCCCGGTAATCTATCTGCCGTCCGGTCTGAAGGGGGAAGAAAGGACATATATTCTGGCTCATGAAATGGTCCATCGAAACCGGAGGGACTATCTGGTAAGACCTCTGATCCTGGCATTCACCATGCTGCACTGGTTTAATCCTCTTGTATGGTTTGCATGTGCTATGTGTTTTAAAGATATGGAGATTTCCTGTGATGAGGCGGTCCTTGGAAATTCTGCGGTCAGTCTCAGGAAGTCCTATGCAGAAAGTCTTTTAAAATATGCGGCAGGACAGAACCGTTTTCTCATCAGTTCTATGGGATTCGGTGAACCTTCTGTAAAGTTCCGGATCAGAAATGTACTTCAGTTTCGGAAAAAGAGCGTCTGGATCTCTGCGGCAGCCGGATTGTGTGTGATCGGTGTGGCGGCAGGGCTCTGGCATCACCCGTCAGGGGAGACAGCGCTTCCGGACGAGTCTGTTCAGGAGGCAGAACCGCTGCCGGAAGGGGAAGAGCCGGAGGTGGATGCAGAGGAAGGACTGGTGGTCAATAACGGCGGCGAGGTTGTCCGTGTGGCAGGAGAATATTATTATATGGATGGCATGCCGCTGTATTCAGATGGGGACGCGCTCTATGCTTCGGTGGAGGATGACGACAAAACCTGGCATGTGTGCCGGTATGAGAGGGACGGCAGCGGTTTCCGGCGGCTGTTTGACGGACGGATTGTGGACAGTACGGAGTACGGACAGGTACTGTACTGTATGCTTCCGTCAGAGAACGGCGTGGAAACATATCTGGGATGGTATGACACCAGGACCGAAGAGACCGGAAGATTTTCCCGGGAGGGCGTGACTTATCTTGGAAAATATGACGGATTTCTGTATACTTCCCGGCAGGCGGCGGACGGTTTTCATATAGACCGGATCCGGGAGATTGACCGGACGGAAGAGACCGATCTGATAAAAGAAGGAATTCCCGGAAAAGAGATCCTGAAATTTTATGCGGATGAAGGCGGGAAACGTCTGGTGTTTGCGGTGAGGAAGTCCGAGGAGTATGGGGAGAATATGGAAATCCTGTGCGGCTCTTATGGACTGGAGTCAGGAGAGCTTTTGAGCAAAGAGCTGACTGGCCTGCCGTATTTTGCCATGATGGACGGATACGTCTGTTTTCAGAGATACAAAAGCCGGGAAGACCATACGCGGGAGCTGTTTCGGACGGATGATGCATTTGGCGGCGAGGAGCAGGTGGGAGAGGGGCTGACGCTTCTTTATGCAGAGGAAGAGACGAACAGCCTGCTGGCAGGGAAAGACACAGAGTATCCGGATTTTGGCCATGTGGACAGTCTGGTGCGCGTCTGGCCGGATCAGAACGAAGAACAGGTGCTCCTTGATATGGAACAGATGCTTCCGGCACTTTGGGGCGGGGACCATGCAGGCGACGCCGGACTGGACATCGCTCTGGACTGGGAGTTCTTACCGGGGGATCGGGTGGCATATTCGGAACTGAATCGGTTTGAGGATCTGCTTTATGTGACGGTCAGCCATATGCGCAGTCAGGAGGACGGGTCTTTGGAAAATCTGGAAAAAGTGCATCTGACCATCAACGATCAGGGCGGGATCGGGCTCTGGTTCCCGGATCAGCTGACGCCGGGCTATGAGGACAGCTCCTGGTATATGGAGTCAATGGTGGGAGAGCCGGTTGGCATGGAAGCCGCCGGATGGGATCTGGAGAACGTGACGGATGTACGGGAGAACATGCAGGAGCTGTCCATGGATCCGGGTGCGTCTCGCACGTACCTTCTTGGAGAGACCAGATACTGGACGCTGTACGGAAAAGGAGATTGCCGGTCCATGCTGCTTGCCAGAAACGGGCGGTATACCGAGATCAACTATCCATATCTGTCCGGCCGCCGGATTTATCCAAAGCTGATGGAGGCGGATCTGGACAACGACGGCATCACAGAACTTGCCGTCCGGCTGAATATCAAACATGGGACAGGCTGCAGCGTTGATTCCCTGCTTGTGGCGGATTTTCAGAACAACGGCGCATGGGTGTATCAGTTTCCGGATACGGACTTTACCGGACAGCTGATGGCGCATCTTACCGGAGAACGGACAGAGCACGGTCTGCAGGCGTATATAGACAAAGAGCCTGCAGGCGCGCCTGTGGAGGACGAAGAAGGCGGACGGAGTTTTCAGTCGGTAAGCGTCGGACAGCTGGTTGATTTTTCCTTCGATGAGACAGAAGGAAAGATCCGGATCCGGGCAGAACTGGAGTTCTGGGACAGGGATGCCCCTGCAGTGGCAGGATACAACGGGTGTGCCATTGCCGCGGACGTGGTCTGGACAGGAGAAGAATTTATTTTGAGAAATACGGAATGCGTGGAACTGGAAAAGTAACAAATTTTGACCAAATTTTCACAAACAGGAAAAAACTGCTGGACGAACTGCTTAATTTGTGAGAAAATAGATACATATATGAGGCCTTATCCCTACAGGCCTAATATGATAACTTGAAAGGAGTTTCAAACAAATGATTTATTCACGTGAAGTAGAAGAAATGTGTCCGGTAGCTCAGGGCGTTCATCACGGCGCTGCTCCGATTCCGGAAGAAGCAAAATGGGTGCAGGCAAAAGAAGTCAAAGACATTTCCGGCTTTACCCATGGCGTGGGCTGGTGCGCTCCGCAGCAGGGTGCCTGCAAGCTGTCCCTGAATGTGAAGGAAGGCGTGATCCAGGAGGCGCTCATCGAGACCCTTGGATGTTCCGGCATGACCCATTCCGCAGCTATGGCTTCTGAGATTCTTCCTGGCTTAACGGTTCTGGAAGCTCTGAACACAGACCTTGTATGCGACGCCATCAACACCGCTATGAGAGAACTGTTTTTACAGATTGTCTACGGACGTTCCCAGTCTGCATTTTCCGAGGACGGCCTTGCAGTAGGCGCAGGCCTTGAAGACCTTGGAAAAGGACTTCGTTCCCAGGTTGGTACCATGTACGGTACGCTGGCAAAGGGACCCCGTTATCTGGAGATGGCAGAAGGCTATGTCACCGGTATCGCTCTGGATGAGGACAATCAGATTATCGGATATCAGTATGTATCCCTTGGAAAGATGACAGACTTTATCAAAAAAGGCGATGACCCGAACACTGCATGGGAAAAAGCAAAAGGCCAGTACGGCCGTGTGGCAGATGCAGTTAAGATCATTGACCCGCGTCAAGAGTAATTTCCGAGGAGGTAGACAAAAATGGCATTATTTGAATCATATGAAAGACGTATTGATAAAATCAACGCTGTGTTAAGCAGCTATGGAATTGCTTCGATTGAGGAAGCAGAGAAGATCACCAAAGACGCAGGACTGGACGTATATGCTCAGGTAAAGGGCATCCAGCCGATCTGCTTTGAGAACGCATGCTGGGCTTACACCGTAGGCGCTGCCATCGCCATCAAAAAGGGCTGCAGAAAAGCAGCAGATGCAGCGGCAGCCATCGGCGAGGGACTTCAGGCATTCTGTATCCCGGGTTCCGTCGCAGATACCCGTAAGGTAGGACTTGGACACGGCAACCTGGGCAAGATGCTTCTGGAAGAGGATACCGACTGCTTCGCATTCCTGGCAGGCCACGAGTCCTTTGCAGCGGCAGAGGGCGCCATCGGCATTGCAGAGAAGGCGAACAAAGTCCGCCAGAAACCGCTCCGTGTCATTCTGAACGGTCTTGGCAAAGATGCAGCACAGATCATTTCCCGGATCAACGGCTTTACCTATGTAGAGACCGAATATGATCCGTACACCAACGAAGTGAAAGAAGTATTCCGCAAGTCCTATTCCGAGGGACTTCGCGCGAAAGTAAACTGCTACGGCGCAAACAGCGTTCCGGAAGGCGTTGCGATCATGTGGAAAGAGAACGTGGATGTGTCCATCACCGGCAACTCCACCAACCCGACCCGTTTCCAGCATCCGGTAGCAGGTACCTACAAGAAGGAAAGAAACGAAGCCGGCAAGAAGTACTTCTCCGTTGCTTCCGGCGGCGGTACCGGACGTACCCTGCATCCGGACAACATGGCGGCAGGACCGGCTTCCTACGGTATGACCGATACTCTGGGACGTATGCATTCTGACGCACAGTTTGCAGGTTCCTCTTCCGTTCCGGCTCATGTGGAGATGATGGGTCTGATCGGCGCAGGCAACAATCCGATGGTTGGTATGACCGTGGCTGTAGCTGTCTCCATCCAGGAAGCAGCAGACGCTGGCAAGTTCTAAGAAAAGCCTTTAAATCTGGGGTTAATCAGGTCGTAAGACGGTCTGATTAGCCCTCTTTTTT
>ERZ778516.3068-NODE-3068-length-10235-cov-3.519057_pt1 | contig 10235 bp, 7 predicted proteins | sample MGYA00510342_ERZ778516 | MGnify/ENA primary metagenome ERZ778516 (study PRJEB29527, sample SAMN07138961) | mouse gut metagenome | material: feces | host: mouse | place: China:Nanjing | collected 2016-01-25 ...
CGGCGGCAGCCGCCGCGCATATCCATTCCTACATTATGCGTCTTCCGCAGGGATATGGCACTGTTTTAAGCGAGAACGGCGTTAATATTTCGAAGGGGCAGAAGCAGCTTTTGACCATTGCCCGCGCCATGCTTTTGGATGCCAAGATGCTGATTCTTGACGAGGCGACTTCAAATGTGGACACTCGCACGGAAATCCGTATCCAGAAGGCAATGCGCCGCCTGATGGCGGGCAAGACCTGTTTTGTGATTGCGCACCGCCTCTCCACCATCCAGAATGCCGACCAGATCCTTGTTGTGGATAAGGGCGATGTGGTGGAACAGGGGACACACTTGGAGCTGATGGAAAAAAAGGGTTTTTATTATCAGCTTTATGCGTCGCAGTTTGATATGTAGCATCGGGTACAGAAGGGCTTTGGCAAGTTTTACAGATCGGGGATCTACGGAAAAACTGCTTGTATTTTGCGGGGGATTCCGATATACTTAAATGCAGGGCAGGGTATGTGAAACCTGCATAAAACCGTACCGCGGGATTTTAATCCCGCAGAAATGGAGGATACTATGGAATTTATGGAGCTGATTGAAAAGAGGAGGAGCATCCGCGCTTTTGACGCTTCAAGAAAGGTGACAAAGGAGGAGATGGAGAAGTTAGTCTACGCTGCGATCCAGGCACCTTCCTGGAAAAATTCCCAGACAGCGCGCTATTATGCGGTGCTTTCGGACGGGATGATAGAGAAGGTTTCTGCGGAGTGCCTGCCGGCATTTAACGCGGCAAGCGCAAAAGGTGCGGCGCTTGTGGTTACTACCTTTGTGTCAAACCGCTCCGGTTTTGAGCGCGATGGGAACGCGACAAATGAGTGCGGTAACGGATGGGGTTATTATGACCTCGGTTTACATAACGAAAATTTTGTTTTGAGGGCGACGGAGCTTGGGCTTGATACTTTGATTATGGGAATCAGGGATGCAGGAAAGTTGAGGGAACTGCTCTCGATCCCGGAAACAGAAACAGTGGTTGCGGTGATTGCGGTAGGTAAGGCAGCGCAGAGCCCGGAGAAGCCAAAGCGCAAGGAGCCGGGGGATATCTTGAAGGTGTTCTGATATTTTGTTGGGAGGATTGACAGGGATGTATATCACATGTTTGGATCTGGAAGGTGTGCTGGTACCGGAAATCTGGATTGCGTTCGCTAAGGCAAGCGGTATTTCCGAGCTTGAGAGGACAACGCGCGACGAGCCGGATTACGATAAACTAATGCGCTGGCGGATCGGTATTTTAAAGGAACATGGACTTGGGCTTAAAGAGATACAGGAAACCATCGCTAAGATTGACCCGCTTCCCGGGGCGAGAGAGTTTCTCTTAGAGCTTCGCAAAATCTGTCAGGTTGTTATTATCAGCGATACTTTTACGCAGTTTGCAACGCCGCTGATGGAAAAGCTTGGCTGGCCGACTATTTTTTGCAATTCACTAGAGGTGGCAGAAGACGGGGAGATAACCGGATTTAAAATGCGCATTGAAAATTCAAAGCTCGCCACGGTAAAGGCGCTGCAATCAATTGGCTACGATACGATTGCAAGCGGCGACAGTTACAATGACCTCGGGATGATTCTGGCAAGTAAGGCAGGATTTTTGTTTCGGAGCACGGATAAAATCAAGGCAGAATACCCACAGCTTGCAGCATATGAAACATATGGGGAGCTGCTGGGGGCGATTAGGCGGGCGATAGTATAATTTGACCTATCAATTATGCTGGTTGGGCGCAAGCCCCATCGGACAAGCTGATAAAGCAGCATGGGATATGAGGAAGCGCTTATCTGCCGCGCTTCCTATTTTCTTTCCTTGCAAGTTTCTTTGAAAGTTTCTGCGGGTTCCCGGTTGTTTTTGCGCCCGAATGGTGTATTTTTGTTCGGTTAGCCCTTTTCTGGGCGGTAAACACATAGTACCCGTCGATCTCGTCGATATGGACACCGCCGAACACCGAGATCAATTTATTTTTGTACCACTCCCTTCTCTTTGTTACCATGTACATTGTGCCGCCCGTAACAAGGTGGGAAAAGCCATCTTCAATAAAACCCTTTGCGACGGAAAAATCTGTGTGATAGGGCGGGTTTGAAAGGATTTTGGTAAAGTCTGCATCGGTGATTAAGGAAAATCCGTCACTTTTTTTTATATGTATAAAATTTTGGGGAAAGCTGAGGGCTTCGTTCCTGCAAATATCGGCATTAAACGCGGTATCCCCTGAGGGAACACAAAAAGAGGGAACTTCTGCAACGGGAATGGAATTTCTTTGTGCATTTTTAAAGGCGAGTGCCAGGGCATCTTCCGAGATATCGCACATGGTTACCTGGCAGGATGGTGCAAGTTTTGCAGCCAGGATTCCGACAGCGCCGTACCCGCAGCCAAGATCGAGCACCTTGTCATCCGGCATAAATTCCGCTGCGGATAACATGGCAGCCGTGCCCGCATCAAGAGCCCTCGGCGAGAAAACTTTATCGTTCGTAATAAAATTGAGGGTCTGGTTTTTAATGGTAACTGTGAATTCTGCCATTGTTAGCTGCATCCTCCTTGTATTATCCGTTAAATCCAATAATTTACATAATTTAGAATTAAATGTAAAAATAAATACTGGTTTTAACTGTTATTTCTATCATAAATCTATAAATATTCTAGGGTTTTATAAACAGCCTTTTTTCAAATCTTTACCATCATAGCACACAGAGGTTAAAAAGTCCATGGATAATCTTTTAAAAACCGCGGATAATAGAATTTGGAAAGGAAGGTGATAAACCATGGAGAGTGATACCGTAGCACTTTTAAAGGAATGTAATTCCGGTATTAAGATGGGGATCAATTCGCTTGATGATGTGCTTGACCGCGTGCAGAAAAGTGATTTGAGGGAGATTTTAAGAACCGCAAAAAAGGAGCATGAAAAGCTTGGGGATGAGTCCCATGCCATCCTTTTAAAATACCATGAGGATGGGAAGGAACCGCATCCGGTTGCAAAAATGATGGCAAGCGTAAAAACAGGTGTGAAGCTTACGGTTCAGGAGAGTGACACGGCTGTTGCGGAGCTGATTACGGATGGCTGTGATATGGGGATTAAATCGCTGCACCATTATCTGAACCAGTACCCGCAGGCGGAGGAATGTGTGGTCAAGTTAACCGGAAAATTGATTGATTCCGAGGAAAAACTGCGCAAAAATTTACAGTGTTATCTGTAGGAAGGTGACTGTCCGGAAATTTTAAAATCAGACAGAGTTTGTGGCAAAAAACGGGGTGGAAATAATCCGCCCCGTTTTTTTAAAAGCCTGTGGGCGTAACATTTTCCTTGCATTTTTTTTTGCGGCATGATAAATTTATATCAGGTAAGCAGAAGCGGAAACCAAGAAGACGGAGGAGTATGGTATGGACAACCAGAGATGGGAGAAGTCCCGGGGGAAAAGAAAAGTGCTTGGCATTATTTTGTCCTTCCTTATTTTTCTCGCTCTTTCTTCACCGTTTTATGCTGCGGGGACTGAGGGGAAAGCGGAGGTTTTCGGGGCAAAAAAGAGGGTGGTGAAGGTCGGGTTCTTTCCGATGGAAGGGTTTCATGAAACTGACGGGAACGGCGGGTATTCCGGTATGGATGTGGACTATCTCAAAGCCCTGTGTTCCTATGTAAACTGGGAGATCGAGTATGTAGAGTGCCAGAGCTGGGACGACGCGTTAGCAATGCTGTATGAAAAGAAAATTGACCTGGTGGGCTCCGCGCAGTTTTCGGAGGAGAGAAAGGAGAACTACCAGTATGCCGACCTTTCAAGCGGCTATACTTTTGGCGCGGTCGCGGTAAATGGGGACAGCACGGTTGCCTATGAGGACATTGATGCCATGGCCTCATTGACTTACGGTATGGTGGAAACCTATGTTAGAAAAAATGAGTTTTATGAGTATATGCGTGGGTATGGGATAGAGGAATTAAATGTCAGGGAATATAAGGATACAGCGGCGCTTTTAGAGGCTCTTTCGCTTGGGGAGATTGATGCGTTTGTGCATTCGCTAACCGAGGTGCGTAAAGGGCAGCGCATTATCGGGCGCTTTGCTCCAAAGCCTATCTTTTACATAACCTACCGCGGAAACAATGATTTGATGCGCGAGATAAACAAGGGGATTGCGGATCTGAAAATGTACCGTCCGGGTCTGGAAAATGAGCTGATGGTCAAATATTATGAGGACAGGTTGGATCAGACCATGCTTCTTACGGGCGAGGAAAAGCAGTATATCGCGCAGAAAAAAACAATGTCCGTGGGATATTTTGACGGCTACTATCCTTTTTCGTATTCGGACGCGGGGCAGGCAGCGGGTCTTGCAAGACAACTGCTTGATGTGGTGGCAGAGCGCACCGGTATCGAATTCAGCTATACGCTTATTGAAGGGATGGGGCAGGCAATAGAGCAGTTGCAGGACGGAGAAATCGATATTTTATGCTATTGCGGGGAGAATGAACAGGGCATAAAAGAAAAGGGAGTCCTCCTGACAAAGCAGTACGCGCAGGCTCCCCATGTCATTGTGCGCAAAAAGAAGGATAAACCAAAGAAAATACAGAAGCTGGCAGTTGCCTACAATAATGAATCAAAGGAACATATGATAGATTTTGTCGGGGAGGATACCGAGATTTTAACCCTGGGCTCACAGCTTTTATGTATTGAGGCGGTGGATAGCGGCAGGGCGGATGCGGCGGTTTGCGACGGGTATCTGGCGGAGTATCTGTTAGGCAGCCAGTTTAGCTTTGGCAAGATGGAAATTAACAGTGTGTTAAGCGATGTACATCCCATTTATATGGCGGTAAAGGAAGATGATTCCTGCCCGCTTGCCGATATCCTTAACAAGGTGCTCCCGGAAGTCGGCGATAAAATGATTAACGACTATATGCTGAAGGATAATTTTTATTCCCGCCTAAGCCTTGAAAATTTTATCAGCGATAACAGTATCCCGATTATCGCCTTTCTCTCGGCGGCAGCACTGGCGGTTATCCTGGCGCTGTTTAAAATGTTAAAGAACAGTATGCGCATCCAGAAACTGATGTACAAAGATACGGATTTTTCTATATGGAACCTGAACTATCTGAAATACCGTGCGGGAAAGAAACTTAGTTCGGAGAAAAATTCACGCTATGCCGTGGTCTATACGGATATCAGCCAGTTCAGGCGCTACAACGCATTATATGGATGGCAGGCGGGGCGCAGGGTTCTCGCGCTGTTTATTGAGGTAGTTGCGGGGAAACTCGATAAGGGCAGCGAGCTCTATGCCAGGAGCCGCGGCGATCATTTCGTTCTTTTTGTGCGGTATGACGATGAGGACTCCCTGAGGGAGCGCCTGTACGAAATTGAGCGTGACTTTTCAAAGAAGATATATGAAAAGCTTGAGATGCATATGACATTGGCGATGGGTGTCTGCTGTATCCCGAAAGGGGAAACGGATCTGGATGCCGCCTTAGCGTACGGTATCCAGGCGGTCGAAATGTTAAAAGAAAGTTACAGCAACGAGATCCAGTTCTACGACGAACAGATGAGGAATCAGCTAAGAGAATTGCATGAGAGGGAAAAACTTCTTGAATCCGCTGATATTAACAGGGATTTTACCGTCTATTACCAGGCGAAGGTGGATATACGCAACGAGTGCATTGTGGGGGCAGAGGCTCTCATTCGGTTCTTAGATCCGGCAGATGGGGGGAGTGTCCATCCGCCATCCTTCTTTGTTCCGTATTATGAGCAGACGGGGAAAGTAACGGAAATTGACTTTTTTGTGATGGAATCCGTGTGCAGGATGATCCGCAGAAGGCTTGATTTAGGTCAGAAGGTGGTGCCGGTTTCCTGCAATTTTTCGCGCGTCCATTTTGTAAAGGAGGGTTTCCCGGAGCGCTTTGAGGAAGTGATTGCGCGCTATCAGGTGCCTAAGGAGCTTATCGAGGTTGAGATTACGGAAACCCTTGTGGTTGAGGAGCTTGCCCAGCAGCGGGTAAAGGAAACCGTCGATATTTTAAGGGGGAACGGTGTGCGCCTCTCGATTGATGATTTTGGTTCGGGATACTCGTCGTTAGGTGTGTTCGAGCAGATTCCTGCGTCCGTTATCAAGCTGGACCGCTCATTTTTGCTTAACAATGAGAACCGCATCCGCCAGGTTAAGATTATGCGAAATATTGTCAACCTGGCTCAGGAGCTTGATGCGCAGGTGGTCTGCGAGGGCGTGGAAACAAAGGAAGATACGGAGCTGATGCTTGAGATCGGCGCTTATGTGGCGCAGGGCTACCGCTACTGCAAGCCTGTCCCGGAGGATGTTTTTGAAAACATGCTGCGGGGATAACGCTCTTTTTTCCTGTCTGAAAGCGGTATACTTTGCGGGAAGATGTCTGAAAAACGTGGACAAATCATGGAAAGCATGTTATACTAATAGACAAAATAATGTGTCCGTGGGGAGGGTCTTTGCCGTCCTTTTGCGGGCACAAATAATTTGCGAGCGAGGTAAGGTATGCATGAGGTGATTTTTTTAGAACCTGTATTTAAAGAGATGATATGGGGGGGCAGCAGGCTTTCGGAGGATTTTGGATATGATATACCGGGGGATCATACCGGGGAATGCTGGGCGGTCAGCGCGCACAAAAACGGGGACTGCCTGGTTCGCGGCGGGAGTTTTTCCGGGAAGCATCTAAGTGAACTGTGGGAGAAAAACAGGGAACTTTTTGGAGGGATTGCGGGCGATGTTTTCCCGCTGCTTGTAAAGATCATCGATGCAAAAGAGGATTTAAGCATCCAGGTCCATCCGGATGACGCATATGCAAAAGAGCATGAGAACGGTTCACTCGGGAAAACGGAATGCTGGTATATCCTTGATTGTGATAAGGACGCGAAGATCGTGATCGGCCACCATGCAAAGAGCAAGGAAGAATTGAAGCAGATGATTGAGGAGGGGCGTTTTGAAGATCTGATCCGCGTGATTCCGGTAAAAAAAGGAGATTTTTTCCAGATTCTTCCTGGCACGGTGCATGCGATCAAGGGCGGGACACTGATTCTTGAAACTCAGCAGAACAGTGATATCACCTACCGCCTCTACGACTATGGCCGCCTCTCGGATGGAAAACCGCGCGAGCTGCATCTTGAAAAGAGTATGGATGTGATTGGCTGCCCGCATCGGGATATAAGTGCGGACCGCACGAGGGAGCAGTTTGCCGGCGCGGTAAAAGAGCACCTGGTTTCCTGCGCCTACTATACGGTGGACAGGCTCCTGATAAACGGCGGGGCGGATTTTGTTATGGAGGAGCCGTTTTGTATTTTCAGCGTGGTGCAGGGGGCGGGCAGTATTGACGGCACCGAGGTCAGAAAGGGGGATCATTTTATTTTGCCTGCGGGATATGGAAAATACTGTCTTAGCGGTGAGATGGAGCTGATTTGCTCAAGTGTTGGAAAATAGGGATATGAATTTCCTTATGACGCGGTTAAAGCATGTAAGAAATGGTGGATTTTAAGATAAGAGAGGAAGGAATGAAATATGGGAGGATTATTTAATCCGGATAATACTTTTTTTCGGGGGATGTCGAAAGTGTGGGATATGTTTTTTGTAAGCATCCTCTGGGCAATTTGCTGTATTCCCGGATATTTTCTGCTCACCCTGGTCACAAGTACGCTCAGCGACCCGATCCAGCTTTTTATCTATATGGCGGTGGATGCTTTGTGCATGGTGCCAATCGCCCCTGCAATGTCGGCGATCTATTACGTGTGCATGAAGGTGATCCGCAGGGACAGGGGCTATGTCTTCCATGAATTTGTGTATGCATTTAAGCTTAATTTTAAAGTGGGGGCGGTTACGGGTGCGATCCTTGGCGCATTTATCACGCTGCTGAGCTTTAATCTGCAATATTCCTACGCGGCGGTTACGGCCTCGCAGGATATGATGGGCAGGGTACTGCTGGTGGTGACCCTGGCACTGTGTTTCGTGCTGGTTGGCACGTTAATGTTTTTGTTCCCCGTACTCTCAAGATTTACAATGGGTGTGAAACAGCTTTTTAAGACCTCGGTTTATATGGCGTTTAGGCATATCCTGCATACTGTGGGAATCCTGGCCGTGGTGCTTTTGACCGTGGTTGCAATGTATGTGGTGCTGCCCGCGGTATTTATTATGCCGGCGGTGTGTGCACTTCTCTCTTCATTTTTGATCGAGCATGTTTTTAAGCGCTATATGCCAAAGCCGGAAAAGACTGCCGAGGCGGACGGAACCTTTATCACGGACAGCGATGTCGTGGCGGAAGGCGAGAACGGGGAGAGAAAGGATTTGTGGTATCTGGAGTAACAAATAAAATTCAGGAGGATATTGTTTGATGGAAGAACAAAAAATTTACGACCAGATGGACTGGGCGGGGATTGAGGCCGTGGTATATTCCGAGGCTGACTCTCCGCAGGAGGTGCTAGGACCGCGCGTGGTAGAGGACGGGGTGCTTGTGGGCGGTTTTATGCCGGAGGCGCAGGGGATGACGGTGGTGACCGGCAACGGGAAAGAATATCCCATGGTAAACGAGGATGAGGCAGGGTATTTTGCCGCGCTGCTTCCCGGCAGGAAGATCCCGGACTACACCCTTAGGGTGCAGCACCGCGACGGGCATTTTCAGGATTATGTGGATCCTTATGCCTTTGACCCTTATATAGTCGAGGAGGACTTAAAGAAATTTGAGAGGGGCATCCACTATACCATCTACGAGAAGCTTGGGGCACATATCCTGACAAGGAAGTCCCTTGGCGGCGCACAGGTTTCGGGAACGCTCTTTGCAGTCTGGGCTCCGAATGCAATGCGCGTGAGTGTGGTCGGCAATTTTAATAACTGGGATGGAAGAAGGCACCAGATGAGGCGGCTTGGCGACTCCGGCATATTTGAAATTTTTATTCCCGGGGTTGCGGAGGGCGAAATATATAAGTTTGAGATTAAGGCGCAGGGGGGACTGACCTACCTGAAAGCGGACCCGTATGCGAACGCGGCTGAGCTGCGCCCGGCGAATGCTTCCATTGTAACCGACCTTTCTGGGTTTAACTGGACGGATGGGAAATGGATGGCGGCGCGGAAAGAAGCGGATCTTTATACAGCGCCGGTATCAATCTATGAAGTCCATCTTGGCTCGTTCAAAAAGCCGGAGGAGAAGAACGGCAGTTTTTACAATTACCGTGAGCTTGCGGTGATGCTTGCGGAGTATGTAACCAAAATGGGGTATACGCATATTGAGCTGATGCCGGTGATGGAGCATCCGTTTGACGGCTCCTGGGGCTACCAGGTGACCGGTTATTATGCGGCGACCGCGCGATATGGCACTCCGCAGGATTTTATGTATTTTATGAACTATATGCATGAGCATGGGATCGGCGTGATCCTTGACTGGGTTCCGGCACATTTCCCGCGTGATACTTTTGGTCTGTCAAGCTTTGACGGAACCTGCCTGTACGAGCATTTTGATCCGCGCAAGGGTGCCCACCCGCACTGGGGGACATTGATATATAACTATGCGCGCCCGCAGGTATCGAATTTCCTGATTGCGAACGCGCTGTTCTGGGTGGAGAAATTCCATGCGGACGGCATCCGGATGGATGCGGTTGCATCGATGCTCTATCTTGATTATGGAAAGAATGACGGTGAGTGGGTGGCAAACGAGTACGGGGGACATGAGAACCTTGATGCGATTGAACTCTTCCATCATCTGAATTCCGTTTTCCATAAGCGCAGGGACGGTGCAGTGCTGATTGCGGAGGAATCCACGGCATGGCCCGAGGTGACCGGGAATGTGGACGATGGCGGTCTTGGCTTTGATTTTAAGTGGAACATGGGGTGGATGAATGATTTCACAAATTATATTAAGCAGGACCCGCTGTTCCGCAAGGGCTGCCACGGAGCTTTGACTTTTGGCATGGTTTATGCATACAGCGAGAAATTTGTGCTTGTGCTCTCCCACGACGAAGTTGTGCACGGGAAGGCTTCGATGCTGTACAAGATGCCAGGGACACTGGAGCAGAAATTTGCGAACCTGCGCTTGGCTTACGGGTTTATGACGGCGCACCCTGGCAAGAAGCTTCTGTTTATGGGTCAGGAATTCGGACAGACAAGGGAGTGGAATGAAGACCGCAGCCTCGACTGGGATCTGCTTTCCTACGACAATCACCGCCAGATGCAGGATTTTTCTGCGAAGCTGAACAATTTTTACCGCAGCAATCCGGCGCTGTACGAAACCGATT
>ERZ778516.3070-NODE-3070-length-10232-cov-11.731060_pt1 | contig 10232 bp, 10 predicted proteins | sample MGYA00510342_ERZ778516 | MGnify/ENA primary metagenome ERZ778516 (study PRJEB29527, sample SAMN07138961) | mouse gut metagenome | material: feces | host: mouse | place: China:Nanjing | collected 2016-01-25 ...
GTGACAACATGCGGAGACTGTCAGGGGTTTGAAACCTGCCGGATGGTTGGAACGATTCTGGCAGATGCGCCCGACGCCCTGAGTAATCTGCGTCTGGCCTCGGAAGAGACAGGATATGAGCAGCAGTAAAACCGTCTGTGCTTTCGGTGAAACATAAAACAGCATTGAAAAGGGATTTTATTTATGGAAGAAACAAAGACTGTATTTTTATCTGATAAAAGAAAAGTTGTTTTGGAAGACGATGATGATCTCATTCTGTCTCTCGTTTCCGATGATAAAGCAGAGAGCAGATTCGAGGTTCCCTATCATTCCAGCGGTTATGGCGGAGGGTGGCTTACGCTTTCTCCATCCAGGAACTATCTGGTCTTTTCTTATTTTTCAGGTCAATGTGAAGAAGGATTCTGTCTGATTAAAATTGAGGGTAATCAGTTAAAGCTGGTATACGATTCTGGATATTTATATGGAGAGGAAGCCAGTTACAGCTTTGTAAATGATGAGAGAATTTTGGTTCAAACCTTCCGCACCGGCGCATGGTATGAGGAAAATGCAGAAGCAGACGAAAATGGAGAACTGTACTATGAATTTGGGGAGCTGAATCTGTTTTACATGGAAACGCAGGAACTGAGCAGGCATACGATTCATGTTTATCCTTCGGATGACTGGGAAGAAGAGGTGACCGATGTGGGCACATTTGCATTTTCTGATCTGAACGGCAGTGAATTTCATGTCATTGTACCATGGGGGAAAGCAACGTTTTATGCGCCGCTGGAAAACGTTCTCGTTATCAGGCCGGAGAAAAATTCCAGCTTATCAAATGACCAGACAGGGCAAAAAATCAAAATATAAGGAGAAGCAGATATGCCGGTTTACGAGCCGAAGGAATATGAAAAAGTAATCAGACGGATTCAGGAGAAGGTAAAAACACTTCCTGCTAAAATGGGAGAATGCCTTTCGGAAGAAGCGATTGCGGCGTTTGAAGAATGCCATAAAATCAAACTGCCGCAGGCGTACCGTATGTTTTTGAAAGAGGTTGGAAATGGATGTGAACATATGTTTGAAGGCTGCCGCCTGAATGATCTGGAAAGCAGTCCGTGTCAGGAACCTGCCGAACCCTTTCTGCTTGACCGGTTCTGGCTCTGGGAGGACGACGAAAGAGATGTCGATATCATTGAGACTGAAAGGGACCATAAAGTTTACCGGGGGAATATGGAACTGATCAATCTGGGGTGCTGCATGAGTTATCGTTTGGTTATCACCGGGAAATGCCGGGGCGAGGTCTGGAACTTTACGGATGTGGGCGTTCAGCCCTGCTGTGAGCGGCAGGATTTCCTGGGATGGTTTGAATTATGGCTGGATCACCAGGAGAAAACAGACTATTTCAAGGACTATGTATATGGGGAAATGGACTGTGAATAGACTTTATATACTGGATGTGACACAGGATCGGAGATCGACGCTCTGGTTTTATGACTTGAATTTTTCCTGACAAAACAGGCAGAATGAAAAAAGATTATATATTATCCATAAATTTGGAAAATCTCATAGGAAGAACTGAGCCGCAGAAGCGGAGTCAGCCATGGTTCCATCAAAAGACAAGGAGAATCGAAAGATGTGGAAATGTCCAAAGTGCGGGCGCGCTTTTAAAAAGCAGGGTCAGAGCCATTACTGCGGGAAAGCGCCGGAAACGATCGAAGAATACATTGCGGCGCAGCCGGAGGAAGTACAGCTGTATTTGACGGAACTTCGGAATGCACTGCATGCGGCGCTTCCGGAGGCGGAAGAACGAATCTCATGGAGCATGCCGACTTATTGGAAAACGCATCATATTATCCAGTTTGCCGGATTTAAAAACCATGTGGGTCTGTATCCGGGACCGGAGGCGGTCCTGGAATTTTCCGAACGACTGAAGGAATACAGAACCAATAAAGGGACGATACAGCTTCCATATAATAAACCGGTTCCGGCAGAGCTGATCGCGGATATTGCAAGATGGTGTTATGAGACGGAGCAGGCGAAAACTGTTTTGCGCTGAGATTTGCATGCGGAAACCTGCTGCAGTATAATGAGTTCAGCTGCTGATCAAATGGAACCGTATGAAAGACTGACATAACAGGAAGGGAAAAATTATGGGATTTGAGGCGATTCCAAAGATTCCTGCAGGGCTGAATATCTATCTGTCACTGGTACCTTCTGGTGAGGAAAGCTGGCTGGAGATAAACTGCAACGGTGAATGGCTGGCGCTTTTTTACTGGTCTCAGGACGGGCAGGATAATTATTTTTCCTATAACTCTGCTTTTGCTGATACTCTGGATCGGATTATAGAGGGGGATTTTTCTGATAAAGATATGTTATCTCCGCTGATAAGCGGCGGTCAGTCCCCGGTTCCCAAGGTACAGGCTATTACAGATATCGAATCAGGCGTGAAAGCGGTTGAGTATTTCATTCGGACCGGGGAGTTTTATCCGGGAATCGCCTGGATGCACGAGTTTGTGTTTTGACGTGTCTGTACAAAATGAAGAAATTGTAGAAATTGCCTTTAAGGAGAGGGAAGCAGTTTATGCGTGCATACATCCACGCATTTCAGGGCAAACCTTGGAATGAAGAATGTCAGGCGGCCTGTGACGGTTTTACCCGTCTTGGCATAGAATGTGTTCTGTTTACAACAAATGAAGAGCTGGACCAAAGATCAGGAGAGGATATTGTCGTCGGCGGGATGCTCATGATGCATCACAGTCTTGCGGAACTGGGGATACAGCCTCCTGATTACAATTATCCGGAAGAACTTCATGAATATCTGGGAAGAAATATCCGAAAAGTCAGACTGAGGGATTTGCAGCAGGAAAGGCTTCCTGTATTTATCAAGCCCCTGGAAGAGAAAACGGCAAAAGGTATCATTGTAAACAGCCGGGAAGATCTTCTGGAATACCGGCATCTGGATTCGGATGCAGAGATACTTTGCAGTGATGTTGTTCATTTTCAATCGGAGTGGAGATGTTTTGTCCGATATGGACAGTTATTGGGAATACAGCATTATGCAGGCGATCCGCAAAAGACGCCGGATCAGGAGCGGATCCGGTCTGCGCTGCAGAAATATAGAGAGATACCGTCAGGATGTGCGCTGGATTTTGGCGTTGCAGATGATGGAAGGACTTTGCTGGTCGAGATGAATGATGGTTTTGCCATTGGATGCTATGGGCTGGATCCTGTGCTGTACGCAAAAATGCTGTATGCCAGATGGGCAGAACTGGTCGGGGCAGAGGACTGTTTTCTGTAGAGGAACCGCGGATGAACTGATCCGTCTGGAGGCGGCCGATTACATAACGGACAGATGCGAATATAGAAAATGCTTTACATCATAAAGAAAGCTTGAACCAGCCGGGATATCGAATGGTTATATGTAAAATACATGTTGCTGTGTACAGGCAGATGGATATGGTAATATATATTTATCATATTGCGGATACACAGACAGATGATACGAAGCTGTTCTTTTAGAAAAGCCTGTATGTTTCAGGATTGCATGGAGGGAGCTGTTCTGTGGCTCTCTTTTATGCTGTACCAAAAAGATCCTGGAAGCGTGGGTTCAGACACTTCCAGGATTGACCAGGTTACTTGCAGATGACATCAGCATTTTGGCCTGTCTTCACACAACGACAGAAATCTCCGCCTCTGCGGGCAGTTCCTGATTGTATACCTCCCCTGCGCTGTTATAGACCACAGGCGGCATTTCCTGGGTCCCTGCGCTGGAAGCGGCATCGGCGGAACCGGCAGTTTCCGTTCCTGCGGTCTCTGCAGAAACAGGTTTTCCATCTCCGCTGATCTCGACGGTATCGCCGTCCGGATTTCTGCTCTGCTCGATCCGGGCTTCCAGTTCCTTCTGATCTTCTTTTCGCTTTTCGATGATCTTTTCCTGATCGGCTTTTGCTTTCTCCTTCTGTTCTTTGGCGTCCGCCTTCATTCCTTCTTCGGCTTTCGTCTCATATGCTTCCGCCTGGTCTACCATATCGCCGGCGTATCCAAGCGCCCGTTCTGCGGTAGCGGTATCCCCTTTCTGAGCGGCCTGCCGATAGACGCCCATTGCGGTGTCGGACAGATTGATATTGGATCTGGCGCCCACCAGTCCTTCTACGGTTTTCATATTCATAGACATGACCTCCTGTTCTGTATTTCGGCTCAGTTTCAGCCCTTACTGTCATTTTCGGCAGTTATGCGGGCTGCTTCAGACTTCTGTCGTAAAAAGCCGTTTTCCTGTCATGTGCGGGAGGGAGGCGCCATCGGAAGCAGCAGTGAGGCAACAAAAAGATCATCCTGCAGATGCAGGTGCAGGGCGCCGTTGTATTTGCAGAGTACGTCCTGAACGTTCAGCAGACCGATTCCGCGGCCGCCGGCTGGATGCTTTCTGCGGGACCGGATCTCTTCTGTATTTTTCAGGTCTGTGCGGTTTTTTATTTCCAGAAGAAAGCATTTTTTCACCGGTCTTGCCTGGATGCAGATCAGCCGGTCTTCCTTTGGAGAAAGCTTTTCACAGGCTTCCAGCGCATTATCCAGCAGATTGCCGAAGAGCACGCACAGGTCAAATTCAGGGATGCAGCATGCCGGAGGTATCTGTACGTCGCATTCCCAGCGGATGCTGTTTTTTTCTGCCAGCATGCGTTTCTGGTACAGAAGGGCATCCACAGCGCTGCTTCCGGTGGCTTCCTCTCCGGCGCCCAGGGCGGCGCACTGTTCCATATTTTTCAGGTACTCTGTGCTTTTTTCCCATTCTCTGCGTTCCAGCAGGCCGGACAGGGCAATGATGTGGTTTTTCAGATCATGACGCAGACGTTCAGACTGGCGGTACTGCTGTTCCAGCATCCGGAAGGCGGCAATCTGTGCATGATACCGGCTGTTTTTCTGCTGTTCCGTGCAGATCGTTTCCATTCCAAAGAGATAACAGCCTGCCGCAAACATGGAAAGGGCAGTCAGAACGCACAGTTCGCCGTGGCTGAAAAGCTGGTCATAATAGATGCCGAGATCGGCGCGGCTTCTGACCAGAATGCCGTTGGAGGCGCTCCAGTTGGCGATATCGATCACTGCCGTGATCCCCAGAAGCGGAGCTGCCAGTATCCCGTGCCATTTCCTGCTTTTGTCAGAAAACAGGACATCGGGGTCAAAACGGATATGGAGCCGGGAGAGCACAAGAAGCACCGCAGCGGTGCAGGTCCAGAGGATCAGGACGAACGCCTTCTGCCCAAGGACTGGCGTTTGGACATGCCAGATCGTATGCAGGGCGAAGAGCGCAAGGCATGACAGAAAAGATTCGCAGAAATTGTCCGTCAGTGTGGTGGCGGCAATCAGTACGGAAGCAGTCAGCAGTTTTTTTGCGGCATGTGCCTGAAAAAACAGGAAGACGGATCCCAGAAAGAGAAGATGCTTCAGCAGAATCAGCAGGATGTAGGAAATCCGGGCGATTCCGGCAGATTCCCGCAGAAGATGAGGGACCGTCTGAATGATGAAGAGACAGACCGGAAAACCCCATCGGCTGTTTTTTCCGGGGGTCAGATGTTTTCGGCAGAGCCGGTCAACGGCCCATATACAGGCCGTAAGGCAGGGCAGCTGAAACAAGAATTCTTTTTGTATATCAAGCAGGTTCACAGGATCCCTCCGTTTTTTTTCATGCAGGCAAGCAGTTCTCTGCAAAAATCATCGTATCTTCTTTTGGCGATGGGGATGCGTTCTTTGGTGTCAAGAAGCAGCTCCTGCCGGCTGTAGGAATCCACGCAGTTCAGATTGACAAGAAAGCTTTTGTGACAGCGGAAAAAGCCTTTGCCCTGCAGCCGGTCCTCCAGAATCCGGATCTGTTCATAATAGGTAAGGCAGCCGTCCGCTCCGTGCAGATCAATCATGCGGCCGCGGATCTCAAAATAACGGATATCGTCCAGAAAAACCTTCTGCTGCTGGCGTTCCCGGCGTATGAGCAGGTATTCCCGCGGATGGGTCAGAGCTTTCTGAACAGCTCTGTGCAGAATGGATTTTAATTTCCGGCCGTCCAGGGGCTTCAGAAGATAATGAAAAGCCTCCACATCGTAGGCATTCCATACATAGTCCCGGCTGGAGGAAATGAAGATCAGAATCTGGTCGGAGGATTTCTGCCGGAGGCGCCGGGCAGTCTCCATTCCGTCAGGCTCCTGCATCAGTATATCCAGAAAAAGAATGTCGAAGTTCCCGGCTTCCTGAAGGAGTGCGGTTCCGTTGTAAAACTGGCGGATGGTACAGGGTATTTTCAGTTCATCCAGAATTTCCCGGATCATTTTTGAAAGCATGCAGCACGGAAGCATCTCATCATCGCATACGGCGATGGACAGCATAAGAATCACCTGCCTTTTGAAACGGTTTGATAAATATATATCGGCGGAAACAGGTCCGGAGTTTCGAATCTGTCATGAACGGCCGGATTTTTGCAGGAAACGGACAGTAAAAAACGTGGATGCCTTATTGTCTGAAAATATGGCCTGTGATATTCTGTACAGAGACAGAGGAACAGGAGCTGACAATATGACGAAGAAGGCATTTAAGGAAGCCATGAAGCGGGGACTTGGCCGCTGTATTCTGGAGCTGCAAAAGGCAGAGGACCCGCAGCGGTACCGCGAGGCCGTGCTGTGGGGATGTACACACAATCTTTCCTATGATACCCAGTGTGAGGGGACGCGCGCCTGGTATATGCGGGAGCTGATCCGTTTTTTTCCGGATGAAGAGCCGTTTCTGGAGGCAGTTATCCGGAAGTTACGGAAACGGCGGTTTCGGGATCGGTGGGAATTCTGCCACTACGAGGAACTGGTGTCCTGCTTTGCCCGCGGGAGAAATCAGAGGGCGATGGACGCGCTTCTGGAAACTTACAGGGAGCTTTACTGCTTTTTAGAGCGGCAGACGGCCCGCAAAGGGGAAGCGGAACTTCCGGAATGGGAGAATCTGGAAACGCTGTGTATTGATCTGGTCGACAGCCTGCCGCACCCGTTTGCGGTCTATGGGAGGATTGCAGAGGATATCGGACGGCTGCTTCAAAAGAGCGGGCATCCCTCCGGCTGGCATTTTGACTGGCTTTTTGCGCACTGTGAACAGCGTTATGGGAAAGAGCGGATTCGGAACATGCTGGAGAAGAAAGCAGCCGGTTCTTCAGCCGCTGCCTGTTATCTCACCGGGATGCAGGAACGGGCATGGGAGACAAAGTTCCAAAAAAAGCGCACCGCATATCCGGAAACAACGGAAGCGCTGCTTCGGGCTTTTGACTGGAAAGAGGAATCCGTGATCCGGATGAGTGTATGGCTCAAACGGTCCGGAAATGCAGAGGCGGCGCGGATATTTGCAGAACGCTATATTAATGAAACAGACAGGGAAAAGAGAATCCGGCTGCTGGAGCTTTTCCGTATTTCACCGTTTCCGCTGCCGCCGGAGGCAGTGATCAAAGACGCGGAGTCAGGAGATGAAAGACTTTGCAGGGCGGCAATGCAGACGCTGTATGTTACCCGTCATGAGACGGTGCGCCGGTATGCGCGGATACTGGCAGAGAGAGGTCAGAACATAAGCGATGCAGCGGTACTGCTGGCGGAGAATTATCAGCCGGAGGACCGGGAGCTTCTGGTCCGGCTGGTAAAAAAGATTCCGGTTACTTATGAGGATGCGGAAAACTGGCATGGCGTCTATTCCTCTGTGCGCCGCCTTCTGGAAAGAAAAGGAGTCCGTAATGCTCCCACAGAACTGCTTTTCCATATGTATGAGAATACCCTCTGTTCCTGCTGCCGGGAATATATTGTGGCGGAGATGGGACGGCGGCGTCAGATGACGGAGCAGCTATGGCAGGAATGCCTGTGGGACAGCAGCCAGGAGATCCGGGCACGTGCCGGACGCCGTCTGGCTGTCCGGACCAGGCGTTCTGCCGGTACAGAGCACAGAAAACGGTAATGGATTGTTATTTTTTTAACAGATTTCGGTATTCCCGATACTGCATCGGAAAGAGGAGGATGGACAAAGCGGTATACAGGATCAGAAGCAGGGGAACCGCTCCATACATGCGTCCGCCGATGGGATACAGATAAAAGTAGCCCAGGGTGGCGCCCACATCCAGTAGCCGGTCCGGCAGCAGGGCCAGGATGTGATTCATCAGCGGATGTTCAATGGCAGACAGAAAAGAGGGCAGGAAGACGGCTCCAAAAGGAATCATCACGGCCACGACGGCAGACCGGGTCTTTGCCGATACCAGCATGGTCAGGCCGGAGAGAAACAGGCATCCGACGTAGCCTCCGGTCAGGACCAGCAGATAAGCCTGTCCCATGGTCAGATGATAAAAGCATTTCCAGCCGCTCATATCCGCCTGTACCGGACAGGAGGCGCCGTCTGCGCCGAAGAAAGTCAGCACAAAGACGGTGTAGAACCCGGCGAGGATCCAGTAGATGCCGGTTACCGTCAGAAAGCCTGCCGTTATCTTGGCGGACACGGCCCGGTTCCGCCCATAGATGCTGGTGAAGAAGACGGCGTCTGCTTTCCACTGAAACTCACTGGAAAAAATTCCCGCTGCAAGATATCCCAGGATTATGACCGTCAGCATGACCAGTGTGGGAAAATATTCCATGGCGCGCCGCCATCCCTTTACATAGTCATAGTAGAAAGGCGTATCCAGCTCTTCATACTGCCGGATCAGCCAGGCTTTTTCCGCTTCCGTAAACTGGTCCCGGGCATCGTTTTCCAGCCAGTCCCGGAGTAGCCGGATCCGGTTCTGGTAAAAATCCGCGGCATTTACGGAGGTCAGACGGTCTGCCAGATAATAATCGTAGGACCGAAATCCATCGGTACAGGAAAGATTGATCAGATTCCGGATCTCATAGATGCCCTGAATCCGGCTGAAAGAAATCTCAAGGTCCTTCGGATTTTCCGACTGAGCTTCCGGAGAATGCCGGATCCGGAGGTTTTCCCGAAGGGCTGCCTGGAGCCGTTCCTGGTCCAGAATTCCGGCCCATTCCTTCTGCGACGCCCTTAATTTCTGTACAGCAAAATAACCGTATTCTTTGACGCCGTCTCCATTTACATAATATACATGGGCTGCAAGAAAACAGGAGACTGCGAGCGTGCACAGGAGCAGTCCAAGTGCGATCCTGCCGCCGGTTCTGGCAAATATTTTTCTGATTTCATACAGAATCATGGTCAGCGCCCTCCTTTTCTCCGAAATGATACAAAAATACGTCCTCCAACGATGCCTGTTCCGGAACCGCTCCCTCGGCGGGGCAGGATGGGGACAGGATCCGAAGCTCGGCTCCGTCAGGAGTGTTCCGGATATTGGATACCTGATAGTACTGCAGATAATGCGCCAGCCGGTCTCGCGGAACCGTACAGCGCCATACCTGTTCGGGTACGGAGGCAGTCAGTTCCTGTGCGGTGCCGGTGAGCATCAGTTTTCCGTTTTTCATTAAAAGAATCTCTCCGGCGATGTATTCGATGTCCGAGACAATGTGAGTGGACAGAAGAACCAGGCGGCGGTCTGCAATTTCGCTGATCAGGTTACGGAAGCGGATGCGTTCGCCGGGGTCCAGTCCTGCGGTGGGTTCGTCCAGAATCAGGATCTGCGGGTCATTCAGCATGGCCTGTGCGATTCCTGCCCGGCGCTTCATACCGCCGGAGAGTTTTTTCATCTTCTTTTTTCGGACGTCCCAGAGTCCCATCTGATGCAGTAACAGTTCCGCGCGCTTTCTGGCGTATGCGGGGCGGAGTCCTTTGATGGAAGCGATATACAGAAGATAATCCTGTATGGTAAAATCCGGGTAAAAGCCAAAGTCCTGAGGAAGATACCCAAGAAGCCTCCGGTATGCCCCGTCCATGGAAAAGATATCCGTTCCTTCCAGGCAGATCGATCCGGAGGTGGGGAGCAGCAGGGTGCAGAGCATGCGCATAAATGTGGTCTTGCCTGCTCCATTGACGCCCAGAAGGCCGTAGACTCCGTTTCCCAGTGTGCAGGAAATATGGTCCACCGCGGCGGCGTCTTTGAATGTTCTGGTGAGATCGGTTATTTCTAACTGCATGATAAGACTCCTTTCATCATAATCTTTGGTATCCGGTCTGTGAGACGGCAGTTGTTCCGTCTGCTGTATGTGGTTCTGATAAGATAGACGCAGATGAAAATGAAAAAGATAGCCGGAAGGGAGAAAAATCGGCACGAAGACCTGGAAATTCATGTGTATGGCAGCATCCGGCAGTTTTTCCATACC